>Ga0209034_10000788_pt1 | contig 15621 bp, 18 predicted proteins | sample MarorgKNORR_S2LV_2_FD_188219 | JGI IMG/M metagenome (GOLD analysis project Ga0209034, IMG submission 188219) | Marine microbial communities from the Southern Atlantic Ocean, analyzing organic carbon cycling - 250m_A/KNORR_S2/LV (SPAdes) (version 2) | ecosystem: Environmental > Aquatic > Marine...
CCCTGAAAGCTCTGCGGGACGGTGTAGCGCCCGCCGACCTGGGCCCTCAGTTAGCTACAACGGCGCAGATTGACCAATTTACCCGCAAGGCTGACTACGCCAAATGGACGACCGACTTCCTTAGCTAGCAGCCACACACTCGATCAAGGGTACAAGGTGCCCAGACCACTTAGATGAAGTCTGGGCACCTTGTGCCTAAAGCGCCTGAAAGAGCAGGATTAGAACACAAGGTAGAATTGACCTTATGCCGCTTTTCGAGACTGACATGGGTTCACCAGTGGCTGATATTGGGGTACACTAGGGCCTCGAATCGCCCTTGGTCCCATTTGGTTCTGCAGTGGCCAAGGCCGGAATCAAGAATCGCATTTCAGAAGGAGCATAACCGTGAAGATTTCTATGAACCACCTTCATTTCCGCAGTGCAGACCCGGATTCAGCCGCCAAGTGGTATTGCGACAATTTCGGAGCCGAGATTACATCTGAGAGACCTCTTTCGACCACCAAGTCCATCCAACTCGGACTGAACGGTGATCATTTGATGACTATCTCAGGCCGCGCCGAAGGAGAGGACCCCATCGCCGGGACCACCGAGCCCCGCTACGGCCTGGATCACTTTGGGTTCGAGACCGATGACCTGATGGCACTGTCTGAAAGGCTCAAAGCCAATAAGGTTAAGTTCAACTGCGAGCCCTGGACCATGCCCTCTGGCTCAATGGTCGCATTCGTAGTCGCCCCTGACGAAGTCTCTGTAGAACTGATTCAACGCCCAGCTTAAGGATCACATCCGCCGTCATTCTGGCGAAAACCAGAATCCACTCGGTCAGGATGTCCGGCTGATTGCCAATCGCTCGTCACCGCCCTTCTACAGGTTAAAGACCAACGAAAGGGTAGCCATTCGGTCTTGAGAACTAGTCCGGGGAGATGCTGTCGAAGATGTCCTCCGGCACTGTCTCTCCGGCGGATACATCGGGTCTAGCGCGGATGTAATACTCCCGCCCCATTACCCACTCGGCTATCTCTCTGGGCACCCGGTGATAAGGCCAGCTAGGGGCCACCTGAGTCCGGTGGCACAGGATACAGGCCATCTTGGCTTCCAAGTGGTCTGATAGGTCTAATGTCAGGTGTATCTCCTCCGGCGGATTTCCGTGGGTCAGCTGCTCAGGAGATGGCAGCGGGAAATCTTCCCCAGCGGCGCGCAGCTTGTTGGCCCATTCCAGCCTGAATCCTTTCGGACGTGCGCTGTAGAAGAGACGTTGGGGCGCATGGGGTTTCAAACCGTTCGTCAACTGTTCGGGGAACGCTGTCGGCTCCGATGCTAGATCGAACGCTTGGGTGGTTTGCTTGGAGATGGCGATATGATCAGGATGGCCATAGAGCCCGCCTGGCTCAAATGTCAGGACCACTTGGGGCCGAAATCCCCTTATCTCTCTCACCAATCTCTCCACCACCACATTGTCGGGAGCATTGATATATGCCTGCGGATGATTGTTGGCGTCCCACCCGGCCATGCCAGAATCCCGGTACTCTAGCAATTCGTGGCTCTCAAGCCCCAGAGCCCGAACGGCGCAGGAAAGTTCTATACGCCGGATCTCCCCTAGAGTCTCCTTGGTGGCAGAACCTTCCTGACGGATCTCTCCCTCTTCGCCTAGCGTGGTTGTCACCAGGCGGACCCTCCGGCCCTCCGCCACGTTACTCGCCAGCAATCCCCCCACGGGGAAAGCCTCGTCGTCAGGGTGGGCAAAGCAAGCCAAAAGCCTCAGGTCAGCCATATCTTCGTTCCTCTTTCGTTAACTAACAAACTACGGAGTTCCAATGTTACCTTCGTAGCCACAAGATGGAAACCAGGGAGTAACAGGCCGTTTGACAGCCTAAATAGGGGTCTCTAAAATCCTGTTTATGACGTCCCAGTAGACCCTCTCTTCCGTACTTGAAGTCGGATCCGCAACACCATCCAACCGATTTGGAGACCACGATGTCCGAGTTGTTAGGCCTTGGTTGTTCCCACGGACCCATCATACTCACGCCGCCCGAAGCCTGGCATAGGAGCCGGGAACGAATCTTCGGACGCAATCCCAACTTCCAACCGCCGCCCGCGCTGGTCAACGAACTAGGGGATGACAATGGCCTAACCCAGGACCGTATAGACCAGCAGAAGGTCGTTGAAGCTTTCGAGGTTATGCGGGACCGTCTCCACGAGTGGAACCCTGACGTCGTCATGGTGATAGGTGACGATCAATCAGAGAATTTTAAGCAGGATAACCTGCCTCCCTTCTGCCTCTACACGGGAGACGAGGTGGATGGATACCCCTTCCGCAACATAGGTGGTAGCAATAATAGTTGGGATGCCGCAGCCGAGACCAAGTTCACCTTCCAGTGTCCGCAGCGCTTTTCCAAGGACATGCGTAACTTCCTGATCCGAGATGGTATCGATATGGCTACTTCGAGCGCCTTGAAGGGCTGGGATTGGGGTCTGGCTCACGCCATCATCAACCCTCTGGTTTACCTAGACCCAGAAGGGAAATTCCCTCTACTGCCCCTCTTCGTGAATTGCTACGGGGAAGAGGCTGGCCCGGACTACCCGCCCAGGCCGACGGCCAAGCGCTGTTACGAGGTTGGGCAGTCCATACGCCGGTTCCTTGATACCAGAGCCGAGCGGGTGGCGATTGTTGCATCGTCGAGCTGGTCTCACAGTTTCCTGGCCCATAAGCACAACTGCTCGGCCATAGACTTGGAGACCGATCGGCGCTATCTGGATTTGGTCCGCGAAGGTCATGGCAGCCAACTGGCCGAGGTTACTCCCGAGGAACTACAGGACTCAGGAGACCACGAGATCTTGAACTGGATAATCGCTCTAGGAGTATTGGGCGACGTTCCAGCGGAGATAGTAGATGTTAGGGAATCGCACACCCAATTGGCATTCCGGGTGGCGGCCCTCTGGGGATAACCCAAACTTAAAGTAACAACTAGCTGGCGAAAGACCCGACTGGGCCAACCCACCTCAGGAGGAAAGATGCACTACGGCCTAATCATGGAAGGCGACTACCGGTACGGGCACTCAGAAGAAGAGGCTTTTGACGAGGCCTTCGCCATGGCAGATGCCGCCGAAAACGGGGGTCTAGACGGAATTTGGCTGGCCGAGCGCCATTTCGCAGCGCCTCGCGGTCCGTTGGATACAATGGGGGCCGGAATCCCGTCGATCGTCTCAGTGCCGCTGATAATGTCTGCTGCCATCGCAGCCCGGACAGAGCGCATCAGGATTGGCGCGGCAGTGAACGTTTTGCCTTTGAATCACCCCGTACGAATTGCCGAAGAGGTGGCAACGGTGGATCAAATAAGCGGGGGCAGGGTCGATTTTGGCGTGGGCCGGAGTGGGTTCGCCAGGGCCTATGAGGGCTATGACATCCCCTACGGAGAAAGCCGGGACCGGTTCCAGGAAAATTTGGAGATTATCCTGGCGGCCTGGAACAATGAGCGCTTCTCCTATTCAGGCAAGTACTATGACCTGAACGATGTCTGCGTCATCCCAAAGCCTCGTCAGAAGCCCCACCCGCCCCTGAGGATTGCCGCCACTACCAAGGAGACATTTCCTCAGGTAGGCGCGGCAGGGTATCCTGTATTTGTGGGTCTGAGAGGATTGGATAGGCCTGACTTGGTTAAGCTCCTTGAAGAGTACCGAAAGGCTTGGAAAGATGCCGGCCACCCAGGCAATGGGGACGTGTACATCCGGATACCGATTTACGTGGGTAGATCTAAACAAGAGGCTTACGACGAAGCCGAGGAAAGCACCATGCGTTCCTATCGGCGTCTAGCTCAGAACTTCAGTCTGTCGGCTGCTTCAGCCGGGACGGTCGCGTCAGAAGAGCGTGTGGTGCGGGGTGAGCGCCTTTCGGCGGTGACCTATGAGGAGTTGATCCGCGACCGGCTGGCCTATGGAAGCCCCGAAGACGTGATCAAGCTGTTGAAAGAGATTACCGAGGAGATGGGTCTTTCGGGCATAGTCGCCGAGGCTAATGTTGGCGGACTGATTCCGCGGGAGAAAGTGGCAGCGTCCATCGACCTGTTCTGTAAAGAGGTTGTTCCAGCACTTCGGTAGTCGGAAAGATCACATCAGCGATGGGGACGGGCATCAGAACCGCGCTTTTCATTTGCCGCCATAGTTGCGGAAGGAATGTGGATCTCGGTCCGTAAGATTTGATTCGAAGCAGTGCGAGTTAAAACCCATCCCCTACGGATGTATCCTAGGCATCACGTAGTCATTGATCGCCACGGCCAGGCCATCGTCTGCTATAGAAGGTGCCACGAAGCCGGCTGCTTCCTTGACCTCTTGTGGTGCGTCGCCCATGGCGATGCTGACTCCGCATGACACCAGCATCGGCAGGTCGTTGTAGCTGTCTCCAACTGCCACTATGTTGCCAGGGTCGATGCCCAGGGTCTGACCGACCCGTGACACTCCGGTAGCTTTATCGACCCCGGCCAGAGTGAAGTCCACCGCCCACAGCCCGTTATAGGGCAGCACCGCTTTGATCACAGTCATCTGGTCGTGGTCTTTAAAGTGACTGGCCAAGGTATCGGCTGTGTCCTCATCCATGTCTAGGGCTGAGACACGGATCAGGTGCCAATTGGGGACGTCGTCAAAGGTGCTGGCGGTTCCGTTGGCGTGGGTAGCGACGAAGGCAGCACCCATCTCTCTGAGTTTGGTTACTACTACCTCCGCGCTGGCCGGGCATAACGGGGCAGTCCAAGTCGAAACACCTTGGATTGGGTCTAGTATATTGGCCCCTCCGTCGCACAGTTGTGGCGTGGTTAGGTTTAACTCCCTGGCATATCGCAGCACATCAGCTGGCTCTCGACCGGTGGCTATGAAAACAGGTATGTGTCTTACCAATCGGGCGATGGCTTCTTGGACTGCCTGGGATATCTTTTCATCGGGGCCGATGATAGTGCCGTCTAGGTCTAGGGCTGCTGCCAGGATGGAAGAACTGTTGAGCATCACGTCCTTGTGCGCCGATTTTAGTAGGGTAGTTCTAGATGACCGTGATTCGGGACTAACGAAAAAAGAAAGGCCCCCGGAATGTTCGGAGGCCTCTTGGTCCATGCTTTCTTGAGAATGTGGTCTAGTCGAAGACCAACTCTGTGTTCTTGCGCTCTGGGCTGCGCATGAGGGCCAGGCCATCGGCCGGGTCTTCTTGGGAGTTGCAGAACAACTCGATCCCGTTGCCTTCTGGGTCTTTGATGTAGATGCTGCGGGTCATGCCGTGGTCGGTTGTCCGCAGTTCGGAATCCTCGAAGTATGACTGGAGCTTGTGGTAGTACTCAGTGAGTTCTTCAAAGTCGGCGACTTCGATGGCCATGTGGTTCAGACCGACATCGCCGTCGGCGGTATCGGCAGCGCCTTCAGGAGCCTGGAAGATGGCCAGGTCGTGGTGCATCTCACCGGCGGTCAGGAAAGTGCCGAAGCCGGGTCGCTCAAGAGCTATATCAAATCCGATGACGTCGGTGTAGAACTTAGTGGCTGCGTCAAGGTCTTTGGCGTTGATGACCAGATGGCCGATTCTCGTGGGTTTAGGCATATCCGTCCTCCTATATCTGCCCGGAAACCAGGCTGTTGTAGATGGGGTCTTGCGCTGGATATTGATAATTATTGTTCGTAATACTATACCTTTTTGCTACCCATATTCCAAGGGGTTAGTCGTATCACCATTCACGCTCTAGGAACTGCTGGACCCGGTCCATGGCAGGAGTCTTATTGTAGCCCTGGTAGAGTAGCATGGTGTTCCGCACTGGGTCTCCGCCGAAGAAACGTTCGTAGAGCGTTTGCCGACCGCCAAACGCGCTGCATGCCACGTCCCAGGCTAGGTGGAACAACCTGACCCGGTCCCGTGCATCCGTGGAATCCGTAGCCAGGTACTTCTCCAATTCAGGTGTTATCTCTGCGGTAAAGTCGGCTTCAGACGGTAAACCCATTAGGCTGCTTGACCCGAGGAGTTGTATTATCTCGGCCATACGAGGGTACATGGTCCCAGAGAACATAGCCCTGGCAGCGGTTAACGGTCCGAACGCTGGGCACATCACTCCCCATTCGTTCAGCTTTGCGTCGGCTTCGGCGGCTCGCACGCAGGCTTTCATCATCTCGAGATTGACTATGATCTCGCCGATTCGTTCTTGAACATGGGGCACCTGTGTTGATCCTAAGGTCTCGGCCATGAGGGACGTTAGTCCCAGCAGGAATTCGGTCTTGACAACCGTGCGGTTGACCACCTGGTGCCCTGTATGTGAGGTGGACTGCGTAGCGGCAGCGAAGTTGTTGCAGAGGTCCACGTCTCCCAGCAGAAACACCCGCTCCCAGGGTACGAAGACGTTGTCGAAAAAGACCAGAGAGTCCATCTCCTCGAACCTGGAACCCAGAGGATGGTCGAAATTGGATCGACCCATGTCGAGACTTTCCCTGCATATGAATTTCATACCTGGAGTGGCGCAGGGCAGAGCGAATGAGAACGCCTGTTTTTTGGCTTCTTCGCCTAGCAGATGAGTGCGGGTTGGATAGACGGCTATCTCATCCGATATTGGGCCGAGAGTTGCCAATATGCGGCTGCCGTGCACCAGTATTCCGGAATCGGTCTCTTCCACCACGGTTAATGCAACTTGGTCTTCAAGCTTGTCTAGCACCGAAGGGTTACGGCTGCGTTGCAGGTTCACCAAAGTGTGGGTCAGAGTCAGGTCGTTCTCCCGGATGTATTCGTGGTAACGCAGCACATTGTCTTTGGAGTCGGAGCGGTTGGCCGAGAAGTATTCGGCCGAGCCGGCCCAGCCTGAGATTGCGCAGTTCAAGAAATCCGGGGTTCGAGCCATCATGCCGCAGCTCTCCCACGCCCAGGCGGTCATCATATCCCTGCGTTTCACCAGGTCATCGACGGTCTTGGGAACGATGAACGACAACCCGACAGGATCGCCCGACGTGGGAGACTCGAACGTCATGGTGTCCTTGGTGTTTGGGTTGTGCTGGAGGTCGTAGAGGGTAGCCAGAGAGTGCACGCCGTTCTGGAAGGCTGGATGGATCGTAACATCTTCGACCTTCTCGCCACCGATCCAGACTTCTGCAGGATTTTCAGATAGTTTGTCGATGTATTGCTGCCCTGAGCGAGCAGGCATGGAACAGTCTCCAATTCAGCCATCGTAACGGCCTGACTCCAAGTTGAGGCGAGTGTAGCAGTGGCCCTATGAGGTGTCAAAACGCTTGGGAACGCGACCCATTCCATCAGAATGTCAAGCGCACTGGCACCTGCTCGAGTATCGATTCCCTATTGGTTGTGGTATGTTACCGCCGTAATATTGGCCTCGTGATGGCCAGGGCCTAATGTGTTTGTGAAAGACCCATTAGACAGTCGTAGGAGGAATTCATGAAAGGCCGAGTCGTTGTCTGCAAGGAATATGGCAAACCCTTCGTTATCGAAGAATACGACGTGCCTGAGCCCGCTCCCGGTGCAGTCATACTCCGCATGACTCAAGCTGGCGTCTGCGGTTCAGACCTGCACACCTGGCGGGGTGACCAGAACAACCGTGATCTGCCTCTGCCGCCCACTGGCCGAGCCATGGGCCATGAGGGCACAGGCGTCATTGAGATTCTGGGAGAAGGCGTCGAGACTGACTCCGCTGGAGCTCCGATTAAGAAGGGAGACCGCGTCATCTACGCCGCCGTCTTCCCCTGCTACCACTGCCGCCAGTGCTTAAAGGGCAACACCAACTGGTGCATGAACCGTAACTATCCTGCCGCTGGAGTATGGCCCTATTTCGTGGCGACCTACTCGGATTACCTCTATTTGCCAGATCGCCATCCCTTCTTCAAGGTGCCCGACGAGTTGGACGACAACATCTTGGGGCCGGTGAACTGCGCTATGGGCACGGTCACCACTGGACTGATCAGGGCCCAAGCGGGCGAGGGTGACTATGTGGTGATCCAGGGAGCCGGCGGACTTGGCATCCACGCCACTGCTATGGCCAAAGAAATGGGCGCAGACCGGGTGATCGTCATGGATCGCCTTGAGAACCGCCTGGAGCTTGCGGAGCAATTCGGTGCCGATTACACCATCAATATCGAGGAATTCAATACGCCCGAAACCAGGCTTAGCCGGGTTAGGGAACTGACCGACGGCCGCGGTGCCGACGTGGTCATGGAATTGGTGGGCAGGGCCGAACTGCTCGCTGAAGGCATCGATATGCTCAGCAATGGCGGTACGTTCGTCGAGATTGGCGACATCGTCCGAGGGAAAGAGGTGTCTATAGACCCATCTAAGTTGCTTACCGGCAAGAACATCGTCGGCTCCCTGATGTACAAGCCGGAGTTACTACCCAGACTGCTTAACTTCCTGGTTAGAAAGCAAGACTCGCTGCCATTCGAGAAGATAGTCTCGCACACCTTCCCGTTGGCCGAGGTTAACGATGCGTTTGTTCAGGCGGAATGGGACCAGAGTCAGACACCCATCACCAGGGCGATGCTTGTTCCATAAGCCTTGTATTCGGTTTGATTAATAAAAAACCCTAGGGGATGGTGATGGGGGCAAAGGACAAACAGCTGCTGGCTCTGACTCAGCCAAGGAAGGAACTGGTAGAAGCAGCCAGAAAGGCAGCCGTTCGAATCGCCGGGCGTGCGTCTGAAGTCGATCGAGAACGACGGGTGCCTATGGAGAATATTCAGGATCTCCATGAGGCTGGACTTCTGACTGTCGTCATACCTCGCGACCTGGGCGGCACTGAGGCTGACTTGGTGACCCAGGTGGCTATCTATGAATTGATCGGCGGCGCTTGCGCATCCACTGCGTGGGTGATGGGTAACCACTCGGTTTTCTGCACCAGGGCCATGGGTATGATGGGCACGGACTCCGATTTCTTGATCAGGGACGTGGTGGACAATGGCGCGTTAATCTCCCACGCAGCTATCCCTGGTGGCGACACCAAGCCTGCCTCCGGCGGGTTTATAGCTTCTGGACGGTGGCCATTCGTCAGCGGATCCAATATCTCCACCTGGATGTTCCTTAGCACTATGGTTGAGGGCGAAAACCGCTTCATGATCCTGCCCACCAGCCAGCCGGGGCTGATTATAGAGCCCACCTGGCAGGCGATGGCCGCGCGTGGCTCCATGACCAATGACGTACTTCTGGACAAAGTGTTTGTCTCTGAGCACATGGCCCCCATCGCTAGACGCCCCGCCCCGCATGAACCATGGCTTCCTAACGGCCCGGCGGCGCTCAAGGTGCCAACCAAGGCCAGGGTCTGGATGTCCGGCATGATGTTGGGCGTAGCCCAGGCCGCTTTAGATGACACTATAGAGTTTGGTAAAGCACGAAGCATGACAGTTGGCGGTGGCTCCCGGAGCAGCATGCCTGGAAATCAGTTCGCCGTGGCTGACGCTGCAATGGGCATCGAGGCTGGCCGTGCGTTTCTCGTCCAAGAAGCGAGATCCATCACGGCCAAATCCATAGTCGGCGAGGACTTCGTCCCTGAAGACGCCGCCCGCATGGAGATGGCTGGACTTGTTGCTAGGGAAAATGCCCAGAAAGCCGTGGACCGGCTCTTCAGCATCCGCGGCGCCAATGGCCTCTTCGAGGCAGGAACATTCGAGAGATACTACCGAGATGTCCGAATGGGTACTCTTCATGCTGTAACCGCCCCCGATCTGGTGCGTGAAGAGGTTGGCAAGCACATATTTGGTATTCCGTCGGATGTACAACCGCGCTGGGCGTAATTACGTGAGGATTGAGGAATAAAAAGGCCTCGTCCCATTACTAGGGCGAGGCCTTTTTATTATCAGGTCCCGAAAAAGCAAAAATTCGTTTGTAGCGGTGGTGTCTAGTCGGAAGAGGGTAGCTTCCGTGGCTCTTGTAACTCCATATCCGTCTCGCAGCAGATTATCTCGCCATCACCGCTCTTAGTGCAGAGCACGCTACTGCCGCATTTTTCACAGGTGTAACGTTTGCCAAGTTGGTTGGCCATTCGGCGGTCCTCCGTGGGGGATTCTATGGGTGGGTTTTTCTGGCTTGATTACTTGAGTTCCATTGTGGTCTGGCAACAGGAGATGGAGCCGTCGCCGCCTTTGGTCACGATGAACTCGGAACCGCACTTACCACATACGTAGCGTTTGCCGGTCTGATTTGCCAAATGCTCAGCTCCGTCGTTGATAGAAATTTTTGATGCACGCAGGCTCACCTCAATTATAGACAAGCCAGATATGGTATACAACTTGACCAGGTCGGTTGATAGGCAGGTCCGAGGTGGGTTTCTAGGTGGACTTGGTCGGTTCTGCGTCGTCGGTGAATCGCACTAGGAAGGTTGCCTCGCCCAATGGAATGCCGTCGAAGAGGATGGCGGCAGAGTGTATTCCAGGCTTTTGAACCGGTATCCGGAACGTCTTAATCCAGCGTTGGAAAAGAATACCCTCTTCCCATTCCACCTTCTGGGCTGGGGGTGTCTCAAGAGGAATACCAGGGGTCTTCAAAGTGACGAACAGGTAGTGATCGCCGGGGTCGGCGCCGCCGATGCAGAAAGCCAGGTTGTAGTCGACAGTAGCGATTACCGGGTTCTCTGATTCGGACGACTCTTCTGGCTCGGGCAGGTCCAACAGGTCAACGATTCCATTAAGTGTCAGTTCACCGTCGTCCGTCTCCGTCGTGTCTCGGCAAAATAGCGCGTATTTGAGAACGGGGCCCTCGGATTCCTCGGTCAAATCTGAGTCTCCCATCGCCGTCAGGCGTGACAATTTCAACGTCCAATTCTAGCATGGCTCATTATCACGGAATACGTAAATCCCTGGCACTTTATTTGGACCATTGCCAACTGCAAACAATATTGAGAAACTAGCCGCGTAATATTCACCCTGGGGGTAGTTATTGTGGCATCAGCACAAGAGAATCAGCTAGATCAAGCGAAGTTCAATCAGGGTATGACCACCCAGCAATATATCGACCAGATTAAGGTCAACAAAGACCCGTTTGTGGAGATATATGAGACGGTTAAAATTCCGGATGATTCCTTGAACATATTCAGCGGACTGAGCGAACCGTTGAACCTGGCTGTGTTCACCGCCGACTGGTGCGGCGACGCCATGAGCACCACTCCCGTGATTCTGAAGTTGGCAGACAGCACCCCTAATATCTTCCTTCAGGTCTTCAACCGGGATGATGAACTTGAATTGAGCAACAGTTTGATCCCCGAACACCGGGCTGGCACCGTGCCCATTTTTGTGGTCATGGATAAAGACATGCAACAGATGGTCCGGTTCATCGAGACCGCTAACAGCCTGGTCCCGGAGATAGATGCAATGGACGCTGCCATCGACCAGGAAGTAGAGGGGATCGACGAAGGAGAAGCGCGGCGAGTCAAGCGTGGACGGCGCACTTCCTACCGGGTGGAGCGTGCCCAGGCTTGGGGTGAAGTTATTCTGAAAGAATTTGGGGGCTTAGTGTCGGACGCCTTGGGCGGCGGCGACTTACCCTTTGAAGGCGGAACAAAATGGCCGCCCGAAGATTAGCGGTTACAACTAACCTTTACCTCTGGAAAACATTCCTGAGAGGATGGTGATGGCTGAAGACCTGATTACGATGGAAGACATGGCGGCGATTTTTGACGTGACAGATGCACTGGGTATACACCGCGAGTCCGTGCGCGTCGAACTCAATAAAGAAGATCCAGGCTCCATCCAAAGAGTGGCTGACGGGATGGTCGAAATTACACTCCCGGTCAACGAGAGTGCTGAGATATTCTGTAAAAAGCTACGTATAGACCTGGAAGCCATGGGTTTCGAACCGGCCGACTCTGTACTCGGCTATGACGACGAAGAAGAGGACGACGACTAACTGTCCTCTGATTGTTTTGCACTGATCCGGCTGCCCCGTTTTTAGTAGCCGGGTTCCCGCCATTCGAATGCCAAGCTGGCGTAACGGACGAATACCGCTCCGCCAGGGGCGGCCATGGGGCCATTGGCGGCCAATAAGGCGATGGTGTGCTGCTCACCCGGCTGGGCTTCTTCCGACAACACAACCCGTTGGGGAACGTTGAACCCTTGAACCGCTCCCCGGTGCCGGTCGCACTCCCCGTCGAGCCATAATTCTCCGTAGTCGTCGATGCACGTTTCAAACTGGACACGGACACCGGTCGTGGGGTGGCCGTCTACCGTCTCGGGCAGGGTCACTTTGGTCCGGTACCAAACGAAAGAAAATCCTCGGGTAATCCATTTGGCTAGGTCTGAGCACACTTCCCAGCCCGAGTCGTCATACTCGGGCAGACGGGCTGGTGACCCTTCGAGTTGCGATACTAAGCCCTCGTTGGGCTCACCTGGCACTAGCCCTTGGGCGAACTTCCACTGTCCCTTCACGGCTGCCAGGCCAGAACCGGTGTTGAGGTCGATGACTGCTCGAGGCATAATCCATCTCCTGTGTTACTTTATTCGTGACTAGATACCAACTATCTTGATGCTGGAATGGGCCTTGTAGATCCGGTTGATATTGACCAGCAGTGGGGTTATCTGTTCCACGTATTTGGCGTTGGCCAGGCTGCCGCCATCCACACCTCGCAAGTCCTTGATCTGGTCTGCTAATTCCATCACCAGCTTTTTTGCGTCCGAGTGGTCAGAGCAGACAACTATATCCCCGTCCATGGTCGTGGTGGGGTCAAGGAGTTCTTCGGCACTGGCATTCTGGAACGCGGCCACCACCTGAGATTCGGGCAGCATATCTTGTGCTTCCTGGGCTGCGGAACCGGCTTCTACTTCCACGGCGCTGGCGCCTTTGCCTCGCTCGAACTTCATGGGAGCGATGACGCTGACTACAATCTTTCCCTTTAGCGCCGGTCCTAAGTCCTCTAGCACCGGCCGTTGGCCTTCGTAGGGAAATGCCAAGAAGACCACGTCTGCCTGTAACACGGCACCGGAGTTGTCTGAACCTCTAATATCTACATCGGGAGCCAATTGAGACAATTCCTGAGCTGCCACAGCTCCCCTGGCGGCGTCTCTGGACCCAATAATGGGAGTTTCTCCAGCCATGGCCAACCGCAACGCCAAACCCTTGCCTTCTGGTCCAGTGCCCCCCAAGATCGCCAGCATAAGCCCTCCTTAGGCCCTTTCGGTGTAATCGATAGTAGTTGTGCGGCAATACTATAGCCTGAACCTGTCGGCCTGGGAAGGTCTCGGGTTACGACGTGCGAGTGCAGAGAATCGAGCCTAGAATCTGTAGCATCATCTAAGTTAACCGTTGTTCTTAGCCCGGTGTCCGGCTGCAGTCGCTGCGGGTCTGATGGGTCCAACAGGTATTTCTCCTTGTGTTCCCAGGCAGGCTCGGCGATAATGGGGCCGATATCCCGCTAGGGCTATTTTGCCTCTGCGTCAAGTACCCGGAGGCCAAATCATGGATGAAGATGCAAAGAAGACAGCGTTGCGCATGATTCCACGCGCTTAGCCCACCTTGCTTGATAAGTAGACCGCTACAAAACCTAGATAGAAAACAATCCGACATGGAGGCTCCCAACCAATGGTAGACCTGAGACGTGCAGCCGCGATTGTCGGCGTGCACGAACACATCACCCGGTACGCGCCGGATAAAAGCGAAGCGCAGATCCAGGGCGAAAGCATCATCAAAGCCCTAGAAGATGCCGGTCTTGAGAAGAAGGACGTGGACGGTCTGTTCTGCGCTTCTATGTCGGTCCGTAGTAGCGGACTGAACCTGGCTGACTACCTGAATATGTATCCCAAGATGGTGGACAATACTACTGTAGGCGGCGGTTCATTCGAGTTCCACCTCTCCCATGCACTGAATGCCATCTACGCTGGTCGTATCAACTGCGCCGTTATCACCTATGCCACCCAAGCCCGGTCCGGAGGAGTGTCGGTAGGCACGGGCGGCATCAGTCGTCAGGGGCATCCTCGGTTGGACCCTTCTCCTGACAGCTTTGAAGAGCTGTACGGGCTGACCACAGTAGGGCTCTACGCTATGATTGCCCAGCGGCACATGCACCTTTACGGCACGACCTCTGAGCAGTTGGCCGAGATTGCCGTGACTATGCGTCGGCACGCCGGGTTGAACCCGGAGGCACTGTTCCGTGACCCTATCACCGTGGATGATGTTATGCGATCTCCGGTGGTTTCAACACCACTTCACCGTAACGACTGCTGTGTCATCACTGACGGCGGCGGTGCGGTGGTGGTGGCGTCTCCAGAATTGGCCCGCAACTGCAAGCAGAAGCCGGTCTGGATTCTGGGTGCTGGCGAAGCAGTGGCCCACCAGGGCGCTGGCAAGCGGGATCTGATGTACATCGCGGCCAAGCAGAGCCACGTCCCGGCCTTCGAAATGGCCCAAGTCACTCAGAAGGACATCGACATGGCCATGATTTATGACTCTTTCACCATCACGGTGTTGGAGACCCTGGAAGACCTTGGATTCTGTGAGAAGGGTGAGGGTGGTCAGTTCGTTCTCAACGGACGTATAGGTTTGGGCGGTGAGCTTCCCATCAACACCGATGGTGGTGGTCTATCATCAAACCACCCAGGCATGCGCGGCCTTTTCCTTCTCCTGGAAGCGACTCGGCAGCTCAGGGGACAGTTCGATGGAACCGAACGTCAGGTCCCCGATTGCAAGATAGCTCTGTGCCACGGCACAGGTGGAGCCTTGGGTTCCCGCCACAGCGGCGGCACAGTCATCCTGGCGGGGGATTAGATAATGACCACCTCATGGAATAAACCCTTGCCTACAATCATTGGCGAGACCAAGACCTTCTGGGATATGTGCCGTCGCGGAGTCTTGCTGATTCAAAAATGCGACAGCTGTACCGAGTACCAGTGGTACCCTCGCGGCATCTGCGCTAACTGCTGGTCCAGCGAGATCAAATGGACGCCATCATCTGGGCGGGGCACGGTCTGGACATACACCGTCACCAACCAGAACCGCACCCAAGGTTTCGACACCGGCCCCTACGTGCTGGCTCTCGTGGAACTGGAAGAGGGAGTACGCATGTTCACCAACATAGTGGAATGCGACCCTAAGGACGTATCCATAGGAATGGCCGTGGAAGTAACCTTCCAACGTGCCACCGACCAGATATCGGTCCCGCTATTCAAACCCGCTTCATAGCGCTTGATAAAGAAGCAGGCAAAGCAAAAAGGCATGAACTTTTGCGTCTCTTCGTTCTTGACTGATGGTTGATTACCTACGGATTTATCGGTTCCGGTGCTAAGCACGTCACCTTCACCGCTGTCCAGGCCATGATGGTCCGAGGCATGCCTGGGCTTGCCCACATTTCGCGCCAGGCCTCCTTCCCTGTCGGTTCAAAATAATAGCTTGAAATCTTCTGTGCGGACTCCACCTTCGAACGATTCCGAATGTTCTGAGTTCTCTGCCGTGGTTATGGTATTGGCTCACCGAATCTGGGGTTAACGCTGTTGAATATATCGTTCTTGGGCTTGGGAGCCTCGGCCTAGCGCTTTCCTTTAGTACACGTAACAGATTAGATGCACTAGAGACCATGATGATTCACGTCAGGCCTGAACCCCAGACCTGATAGTCGCAGGTATCTGACCGGCCTGTAGGTTTTGGATCGCCAGGTTGCTCCCTCAGCCCTCTTGAGCTTTGATTCGTAACTCCTG
>Ga0209034_10000789_pt1 | contig 15621 bp, 13 predicted proteins | sample MarorgKNORR_S2LV_2_FD_188219 | JGI IMG/M metagenome (GOLD analysis project Ga0209034, IMG submission 188219) | Marine microbial communities from the Southern Atlantic Ocean, analyzing organic carbon cycling - 250m_A/KNORR_S2/LV (SPAdes) (version 2) | ecosystem: Environmental > Aquatic > Marine...
TGGTCCATGCTGGCAGGAGACAATGAACTAGGACACGTCTATCTTCCTACTGGAACCACAACCAACGACTACTACGGGGCGGACCGACCTGGTGACAACCTGTTCTCAGAAACAATCATTGCTGTTGACGTCGAGAGCGGACAACGCGTCTGGCACTTCCAGGCTGTCCACCATGGACTGTGGGACTATGACTTCCCAACACACTCCAATCTCGTAGATGTCGTTGTGGACGGAAAGCCGATCAAAGCGCTTGTGCAAGTGAGTAAGCAGGCTTTCGTTTATGCCTTTGATCGAGAAACTGGTGAAGCCATCTGGCCAATCGAGGAAAGAGCAGTCCCTCAAGAAACCAATATGCCAGATGAGGTCCCTTCACCGACGCAGCCATTCCCAACGAGACCTGCACCTTTTGACTATCAGGGCGTAACTGTCGACGACTTGGTCGACTTCACACCTGAAATACGTGAAATGGCGCTTGAAGTAGTCAAGAATTACCAAATAGGTCCGCTGTTTACGCCGCCTGGTCGGCCTATCGAAGGCGGCACTCAAGGGACACTCATGCGCCCGCCAGACTTTGGTGCGGCTGGATGGGCCGGCGCTGCCGTCGACCCAGAAACTGGCATACTGTACGTGCCTTCACGCAATATTGCGGTCGCGATTCCTCTTTATGCGCCCGACCCAGACCTTGGCTCGACGATGCGCTACACGCACGGCGCGCCCGAACAGCAACGGTTACAGCAAATTCGTCAGGGACAGTCATATAACGCTCAGATGCCGCAGGGGCTCCCACTGCTTAAACCGCCATACTCTCGTATAACAGCGATCGACATGAACACAGGTGACCACGTGTGGATGGTACCTCTTGGCAATGGAGACCGAGTGCGCAATCATCCACGCCTACGTGACCTTGACCTGCCCCCAGTAGGTGACGGCACAATCGCCGGGCCCGTATTAACGAAAACGCTTCTTATTAGTTCCGTGCCGACCGGTGGCCCGAGTGGTGGTCCCGGTCTAGTTGCCTGGGACAAGCAAACTGGAGAAATACGCGGAACCGTCGATCTTCCGACTGGTCCCGTTGGCACGCCGATGACGTACATGGTCGAGGGGAAGCAATATATCGCAGTAGCCATTGGTGGTGGACCAAGAATTATCGCTTACGCATTACCTGATTAGTACGCCGACTGTCCTAGCCAACCTTGATTTGCGCCTGACCCTATGGATGCAATCATCCGCCTTCGTTATGTAGCTGCATGGCCATCGGAATAAAGGCGATCCCATTAACCGTTCGCTCGGGACCCGTCTGCCGAAAACCGAGCTTTTCATATGCAACCACACCATAACGAGACGAATTGACTGTAACTCTCAATATTTCAGAACCACTTATGCGCGCATCCGCCAGAGCAACTTTGAGAAGGCCCTTCGCTACGCCATGCCGTTGATAGGCCTTATCGACAAATAGTAAGGCCACATGATTATTGTCACGAATTTCGATCATCCCAACGAGGTCGTGACCGCATTCAGCCACCCGGACGAAATCATTATCCGCCGTTCGTCGCTTGAGAGCCTCCGGAGTAACAAACTTTTCAAACTCGGCAATTCCCTCGGCGGTATATTCAGAACTAATGAACTCAGAAAAGGAACATAGAATTAATTTTGAAACAGCACTGGCCTCACCAGGAACCATCGCCCGATAGAGGATTTCTTCTGGCATAACGCGCGGATGCTATCACGGACGAGCGCCATGGCGATACCGTAGCACCACTACTCTGCCAAACTACGTAAATAGTTAATGACATGCCAAATGTCATCGTCGCTTAAACGATTCGAATAGGACTGCATATCCGCCGTCACGCCATCCTTAATTACCGTAAATAACTCGCCGTCGCTTTCACCGTGCTGCCATACATCATCCGTGAAGTCAGATGGAACACCACCCGCATGTGACATGTCTCCATCACCACGGCCTGAGTTCCCGTGACATTCACGACACATAAAAACATACCGTTGCCGTCCGATCCGACGTGAATCAGCTGTCGATTCCAATGGATTCTCAATCGTTTGAGCTTCCGGATGCCGATGTGGTTCCGACGGATGCTCTTGCGCCCTAGCAGCAGTGTTGAAAAATAAACATCCGATAAAAACGCATAGCCACGCCACGCGGACAGCCCACATTGCAATATCCTCTCGTCTGTCATTCCTGTGGTGCATCAAAGTTCTCCCACATGTATTCCGGAAAATAGGTGTGAAGGCGTACAAACACTTCGTGGATCAGATTAACCGATCGCTGCACGGCGTAACCATGTTCGTTTTTCTTGGCGGTGACAACGATTGAAAAATCCCCTCGTCGAACATAACTACGAATATCAATCCGACGCCGATCAATCCGTCGGTGTTCCGGCACGTCTAGGCTGGTGAGACCTTTGAGAAAACCACGGAGGTCTTTACCGACGTCTGAATGCACCGGGACATTTGGCAACAAATCTCGGAGGACAAATTCTCCACTTTTCGGCGAATAGTGCAATCGAAACGCCGAATTCGCCAACCAGAGGAATTTAAAACGATGGCGACCACGCCATAGTGACTCTTCGGTAAATCCTCGAAAAACACCCCGGTCGGCGTACTCCTGCAACCGTTGGCGTACAACTACCAACCCATCCTCACGTGGTGTGTAAGATCGCGCGCCGTGCCGTCCGCCCACCGAATTCCTAGTGATAGTACGACATTACGCCAGGCTCGACCTTGCCAAGAAATCCTGGCGGATACTGGTCACGCTGCCAAAACTCTTTCTTTGCCTGAACATTGATGATGCTAGGCCGACTCTCGTCTAGTGCCACCTGATAGGCTCTCTCGAGTGCCGGACGCATCTCCGCCGCTTTCGTGACGTACTCTCCATGCGTCCCAAGCGCCTCTCCGAGCTTGTCGTATCGCAAGTTTTCCTGAAATAAATGCACTGGAAGACCAAGCGTATTATTCGCCTGTCCCGACCATGTCCCCCACGCATTGTTGTTGTAGACAATCAAGACAGCCGGCAACCGGTATTTGGACAGTGTTTCAAGTTCCATTGCGGTATAGCCAAACCCAGCATCGCCCGTCACCGCAATAATCGGATGACCTTGAAAATCAGCCTGTGCGCCAATCCCGTGCCGAACGGCTGCCGCAACTCCGACTGTGTAACCAACATCAGGACCAATCGCTCCATATTGATAAGCACCGTTCACGATTTGTCCAGGCCGAAATGACCTCAAATACCGCCGGGTATAACGAGCGATGCCATAACCACCTTGCAGTATCGTGGTTCGGTCCTGTGGGATTTCACCGTTGTGGACAAAGTCCGCCAACTCTTTGGCGATTACTGCAGGATGCACAGCATCGGTGTACGTCAGCCCTGTTTGGTAATACTCTTCATTTTCAGCTTCAAATGCCTGCCGCGCTTGAGCAATTTCACGAACCCATGCTTCATGCCGCTGTCTCGGCATTGCATCGGCCAAAGCCTCCAATGCGGCGCGCTCGTCACTCACGATCCCAAGATCAATCGGTAAATTACGACCAATATCCTCGGCTTCCGGATCGATTCGAATGTAGCGCGTATCCGGTCCAAATGCGAACTCCCCAAGCGTCGGCATGCAGTACTGCCCAACAAGCAAGACAACGTCCGCACTCATCAATGCCATGGGGGCAGCATCAACCGACAACTCATGGTCAGCAGGAAACTGGCCTTTCATCGCACCCGATTCAACGACCGGAATTTGCGCTCGTTCCGCCAGACGCCTGAGAGCGTTCCAGGCTTTACTGTAAAAGACACCGTTACTCGAAACGATGATCGGACGCTCTGCCGAACGAAGCATCTGCACAGCCTGATCGATCGCCTTTGGATCAGGGTGGGGTTTCGTCTCGGTTCGGTATTTTGTCTTGTCGTAGAAAAACTCCAGCTCCGTCGCATCATCAAATCGCGCACGAGCAATTTCTGCTGGAAAATCGATGTGTACCGGTTTCGGCACACCACCCTTTAGTTGCCGAAAGGCATAACCCGCATATTCCCAGGTCCGAGAGGGAGTAATGAGACGCTTCCCGTATTTCTTGATGCCCTCAGTCAGCGGCTGCTGATACTGGTCCTGAATTCCTTGCTCGGTATCTTCAGCAAATATAGTTTTATTACTCGCCAACACTAAAATCGGTGAGCGTGCGGAATTGGCCGCTGAAATAGCCCCGATCATGTCGGTAAAACCAGGTCCTTCAGTTCCAGATGTTGCGGCGACCTCACCGGTGGCACGACAAAAGGCATCGGCCGCATGGCAGAGAGAGCCCTCGTGGCGACCAGAGTATGTCGGAATACCAGTATCCATGATCGCATGCACGACGTCGTAATTCCCCGGACAACAAAATAGCCCCTTGACACCTTCTTCCTTGCACGCACGCGCGAATACCTGCGCACCACTCATGGGAAACTCCACGGTTGGCAGCGTCGCTTGTTTCGCCTTCTCGAATTCGCTGGGAACTGAAATGGGTTTCACATCTTCTTCGGCCGCATTGGCAACACGAGCTGTTCCAAGAGCCGCCGCGGTGGCACCGGCGCTTCCCAAGACGGCCTGCCGCATGAAATTACGGCGTGACTTAACCGTGTCGCGTTTGGTCCGCTTCGACATGCGTTTCTTAGTAGCCATGATTGAATCCTTTCAGGAGCCCTAAAGGGTCCACACCGAAAACTTTGGAGGCGGCCCGCATCCTAACGTGAGTTCATAGAACTGTCAATTTACTGTAAAAAAAGGCTTTACTGCATTGTGAAAACAACGTTTGTTTCCGTGCCTTACAGTCAACCTACGCTTGTGTTTCCTAATGCTTATTCGGCTGTCACCGTTCCTGGAAGGTCACGCGCACAGCGAACACCGATATTACTCGTATGCGCTTCAGCAGAAAACGCGAGCCGAACCGACAGACGCCACACTTCCGGATAATTTAGCCATGACGCTCCCCGCATCACACGAAGTTGTCCTGTCTCAGGCGGGTGAGGATTGATTACGGACTCACTAGGGTACGGATCATCAATCCACCCATCGACCCATTCCCATGCATTACCACTGATATCGTAAAACCCAAAACCATTGGGTGGAAACGACCCGACTGGCGCCGTATTCACCCATTCGTCAGCGCCCCCGGTCGTCCCAGCACAGCATTCGGTGTGACCAAAGTTTGCGTAGTCACGGGTGAGTTGATTGCCCCACCAAAAAATGGTTCCCTCGCTTCCGCCACGTGCTGCGTACTCCCACTCGGCCTCCGTTGGCAGTCGCCCGCCGACCCACGTGCATACCGACTCTGCATCATCCCACGTCAAATGAACTACCGGGTGGTCACCAGTTTGTAAAAAATCTGGAGCTGGTGGCGGCGTACGCCCTGTCGCATCAATATAAATACCGTATTGACTCACCGTCAGTTCGGTCTCCATTAATTCAAAGGCCGACAAGGTAACTTCGTGGCGTGGCAGTTCTGTGTCGAGACAAAAAGGGTCGTCAGGAACACAGCCCATTTGGAATGTACCTGCCTCCACACGAACCCACGGCAGCTCAATCTCCTGCGCCGTCAGATCCGCTTTGCCAAGAACGATTAGAAAAACAGCATAAACGAATCCACTGACAAGACCAGCGCGTAAGAGCTGCGACATTCCGCTCAACTCCCTTCACAGTAATGGACGTGTGTACCTCTGACACGACGCTATCGATCCGTGTCGGACCACCCCTCAAAACTGTTTGTCCGTTACCCCTTAACCGCTATTCCCACGACTTCAAAGCGCGCACCAAAAAGAAGCGTGCCTGAGCCGATGAAAGCTCGTGCTGGTGGGTCATCATCAAAATATTCTCGATAGACCTGATTAAAATCGCCGTACATCGAAACATCTGAACAGAACACCTGCACACTCACGAGATCATTCATGGTCATATCTGCCTCACTCAGCACCGCCTGTATCCCATCGAGCACATTACGGGCTTCTTGCACGGCTGTGGCTGGTGGTCGTCCAGTCTCGGGATCGAGTCCCAAACGACCTGCGAGATAAAGCGTGTTTCCCGCCAGCACAGCATCACTAAACGGCGCAGCCACACTGCGACCAGGAAGATTGATCACCTGAGGCGACGTCGAACTCTGCTCGGCAGTCAGCGGCGTACCCGCGAGGACTAAAGTCATTCCAGCAATAGTTCCCAGCACGATACCGGTTAAAAGTTTCTTCATGTCTACGACACCCTCCGTTACACACCCGTTAAAAGAATGGTCGACCCAGTTGTCTTGCGTGCCTCGAGATCACGATGCGCCTGCGCCGCATTTTCAAGCGGATATGTCTGGTTCACCTCAACCGTGACGGCTCCGCTACTCAAAACGCCAAACAAATCAGTAGACGTTTTCTCAAGATCTGCGCGCGTCGCGGTATACGTCGCAAGTGTTGGTCTTGTGAGAAAAAGAGACCCTTTGGCCGCGAGAATCGCAGGCGCGAACGGTTCAACAGCACCCGATGCATTTCCGAAACTCACCATGAGTCCCCGCGGCTGCAAACACTCCAGCGAATCATTGAATGTGTCTTTGCCGACGGAGTCATACACCACAGGTACTCCACGACCGTCTGTTAGCTCTTTGACACGATCGACGAAATTATCCTCGGTATACACAATCGGATGATCACAACCGTGCGCCCTGGCGAGTTCAGCTTTTTCAGCAGTCCCAACCGTGCCAATCACTCTGACACCAAGGTGTTTGAGCCACTGACACGCAATGAGGCCACAACCACCAGCCGCGGCATGAAACAACACCGTTTCGCCTTTCTGCACAGGATAGGTTTGCCGAATTAAATATTGCACGGTACAGCCTTTAAGCATCGCTGCAGCCGCCTGCTGCTCGGAAATGTCCTTCGGGATCTTCACCAACTGTTTCGCAGGAATCAGACGCCGTTGCGTATAACTACCAAGACTCATGCAATAGGCGACGCGGTCACCTACCTCGACCTCCGTAACGCCATCGCCAACTGCCTCAACCACGCCCGCACCTTCGTTGCCAATCACAGATGGAAACACCGGAACCTTATAAAGCCCTGTCCGAAAATACACATCAATAAAGTTGAGGCCCGCGGCAACCTGTCGCACAATGGCATCACCAGCTTCTGGTTCTGGCACCTCAACCTTTTCCCACTGAAGGACTTCTGGACCACCATTAGAGTGGATTCGTACAGCGTGTGTCATGATTCGCTCCGTGAAACTAATCTGGATAATTGCAAGAGACCGATCTTAGCGCTGTCAGTCCGCCAATGTCGACGAATGATCAAGTCTTCGTACCCGTTACGCTACCATAGCAACGTATGACGACCGAGACCGGTGCGTTCGACTCGCACCAACCACCGTCTGCTGATCTCCTCGCTGATTGCGTCCACTGTGGGTTTTGTCTGCCCGCCTGCCCGACATACGCACTCTGGCAAAGAGAGACGGACTCACCGCGTGGGCGTATTCACCTAATGAAAGTGGCGCTGGAGGGGAAAGCTGATATTACAGCAGACTTTGCACGGCACTTCGATACGTGTCTCGGTTGTATGGCATGTGTCACCGCCTGTCCGTCCGGTGTCCAATACGACAAACTCGTTGAAGCAACCCGCCCGCAACTGGAACGACAAATCGAAAGAACAGAGGGCGACCACCTTTTCCGACAATTTATTTTTTCAATCTTTCCCTATCCGAAACGATTACGGTGGGTCGCGCTAAAGCTATGGTTATACCAAAACACCGGCCTCCAACAGCTTGTTCGTAATACAGGTTTACTTGATCTGCTACCGACTCGACTCCGAGCAATGGAGTCGATGGCACCCTCCATTAAACTCGCTGACACGTTCTCTTCCATGCCAAACGTCGTGCCTGCAATCACCCCAAAAAGAAAACGTGTTGCGATGCTTCTCGGCTGCGTGCAGCGCGTATTTTTCAACAATGTAAATCAGGCGACCGCGCGTGTCCTCGCAGCTGAAGGGTGCGAGGTCGTAATCCCCCAAGGACAAGGTTGCTGCGGCGCCTTAATGTTCCATACCGGCCTGGAAGACGAAGCCCTCGCCATGGCGAGACAGTTTATCGATGCGTTCGAAGCAGAATTAGCCACCGTTGACGCGATCGTCATTAATGCAGCGGGCTGTGGGTCGACGCTTAAAGAGTACGGCTATTTACTTCGCAATGATCCCAACTATGCAACACGGGCACAGGCGCTTGCTGAGAAATGTCGAGATGTTTCAGAAGTGCTTTCAGACTTAGAGCCACAAGCCACAAGACATGCATTACCACTTCGAATTGCTTACCATGACGCCTGCCACTTACAGCACGCTCAACAAATCAGTGCTGAACCACGCAAGGTACTCGCATCAATTCCAGAACTTGAGATATGTGAAATCCCAGAGTCAGAACTATGCTGTGGCTCGGCGGGAATCTATAACCTAGTTGAATCAGAATCAGCGCAAGAGCTTGGGGCGCGTAAAGCACAACATGTCACCGCAACAGGCGCCAATATCCTCGTCTCGTCAAACCCTGGTTGTCTGTTGCAAATGCAAGCCTCGCTGGAACGGCAAGGTCATACGGTGCAAACCATGCACCTTGTCGAACTGCTCGATGCCTCTATTCAGGGCACTTCGGTCGCCCCTGCTGTAACCGACTAGAAAACAGACCCGTCGACTTAGAGCCCGCCCGGTCCTCGACCAGGACTTAATCGATTGTCCGGATCAAAGCGAGATTTCACAGCCTTCATAACACGCAGACCACTACCGATTTCTCCCCACACATCGATCTTCCGTCGTAGTGTCACTGAACCATTCCGCACAACAACCGATCCACGCCCAACTGTTAATTGCTCACGAAGCAGTTGAATCATGCGAACTTGCGCAGCGATCGACCCCTCAAGGCTAATATCAACAACGCCAAGGCTGGCACGCCCCGCAGCAACGTACTCAAGACCGTTCTCTCTCGATACCGTTCTCAAGAACTGCAACAACGGAAACAATTCAGCAGGAGCACAACTTAGCTTTAAAAGGGTTGCATCAGGCTTACCCGACCAATGGACACCATGCTGTCGCCACAGATTAGCTTCTTCTTCTCCAGTTAATACCTCGGTCTGACCAGATGAACCCACCAGACTGCACGCCTCTTGTGATTGTTGTGCTGAGGCCTCCTCAATCGACTCAAAACGTACGAGTAGACGATTCTGGCCTGCGGCCGTGACGAGCTCCATTGCTGTCGGCGTCAGAGCCGACAGCGAAAGACTACGCACCACACTCTCAGCAGACTCGAGTGAATCAAGTTCAACTGCAACCGTACGCGATGTACTCGCTATCGGCGACAGCTTGAAAGTGGCCGTGACAATAACTCCGAGGCAACCGAACGACCCCGTCACAAGACGCGACACATCGTAACCAGCAACGTTCTTGACGACGATGCCTCCAGATTTAGCCAACTCTCCATCGGCACGGACCATGCTCACACCGATGATGCCATCGCGAGGTGCACCATACCCGTGGCGTCTCGGCCCGCTATCGTTCGTAGAGACTATTCCGCCAATCGTTGCACGGTCCGACCAAGGAGGATCCCATGGCAACCACTGCCGGTGACGCGCCAATTCCCTATTCACAGAGGCCAACGTTGCACCTACCTCAACGGTCGCTGTGAGATCTCCATGCCGATGTTCGACTATGCGATTTAACCGCGCTGTCGATACCAGCAGGTCAATGGATGAGGCCGGTGCGCCCCACCCTTGTTTCGACCTTCCACCAGCGACCATGACCGTTAAGCGTTCAGCTGACGCCCAAGCCAACGTTGCGACGACGTCATCCGCAGTGGACGGCTCAACAACAATGCGTGGGTGCATGCCATCAGTCAGGTCCATCTCCGTCGAAGCGCGGACCACGCTTTGTCCAACACGGGACCGCGATTGTTCGACAAGTACACTAGGTGAAAGTACCGCCATTAAAAACGCTCAGCTAGACCTGATGCCTCGGTTGGATGTTGACGATACGGGCCTGGGACTTCGCCACAGAGTCGTGGGGTCGGAAAGACCTTGCCAGGGTTACAGATATAACCAGGATCGAAAGCACATCGAACAAGTTGCATCGTATCAAGGTCGCTGTCGTTAAACATCTTTGGCAGATGTTTCGCTTTGTCCGCGCCAACCCCGTGTTCGCCAGTAATCGACCCCCCCGCATCAAGACAGTAGGTCAAAATTTCTGACGCAACGTCCTGCGCTAAATCCGCCTGACCGGGTATTCGCTCGTCGTAGCACACGAGCGGATGGAGATTACCATCACCGGCGTGAAACACATTGCCGATCTTCAACCCCGACCGCTCCGACAGCGCCGCAATCCGACTAAGAACTTCGGGGAGTTTCGTCCTCGGGATGACCCCATCTTGAACGTAATAACTGGGTGACACCCGTCCCATTGCCGCAAAAGCTGCCTTCCGACCCTGCCAGAACCGAGCTCTTTGCTCGTTTGTTTTCGCTATTTGAATCTCGCACGCTTTAGCCTCGACACACACCTCTTCAACGCGCCGAAAAAGAGCGGACACGTCCGCTTCGGCACCATCGAGCTCAACGATCAGTATGGCGTCAGTCTTCGGAAAGTTTGGATGGACCGCTTCCTCTGCCGCTTCAATTGTCACGCGATCCATCATCTCGACTGCTGCGGGAATAATCCCTGCACCAATGATGCCAGACACAGCATTGCCCGCAGCCTCGGTAGAATCAAAGGCTGCCAAGAGTGTCTTCACGGCAGCAGGTTTTCGCAATAGATTCAGTGTGATTTTTGTTACAACCGCCAGGGTTCCCTCTGAACCCACAAGAACACCAAGGAGATCCAGCCCGGGCGCATCAAGAGCCGGCCCACCGAGCGTAACGACATCGCCATCTGGCAACACCGCTTCAACGCCGAGCACATGATGAACCGTAAATCCATACTTTAAACAGTGAGCTCCGCCAGAATTTTCTGCGACATTCCCCCCAATCGAACAAATCACCTGACTCGATGGGTCTGGTGCATAGTAATAACCCTCGTCAGACACGGCTTTGCTGACATCAAGGTTCATTACCCCAGGCTCAACGGTGATACAGCGGTTGGGCAAATCAATATCGAGAATACGGTTCATCCGTGTTAAGGCGATCAGCACTCCATCCGGATGCGGCATCGCTCCGCCCGACAATCCTGTCCCTTGCCCTCGAGCAACAAATGGCACTCCCGTTTCGTGACACAACTTCACCACCGCCTGCACTTGCTCGGTAGATGTCGGTAAAACCACTGCCCCAGGTCTAGAGCGCAGCTTTACCAACCCGTCTGTTTCATAAGTCAATAATTCCGCATCGTCGCGAACCATCCCGTCCATTCCGACAATCTGTGCGAGTTGATCAAGAAAGATTTTTTCCACTGGTGACCCTCTAATGTCCTCCTATTGTCGGCAACGCTACGGGCGAGAGTATTGGTCAATCACTCTCGAAATCGCTCGCTGGCACACACGGCAAAATCCAACCGGGTTACGCGTAAACATAATGCAATCGATCTCAGATCGATAAAGACCCGTCGGCTCATACGACGCACCCTCGAAAGCCCCGACCTTACCTGCATGCGTCATATTTTGAAGCGCCTCGGTCTCACGTTCCATCTGCAAATTAAAATGGCGATCCATCTCCGCCTCAGGAACGCCCGTTCCACGCAATTCCGCCCTCTGCCGCTGCGCTGCCGAACTCTCCGACTCAAACGCTGCTTTATCCCACGGTGTGGGAAGAGGCGTGTCGTCAGTGACAAGATCTCGCCACTTGAGCTGAGTAGGATCATGAAGTGCTGTTACATTCGGCTCCCACGGTTCAGGATGGTAAGTTCCACCGGTTTCGTACGCAACGTCAGACGTGTAGTACTCATCGGCCAGACCTGCGAAGTGATGACCAAACTCATGAATAAAAACATACTCAGCAAATCCGGTATCGGCTGCCGCTGTCGCCTGAAAGTTGAAAATACCGCCACCGCCGTATTGGTCTTCATTGACTAAAATCTCAATAAATTCATAGGGCGCGGCTGAAGCGGCATCACGAAGTGCACGATTGTCATAGGTAAGAAGATACCGCTCAGAATCGAAGATGTTGTATTCGGCGGATAGAGGCGTTCGGCGAAACTGCCCAGCGCGAGGTCGTGTTACCCCAGGTTCATCAGACGGAAGATCTATCCCCCACACATTGAAATCATCACGACGCCCTTTGAAAGGCTCTTCGTCGAACAACGCTTCGACAAGTCGCCGGGCATCACTATGAAATTTTTCGGTCTGTTCGCGGGTATAACCTTCCCCGAGAATTAACAGATCCACTTTTTCGTGCGATTCCCCATTAGTAAACAATGGCCACACATTACCCACCGGAGGTCGATCAACTGGGTTGACGAATCTCGAGTTCGGATCGATCACTGTCGACCATAATTCGTGAAAACTATTTCGCTCGTCCCGTACCTTTAAAACGACCTGGACCGGTTTCTTCGGCCATGGAAATCGGAGAGACTCATGGAAGACCCGGTAAACTTCTCGGGACTCAGGAATGGTCTCCCATTCTCCGTAAATAGAGGCAAAACCCCGAGAATAGATGACCCCATTCGTCTCTCGATCGATGACCTCAAATAGATACTTCCCAAGATTGAGATTATCGACAAGTCGACTACGGCTTCCAGCCCACACTCCATCAGAAACGATCTGATCAAGCCCCAGAATTTCCGCACCAAGACCACCGGCATGGAAGTAGTCAACGCGCATCGTCTTATCCACAAAATGCCTATTGAAAATGTCGTCATTTATTTCCTGCGCCCGCACATTGCCGAACAAGACAACAAGCAGAAACCCGCACACTGACAACCGCCACACAATCAATCGAAGCATCCTGACCATTTTAGACCGGCCAATCGAGAAAGGGCAGACAAACCTACCGCCAACAGTCACAACAGGGACCTTGCTGCCTTGAATACAAGCTCCTGGGAATTCGGACTGCTACGATCGTGACATGCGCGCACTCGTCATTGAATCTGATCAGGCAAACCGTAGTCGGAGGCAGTCAGTACTGCGCCACGTGCCTTTCGGAGAACGGAATGGCGAATGCCGTATCCGGGTAACGTGCGCAGGTATCTGCGGAACTGACCTCGAACTGATCCGCGGATACGCAGACTATACCGGCATACCCGGACACGAATTTGTTGGCGTTGTTGAAGATGCACCGAACAGAGACCGGCATTGGATTGGCAAGCGGGTCGTCGGCGAAATCAATGTCAGTTGTGGTGTCTGCAACTGGTGTATTAAAGGAGTTCGCGAACACTGTCCGACCCGGTCGGTCTTGGGCATAATTAATCGTGACGGTGCGTTTGCAACACATGTATCGCTACCGGCTATAAATCTTCACGCACTCCCAGACTCTCTCTCAGACCAAGCTGCAGTATTTGTAGAACCAACCGCAGCAGCATGTGAAATTCTGACGCAAGTGGACATCAGCAGACGCACCCACGTTGCGGTCATAGGCGACGGCCGGCTCGGTCTGCTCATTGGCCAAGTACTCCAATCAACAGGCGCCACTGTCACGCAGGTCGGACATCATCCAGGCAAACTGAAGCTCGCAGAATCTTTTGGATTGAGCACGGCTTTGGGCAAGGACGCCGTGGTGCCGAAATCATTCGACCTCACGGTCGACGCAACTGGTCATCCTGCTGGCTTACAACGTGCTATTGACCTTGCGCGTCCGCGCGGTACAGTTGTCATGAAATCAACGTTTCACGGGGCTACACCTGTCGAGCTTTGGCCAGCGGTCGTCGACGAACTCACACTGATTGGGTCACGCTGCGGTCCGTTCGAACGAGGCATCGAAATGCTCGTGAATCGTGATGTGAAAACAGAGCCCTTGCTAGCAGGCTCCTATCAGATGGAAGCATTCGAAGAAGCATTTGCCCTCGCAAGAACATCGCTAAAAGTTCTACTGCAACCGTAGTTATCAGTCGCTAACTGCGAGTTCACCCGGAACGATGGGCTTGGTACGTGGAAGTACACCCCGATAGGACAGCCAGCCAACGAACATCAGTACCGCAACGAACACAGTGAGTTTGAAAATATCTCCAAAGCGTCCTTCAGGCACTACTGCCCACAAGAACCACAGTGCCGGCTGCGCTAGGCACACAGCCCAGACAGACCCATAAAAAAATCGCCGCTCGTGACCTTCTCCTTTGGTTGATGCCTGAACACGTGGCAACCAACCGAACAACCCCAGAATCCAAATGGCCACAGCCATTGGAAAATAGGCTGCATCATACAGTTGCCGAAGCATCCAATCTCCGCTGACAACTGCGACAACAAGCCCCGCGAGGTTCAGTAATCCAAACGTCAGGACTGCACTCCACGCAAATGTGTAGCACACGCGGCGATACAAAGGATTTGGGCGGTCTTCAGTGAAACGAATGATATACGGACGAGGCTCACAGCCCGGAAGTTTGCCACGAAGACCCGCTATCCCCGTGCCAATGAGCACAGCGCCCAGCCAGGTCGCCATGCGTGCATCAAAACCATTTTCAAAAAGATCAAAAGTCAGTGGACCAGGCGTAATAAAAAATACCCAAATCCAGATCGGCCAATGATTAAAACGGTAATACAGCTTATTGCGATAGCGAATCGTTCGCTCGCTGGCAAATTCAAGAGGAATCCCGCGACCGTCTGTTCGTGGGTTTTCGGCGTCCATATCGGTATGACTTAGGGTCTTAAGTCTCTGCTGTAGGAAAGATTGTCCCTATCAACATACTAAATACGTAACACAACTCGGAATCTTGTTGGTATCAACTAAATCTAAAATTAACTATTTAACAAAAAACGAAAAAGCCCAGCACACTTGACATGTGCTGGGCAAAAAAATCCCGGCAGCGACCTACTCTCCCACGAAGCAACCCTCGCAGTACCATCGGCGGTAGAGGGCTTAACTGCCGTGTTCGGCATGGGAACGGGTGTGTCCCCTCTCCTATGACCACCGGGAAACTTTTCAAAGAACAACCACCGAGCCCCGAACATCTGCCGAGCACCCGGCGTCTCGCGGTTTGCGTCTTCGCGCTCACCTACGAGAAAAAACAACTGAATACCTAACAAACGGTAGCCCTTCTCTTCCAAACACAAAACAAAAGAATACGATCAAGCCTCACGGCTGATTAGTACCAGTTAGCTCAAGCTCTCACAAGCCTTACACACCTGGCCTATATACCTGGTGGTCTTCCAGGAGCCTTCAGGGACCCGAAGGTCCAGGGAGATCTAATCTTGGGGAGGGTTTCACGCTTAGATGCTTTCAGCGTTTATCCCTGCCGAACGTAGCTACCCTGCGCTGCCGCTGGCGCGACAACAGGTACACCAGAGGTTCGTCCATCCCGGTCCTCTCGTACTAAGGACAGAGCCCCTCAAATCTCCTACGCCCATGGTAGATAGGGACCGAACTGTCTCGCGACGTTCTAAACCCAGCTCACGTACCGCTTTAATGGGCGAACAGCCCAACCCTTGGAACCTGCTACAGCTCCAGGATGCGATGAGCCGACATCGAGGTGCCAAACCTTGGCGTCGATATGAACTCTTGGCCAAGATAAGCCTGTTA
>Ga0209034_10000790_pt1 | contig 15618 bp, 13 predicted proteins | sample MarorgKNORR_S2LV_2_FD_188219 | JGI IMG/M metagenome (GOLD analysis project Ga0209034, IMG submission 188219) | Marine microbial communities from the Southern Atlantic Ocean, analyzing organic carbon cycling - 250m_A/KNORR_S2/LV (SPAdes) (version 2) | ecosystem: Environmental > Aquatic > Marine...
GACCCGGCGGAATGGTGGGAGGCTCGGTTTCGCAATGAAGACCGGCCAGGGGATCCAATACACGAGCTTAAAGTAGCCGTAGACCAGGCTCGTCCCAATCCTGGTCATTATGCCATGGTTGAGATGGAAAAAAGGGGCTTCTTGCAGTGTGTGGTGACCCAGAATGTGGACAACCTGCACCGGGTGGCCGGGCACCAAAATGTTCTTGAGATTCACGGCAACCGCACCTATTTGCGGTGTATTTATTGCGGTGACCGGCAGCCCAGAGAAGGCTATCACTTCGACAGTCTGCCTCCTCGGTGTACGAGATGTAGTGGCATAATCAAGATGGATACCGTGATGTTTGGTGAACCTATACCGGAAGACGTGCTCTTGTCTTGCCGTCAACAGGCTGAAACTTGTGACTTGATGCTGCTGGTGGGCACGTCCGGGACTGTGAACCCGGCCGCTCGCTTGCCTATAGTAGCCAAAGAACTGGGATCATCTCTGATTGAGATCAATCTTGACGGCACAACCCTCACGCCTTGGTGCGACATCATCTTAAATGGGCCATCTGGAGAGATACTGCCGTTACTTTTAAACAGGCTGTAAAAATACGACTTTGCCGAACTTGGATATGAAGCTGAAATGTTATAATTCCGATCCTGGAACCAGGCGTTAGAGCTCTGTTTCAAGCTTGTTGAACACAGGATATTCCCTCGGAATTGGAGACCAAATTGTTTGAACCTATAATGGCCAGATTCGGTCTAGGCGACCCGGAGTGGTTGGACCCAGCAACTGCCGGTGCGATTGTTTTGATCGCTATTGTGGTAGCCTTTTTGTCCCATAAATTACTGTTCCCTTTAATCGACCGGTTCACCAATTGGACTCCCACAGATCTGGATTCGAATCTGGTTAAATCAGTCCGATGGCCTTTTACCATTGGAATATTGGTGCTCGGTGTCTACCTGGCAGTAGTTATTTCCTGGGAATTGACGGCCTCAGACCGGGATCGGGCCGATTCCATCGCCCGCGCATTGGGTGTGGTTCTTGGGATTTCTGTGGTGGTTAGACTGATTTCTAGTGCCATCGACTGGTACCTGGCGAGCTTGTCCGCTCGTGCTAACCACGTTGTGGACCTGCGGCTGTTTCCGCTGATACGGCGGGTGGGCGGCGTAATCATCTACGGTATTGGCGCTTTGCTGGTGATGGACGTGATGGATATAAACATCAGTCCTTTGATCGCTGGTTTGGGGTTGGGTGGTTTGGCTGTTGCCTTGGCCATTCAACCCACTTTAGCCAACCTGTTCGCCGGCACTTATGTGATGACTGAAGGAGTGATATCGACTGGTGATTACATTGAGCTGGAATCTGGCATGGCCGGGTACGTGGTTGAGGTTGGCTGGCGCAGCACCCGTATCCGTACTTGGGGCAATAACCTGGTAGTGGTTCCTAACGCCCGATTTGCCGAGACGATCATTACCAACTATCAGCAGCCAGCCCCGGCGGTGAACGTGTATGTCACCTGTGGGGTTAGTTATGACAGTGACCTGGATCATGTGGAGAAGGCATCTCGAGAGGTGATGGACGACCTGGTGCAAAACGATAGCAACGCAATCAAGTCCTACGGTGCCTGGTTTGCCTTCGATGCCTTCGGCGATTCTAACGTGGACTTCTGGTTGTTTTTGCAGGCCCGAGATCGTATCGCTAGTTTCAACCTGCAATCGGCTCTGATTAAGAACCTGCATCGTCGCTTCAAGGAAGAGAGTATTGTTATTAACTACCCAGTGCGGACCTTGCAATTCCCTGATGGCTTTACACCGGAAATGGCCGGGGCCACGCAAACTACTACAATAACGGCTCCTTCGCGTGCAGACTCTCCGACCAGATCAACCCGCCCTAGCCGTGAGACTCTGCGTCAGGGTGGGCCGGACGTCGATGGCGTGCCACCCGGCGGTGGTGAGAGCCCTATGGGCACCCCTGGAGGTCCAGATGGCCCAGATGGCCCCGGCTAAAACAGGTCGGCGCATCCGTATTTTAATCGGGTTGGCTTATGGTCATTTGATTTTTGGTCAACGACCTGCTTGCCCGTCCCACGACCAGTCGCTATAATCCCAAAGTGGCTTTTTGGTCACGTCCCACTATGTGGGCCTGTAGCTCAGGCGGCTAGAGCGCGGTCCTGATAAGACCGAGGTCGTTGGTTCGAGTCCATCCAGGCCCACCATATGTAAAAAATAAGGCCCCGGCCATTTATGGCCGGGGCCTTTTAATATCCAGGTATTGTGATGCTGTGGGATTGTGGGGTGAGAGTTCAAGTGGATATTAAAGGTTTCCCAAACCGGTGGACTTCGTTAATACCCTACAGCACAATCCATCAGGCAAAGTTATGAAACAGGAACTGCGGGAATCATATTGGTAATTCCAAGGTAGTGGCGTAGTCGGTTCGTAGTTTAGAGGTAGGTGAAACGTCCTACCTGGGGATATTCTCGTTCACCCACTGGAGCTCTTCTTCGGCTGTGTCGAAGTACTCAAATCGGTGGAACATCTTGGTTGGGCCTCGGGACGACAGAAGTTCCTGTCTCCTTTTTCCAGTGGCTAGTTGGTCGACTACTAGAGTATTCGGGGTGATGACCACACCGTAAGATTCATTGGCGGCCTCGACACTTACGAAGCCGTCTAGGACGTCGGCGAGAACCTGGTCCGGCTCTCTCTCCAACGGGTCGCCCCAGCCGCCGCCGCCAGCGGTGTAGACCCGCACCAAGTCTCCCTTCTTCCAGATGTTGTCGTCAGAGAAGGCACGTATCTCTTTTTCCTGAGCAGTTCCCGGATTTAGCACCACTCTGGAGGTTCCACCTCCCATTCCTCCGTTCACACCCCAGGTGGGAAATAGGTTGTTCTCAACTCTCAGGCCGAAGGTGCCTTCATCGGCCAAGATTCGTACGTCTCGGATGATTCCGCAACCGCCCCGGTTCTTTCCGGATCCGCCGGAGTCCATTGCAATGGCGTAACGCTCCATGCGCAGCGGATACTCCATCTCCATGAACTCTCCGGGATAGTTCTCATTGTGGCGACTGTAAATAGCATCCAAGCCGTCGGCAAATGGCCTGGCTCCGTGACCCACTGCGATTCCGTCGGTGCAGAGTAGCCAGTTATTGGTTTCAGAGTCCTTCATGCGCCAGTAGGCAATAACATAGACTGCTGAACCAGCCATGACCTTACCGTCGGTGGCCTTGGCCAGCAACGCTCGGACCGAGCTTTTCAGCTTGGTGAAGGTATGGGCACGGCATCCCAGGGCTGCCGGCCAGTCTGGTTGGAGGATGCTACCCTGTCGCAGTTGCACATCGTCGATTGCTGCTACCAAGCCGTGGTTGGATAATAGCGAAGTATCATATTGGTGGAAATATTGGCCAAAGTATGCTGCCAGAGCGCCGTCGCTGGCCAGGAAATTGATTGATCCGTCAGCCTGGTCGTCACTTTCGGTGGCGTCCAGGGTAATTTCATCACCTTTGCGGGTCAGTTCCACATGATACGAGTACCATTGATCGCTGACACCGGCGTGGTCCATGAAATCCCTAACGCTGAAACTGCCCTGAGGAATAATCTCCCTGGATTTCTCTCTCACCATTTTAGCAGTGTCAGCTTGATCAGCGTCTAGGGCAGCTAATGTGGTCTCTTTGCCAAAGCGGCCAAACATCTCCAAAAGACGTTCTTGTGCACGCCTGGCGGCGGCCATCAGCGCGCGTGTGTCACCCTCAAGTAAGTCCGGATAACGAGAGTTGCGGAGAATCACACGGTAGGCTTCGTCGTTCAGCTTGCCCTGGTCGACTATTTTGATGGGAGGCACCAGGGTGCCGTCGTGAAATATCTCAGTGTTTGCAGGGCCGATGCTGCCGGGACGGGAACCGCCTAGGTCCCAGAAATGGGCGAAGGAATGACAATAGGCGACCGGCTCACCCTCAAAGAACACTGGGGCCAAAAAAGTCATGTCCGGAGTGTGGGAGACGCTACCTTTGGATATGTATGGGTCGTTGTACCAGTACATGTCTCCGGGAGCCATTTCTGACGCCGGATAGAAATCCCAGACGCATCCCACCATGTCGCTGCCCATGGCGTCGCCGTAGAGCTCGTGGCCGTTTCGGTCAAGAAAATTGACCTGATAGTCTTTCTTCTCGCGAATGAAAGCCGACATGGCTGTGCGTTCGATGAGTAGTTCGCATTCGAGCCGGGCTGCCCGCAAGGATCCGCGGATCAACTGCCTTGTCACGGGGCTCACCACGGAATTTTGATCAGTACTTGTCATGGAGTTTACGTTCCTAAGAATCGATTACTTGATGGGGCGCATGATGCAATTGCCGTATTCGTCAATCTGACCGTTCCATCCGGGATTTATCAGGACTGTCGAGTCCATTCCTTCCAGGATTGCTGGGCCAACGATATTTGAACCAGGAGCCAGACGGTCACGGTCGTAGATGTTGCAATCAACAAAACCACCGGCTTCATCGAAGAATACGGGCCGTGTGCTGGCGATGGCGTTTTCAGGGTCGCCCAGGTCGCCGGGGCGTCGTGGCATTTCCACGGATCCAACGTCCCCGGAGGCGGTCATGCGCAGCGTCACAAACTCTACTGGTTGGTCCAATGAGAAACCGTAAAGTTGTTTGTGTTGGCTGTGGAATCCCCTAATCACTTCATCGATGGATTCTCGGGTAACTTTATGCGCCCCAAAATCAACGGTAACCTCTGAGCCTTGATGCTGGTATCTGACGTCGGCCCACCTTGAGAAAACGTGAGACTCTTCAGGCACGCTCTCGTCCCTGAGCCAGACGCGTCCTTCAGACTCCATTTCAGAATAGATTCGTTCCATGCCCTCGGGGTCGTAATCGGGTGGGGTTTGAAGTGAAGTTCGGGCGTAGTCGTTTTTCAGTTCTGCAACCAGCAATCCGTAAGCCGAGGCTATGCCAGGGTGCAGAGGGGCGACTACCTGGTTGATGCCCAAAAGATTGGCTACGTCGATGGCATGCATCGGACCAGCACCGCCGTAGGCCACCAAGGCAAACTCACGGGGGTCGTGGCCACGTTCGACACTGACGTTACGGATGGCACCGACCATGGTGTTATTGGCGATGCTCAAGATACCACTTGCCGCGGCGTGCAAGTCCATATTCAGTGGGTCGGCAATCTTTTTCTGGATCACTGCGGCGGAGGCGGAGGCATCTAGGTTCAGAGATCCTCCGGCGATCTGAGTGTTGATACGGCCCAAAACCATGTTCGCGTCTGTGACAGTTGGTACCGTGCCTCCCTTGGAGTAGCATGCCGGTCCGGGCACTGAACCGGCACTTGCAGGTCCCACAGTCAGGCTACCGTAGGGAGAGACGTTGGCTATGCTGCCACCACCGCATCCGATGGTTGCGATGTCTAGCATGGGAAGCTGGATAGGCCAAGTTCCCAAGCGCCCTGCCAGATTGAGGGTGGGGTTCCCCTCTCGTAGTAGTGCAACGTCGGTGCTGGTGCCGCCCATATCAAAGGAGATGGAGTTGGTTACGCCCGTGTTTTCGGCTATTTGCAGAGTGGCCATGACCCCAGCTGCCGGCCCGGAGAGGGCGGTATGTACTGGCTGGCGCATGGCAATTTCTGCGCCAATCATGCCGCCGTTGGATTTCATGATCGAAAATGACGAGTCTACTGCGTTCGCTCGCAGGGATTTTTCCAGGTTGCCAATGTAACTGCTAACTTTGGGCATGACATAGGCGTTCAATACTGTGGTCATGGTCCGTTCGTACTCACGGAAGACGGCTAAAACTTCTGAAGACACTGAAACCTGAGCGCTGGGATATTCCTCCAGGATTAACTCCTTGGCCCGGTTTTCGTGATCTGAATTGGAATAGGAGTGCAGGAACGAAACAGCAATCGACGTGATCTCGTCTTTCCGGAATTTAAGGGCGGCGTCACGGATGGCTTGTTCGTCTAGCGGGGTGAGAATCTCTCCACCGAACCCGACGCGTTCTGGAACCTCAACGATGTCCCGGGGGCGCACCGGTCGGTTAGGCTTGATCCATGATTGGGGGTTCACCTGCCTGGGCGTACCATGGCGGCCAATTTCAAGAACAAATTTGAATCCATCACTGACTACCAGTCCTACTGGAGAACCGTTGTTTTCTAGGATGGCGTTTGTGGCGATGGTCGTACCGTGAAAAACGTGCTTAACCTGAGATGGCTCAACGGAGTTTGCTGCCAACACCTCCCGAAGTCCTGTCAGGAATCCGGTGCTGGGGTCTTGAGGGGTGGATGGTGTCTTGTGAACCATCTGGTCATTGGTGGTCAGGTTGCAGAGGACTATGTCGGTGAAGGTTCCACCCACGTCCACGGCAACGGAATAGTCATCCATAGTTGTGTTTATTCCTGGGTAAGTTTCCGTATTTGACGCCATTCTAGCAAACCATCAGGAACAAAGCGTGGCTTTGCCGCTTCTGTCGACACTTCAAATGATTTGTAAATAGCCTTAAACATAAAAAGCTATTCTGAAAAGGCGCACAGGGCGTAAAGGGGCTAAACTTGTCTGATTGGCTTGATGTGGCTATGCTAGCTGAAAATTTAGGGTGGAGCCTCTGGTTGATGGCCACCTAATGTCCGTTGCATAGACTTGAAAAAATAAGGAAGAATGTCATGGCTAACACGATTTCTGCGAAAGACGTTTATGGATTGTTACAGGGCAAAACTAAATTCGCTCTCATTGATGTGCGCGAAGCCGGTGAATACAACAGCTCACACATAGCTGATTCCAGCCTGATTCCTCGTAAGGAATTGGAATTTAGGATGGAGCTGTCAGCTCCGGTAAAAGGTGAAAACATTATTGTCTGCGATGACGATGGACGGCGTGCTGCCTTGGCTGCAGGCACGTTGGAGCAGATGGGCTACACCAACGTCTCGGTTCTCGATCGGGGTATCAATCAATGGACTACAGAAGGTTTCCCTACTGAGTGGGGCAGCAATGTTATCAGCAAGGATTTCGGGGAGCGGATGGAGGTCGAACACCATGTCCCGGAGATGGAAGCCACCGAGTTGCACGCCCGGATCGAACGAGGCGACAAGCTGGTTATTTTAGACACCCGCACGCCTGAGGAATACCAACGGTTTTGCATCCCTGGCGGGCGCAGCGTGCCCGGTGGAGAACTGGCCCTGCGCGTTACAGACATTACAAAGGATTTGGATCCGGACACCACGGTTATCGTTAACTGCGCCGGACGAACCCGCAGCGTGATTGGCACTAGGGTGCTGCAGCGCATGGGCCTTACCAATATATTTGGTCTGAAAAACGGCACTTCAGGATGGTTGCTGGCCGGGTATGATCTGGAGACCGGTGGCGACCGGCTGGAATTACCGGAACCGTCTGCAGAGGGTCTGGCCGCTGCTGAGGCCTATGCAGACCGATTGGCTGAAGAAGACGGTGTTCGTTACTTGGATATCCCTACGGTGCAGTCCATGCTGGATAAACGGGAAGAAAACACCTGCTACTTCGTTGACGTGCGCACAACTGATGAATACATAGCTGGACATATCCCAGGATTTCGCTGGTTCCCCGGTGGACAGGTGGTGCAACGGTCAGACGATGTTCTGGTGGTGAAAAACTGCCCGGTAATCTTTGCTTGTGATGGTAAGGCTCGCGCGACCTTCATAGCGTCCTGGTATCGGCAGTTCGGCTTTGAAGAAGTCTACGCAGTCGAGGGTGGAACCTCTGCCTGGTCAGAAAGTGGTCGCCAGTTGGAGGCTGGTTCCGGTGATGTCGGCCCCAGTGGTCTGGAAACCGCCCGTGGTCAGGTTAAATTGGTGTCTCCCGAGGAGTTGGATGCTGCGAAGCCAGTGAGGGTCATCAACGTTGAGGTAAGTACGGATTTCTCCAATGGCCACGTCCCTGGCGCCCGCTGGGTTCCCCGCGGTTCCATGGAGATGCAGATTTCAGAAATCGCGCCCGACAAAAGCGCTGCAATTGCTGTTACATGTAACAATGGACAGAACGCTGCCTTAGCCGGGGCAACGTTGAAGGCTCTTGGCTATCAAGACGTTTCGTCCTTGGATGGTGGCATGGCTGCCTGGCGGAAGTCTGGTCTAGCGGTGGAACAGGGGTTGTCTGGTGTGATGCGTCCGCCAACAGATGTTGTGCCGTCCGGCCCGGAGCGCAACTTTGCGGACATGATGCACTATCTCCGTTGGGAAACTGCTCTAGGGGATAAATACGCCGCAGATTAAATTAGGTTTAGCCCCGGTGTTAATCAAAAGTCCCGCCTGATTCAGGCGGGACTTTTTTGAATTGCGACAACGAACGCTCTCTAATTAGTGGGACGTTCTATCGTCGGGCTCGTGAATGATGCAGGCGATGGCTGGAAGACCCAGACCTCTGTATCCGATGGCAGGTCATCGGCCGAGAACGTTGCTGATTCACCTTTAAGTCGTTTCACCCTGGACTGCGTGGCCAACCAGCTCTCTGGAGGTTTTAGGCCGGTGTCATAGGCCATCAGACCTGGGATCTCGTAGTGCATGGGAATCACAACTTTTGGCTCCAGTCGCTGCACCAATGCGTCCACTTCCTCCGGCTTGAGTAGGTGGTTCGAATCATCAACGGTGACCAGGAGCACATCGATTTCACCGATGCCACGTGCTACGTCAACGGGCCAATCGGCCCGGTTGTCGCCGATATGTAGGAAGCGGATTCCTCCAGTCTCTAGACGGAACATGACATTTACGAATCCATCTAAACCTGATTTGCCTGCATGGATGTCCTGAACTCCTTTGATGGACATGTCCAAGTTGTCGAATTCGCCGGGCATCCTGATCAAAGATGCTCCTTCCGGTAGGCGTTCTGCGGCGTCGTGGTCAAAATGTGCGTGGGTTATCAGACCTAGGTCGCATTCCACATAAGGGAACTGTCTTGTAAACCAGTAACGGTCCGCCCGGTTGCGGTAAGGGTCGGCCAAGACTTTCAGCCCGGCTTCTGTCTGCCATTTAAACGCAGAATGGCCGTAATAGGTCAGTGTAATAGGGCCGTTGGAACTGGAGGAACGACTGGAATCGGTGTTGGTTGACATTTGAGTAAGCCTCGCGAAGCGGTATCGGGTTTGTCGAACGGAATTCTGATTGCAGAATTAGTAGAGGCACATTGTTTCTGACATTGGCTAAACGAAATAAACCTGTAAGTGTAAATGGGGATGTATATGATGTTGAAAATTACAAAAGTGGAGATGAATACTACCTGGTCACCTATCCGATAGGGTTCGGGCTAACCCCATCACGCTGATTGTCTAAGATGAAATAGGAATAATCTCGGGACTGCCGCCAGCCAAGTTGGGAAAGAACGAGCCGTTAGATTAACAATATTACGGACTGACTCTGGTAGTCCCGGTGTGACGCTTGGGCTTGTTGTAACTGTCAGAATTAATAAAAGAGGCTTGCTGAATTCAGAAAACCCCTTTTATTGACAGATTATTTACTTTTAGTGATGTGCGAATGCCCGATTAAAACCGCGGTTAGCTCGGGTCGGCCAATGGTACTGCTAGGGAAGCTCTGGGAGTGTTTCCTAGGCTGCGAGCAATGTGTCCATGGCCTTCCAGGTCTTCGGCGACCAGGATATCGCCCGGTTCCATCTGTACCTTTGAGCCATCGGCGCATTCAAATTCAGCAGTACCGGCTAGATTGACCACATATTGACGCCTCGGTGCGTTATGGTAGTCCGAGAATGACGGTGATGGGCGAAGGCCTAGAGTTATATCGCCCGAACCCAGTCTGTTGACAATGCCGGACATCTCCTCTGCGGTTACATCTTCGAAGTGGGATTCTCCATCAGAGCCGGAGAACACTCGTATTATTTTCATGGCTAGCTCCTAAATCGGGTTTGTATATTATTTGTAGATCGTGGGGGGAATCTTTAGATAATGGGTCGTTAAAAGGCGATTAGGCTTCGGCCAGAGGTATGGCTAGGATGAACCGTTTACCCTCTCCGAGTCCCCGTGCAATATGGCCGTGACCGTTCAAGTCTTCAGCTACCAGCACGTCACCCGGGTACAGTTGTTTCTTGGTACCATCTGCGGTCTCGTACTCAGCAGTGCCTAGCAAGTGCAGGACGTATTGTCGCCTTGGAGCTGTGTGGTAATCGGAAAAGGAAGGGGCATCACGTTCATTGAGCTGGATATCCCCCTGTCCCAAACGGCCAACGATGGACTGCAGCTCTTCTGGGCTTACGTCCTCGAAGTGGGATTCGCCATCGTCTCCGGAAAAAACTCGGACTATCTGCATAAAATGATCTCCCTATAATCTTACGGTTCTTGTAAATTTGAAGTTACGGAATCCAGGGCGTATTCGATAAATAACGCCAGCTGATGCCCCAGAACCCGGCTGCAATGGTTAGTCGGCTAGAGGGACGGTGCAGGTGATGCCTGGCTCAGAGCCTGCCGTCAGAGTCGTGTGTCCCTGTCCGGTAGTGTCTTCAACTAACCTGGCATCGCCCGGACCAAACAGGTGTTTACTGCCGTCGCCCAGGCCAATCTCAATCTGACCGGAGATGCAAATCACATACTGGCGCCGTGGGGCTGGGTGCCAGTCTATGAATCGGCCCGCCTCATTGGAGCTGAACTTGATGGTGGTGGCATTCATTGCTTCTGCCAATTCTGGGTGGGTGGCCAAGCTGGTTTCTTCGATGTGGGTCTGTCCGTCGTCGCCGGTGTACATTCTGTAAATGCCCATGGTTGTCTCCTATTTTGCGAATAACTGGTTGAAAAATGGAAATTAACTAAGTGGTATTACTGCGGTGATGCTTGGTTCATCTCCTGGAACCAGAGTGGTGTGGCCCTTGCCGGTGGTGTCTTCCACTAAACGCGCATCTCCAGGCACAAACCGGTGGGTGGTGCCATCTTCCAGGCCAACATCGACTATTCCCGAAATGGAGATGATGTACTGCCTCCTGGGAGCTGGGTGCCAGTCGATGAAATGGCCTGGCGTCCATTCTCGAAATGAGATGTTCTGGGCATTAGTTTCCGATGTCAGTTCCGGGCGTGAAGCCAGGTCAAGCTCTTCAATCTGAGTCTTTCCCCCGTCGTTGGTGTAGATCCGATATATGCCCAATCTGTTGTCTCCTGGCCAAGGTAATTATCCGTCCACGCGGGAAATTTTGAATCCTCTGACGGAATGGAATCGACACACTTTAATCCTTGGTGTTCATTTGGGCAATATCTAGGCATGCCACTATGGTGAAGTTGACTGATATCTATGTCGGAAGAGTTAGGAAAACCGGAGCGTATAGCCAACCCTCCAGGCGTGCAGTAGTCAGTTCATTTTCATCCGGGCCTGGATCCCCGCCTCTCATTGTGGCATCTCCAGGCCCCGATTTTGGCAATCGAAATTGGGTCTTATCTCTCGCCCATAGACAGGCGGCAACACTAGCAACCACTGAGTCCAGGCAATCGTCATTCTCCAGGCACTTATCTGTAAAATCCCTCAGATTGGATATAGTAATCTTGGAGTTGGTTGCCAGACCATCCAAAATCTGGGCCCTCAGTTCCGGGGCGGATCGCCCCTTTTTGTATCCCTTGAATGGCAACCGGAACGCTCGGAGTACAGCACCGGGCATGGATTCCAGGAGCACCGGGCCGGTGCGGTCTTCGTCGGGCAAAGGTGGCACCCGGCACCCAACCTGCCACAGGTTGTGCAGCATCTGCATCCCTCGGAAGGTCATGGGCACCATGTTTGGGTTGGCTTTGTGTAAGCAGGAATAGCATTCAGGAAAATAATAGTCACCTCGACGGAATGGCTCTCCGTTTTTGATGACAAATCGGTCGCGTAGCGCCAAAAATTCTGAATACTTCATGGCTGAAGCGGCGCGCCAGAGGTCGGGCATGGTTTTGGCTGCTGTGAACCATTCTTCGACAAACTCTTTAGGAACGGAGAAAGGAAAATCCAGTGCAGCCACCGCTGTCCCAGGTAATGACTCTAGTAAAACGGCCAGTTCCGCTCGAGGTGTTGCCTGGCATGATTCCAAGGTCAGTATGTTTTTCGTAAAAATACCTCTGGTGGTCCAGGTATTTTTGTCAGCCTTGGCACCGCTGTAATCCACCCCTAAGACAGGTATCTGGTCTGTCATGGTCCTTCCTCTGCACTCATTCTAGGTTTAATTGGGGTTCACTAGGATTTTATGAGGCTATGTTAGAATGGGCCGGAATTTCTGACACTGAACCCAGCCGGATGCTAGAGATGCCGGCCTAAATATTAAGACTGGTAATTTGAGACTAAAAAAGGTGTAATCATGGACTTTACTACGAGAAGAGAACGATACCGGAGCATACTGGCCGGTGACAAGTGCGTTTATCCCGGATCGGTGTTTGATCCCATCTCGGCACGGATTGCCGAGGACTTGGGATTTGAGGTCGGCATGTTTGCCGGTTCAATTGCTTCCGGAACCGTGTTGGGGGCGCCAGACCTGATAGTTTTGACGCTCACTGAATTCGCCCAGCAGATCCACCGCATCTGCCGCGCCGGTGACTTGAGCCTGATGGTTGACGCAGACCACGGATACGGCAATGCGCTGAATGTGATGCGAACGGTGGAAGAACTTGAGACTGCTGGTGTAGCAGCTCTGACCATTGAAGACACTGTCTTACCCCGCACTTTTGGTGGCGGCGCTGATGCCGTACTGCCCATAGACGAGGGAGCGGGCAAAATGAAGGCGGCCCTGGCAGCCAGGACGGACCCCAACATGGTGGTCGCCGGTCGAACCAGTTCACTGAGAATCACAGACCTGGCGGACACTATCGCCAGAGTCAAAGCCTATGAGGCGGCGGGTGTGGACGCAGTGTTCCTGGCTGGCGCTTCAACCAAGGCTGAGGTGGAAGCAGTAGCTTCTGAAATGAAGGGACCACTGCTACTGGGTGGCACAACCGGAGAATTGGCCGACAAAGACTACCTGGGCTCCGTAGGTGTTAGGGTAGCCCTTCAGGGTCATCTACCATTTGCCGCAGCAATAAAAGCCACCTACGACACTCTCAAGGCCTTGCGCGACGGTGTGGCACCTGCTGATCTGCGTCCCCAACTGGCCACAACAGAACAGATGGACCAGTTCACTCGCAAGGCAGACTACGCCAAATGGACGACCGACTATCTTAGATAACTAATTCAGTTTAATTAGACACGTTGAGATAGAAATCAAATTGGATGGGCCGCCACCCATTAAACTGCGTGGTGGCCTAAGCCAATGTCAGACGTGTTCTGGGGTTGCTTCCTAGTTGTTGATCAGTTGAACAAGTCAGTGAGGCGTCCGCCGCGTCTCTTTCATTATGAGGGCGGTATTTAGACCGTATAGATACTAACTTCACCAGTGACCTTTTGTGGGTTACACTATGGCACCAGTCAGCCTGACGTAGTCGATTGGCTGGTATTTTGCAACGTTTAATTCAGGAGTTCAGCCGTGAAGATTGCCTTAAACCACCTTCATTTTCGTAGTGGAGACCCAGATGCCGCTGCCAAATGGTATTGCGATAATTTTGGCGCTGCCATCACCTCGGAGCGTCCCCTTTCCACCACAAAGTCGATTCAACTCGAGTTGAACGGCGAGCACATGATGACAATCTCTGGTTGCGCGGAGGGCGAAGACCCTATCGCCGGGACCACCGAACCTCGTTACGGACTAGACCACTTTGGCTTCGAGACGGACGATTTGATTCAACTGTGTGACGGTCTGAAGAAGAATAACGTGAAGTTCAATTGCGAGCCCTGGACCATGCCATCTGGGTCGATGGTCGCATTTGTAGTAGCCCCTGACGAAGTCTCCGTGGAACTGATTCAACGCCCCACAGAGTAGCCCCATTAGTCCGGAGAAATTCCGTCAAAGAAATCGTCGGGAACAATTTCTGAATCAGGAACATCGGGCCGGGCGCGTATATAAAACTCCCGCCCGAGGACCCATGCAGCAATTTCTCTAGGCACCCGATGGTAGGGCCAATCCGGTGCCACCTGAGTGCGGTGGCAGATTATACAGGCCATCTTGGTCTCAAGGTGGTCTGATACGTCCAACTCCAGGTGTATGTCCTCTGGGGGGTTGCCGTGAGCAAGTTGCTCAGGCCCTGGCATCGGGAAGTCTATACCGGCAGTTCGCAATTTGGTTGCCCACTCTAGACGGAATCCCTTTGGCCTTGCGCTGTAGAAAAGACGCTGCGGGGTATGGGTCTCGAGCCCTTCAGCTAACTGGTTGGGAAAAGCAGATGGGTTAGATGCTAGATCAAAGGCTGTGGTCGTGTGTTTGGATATAGATATGTGATCTGGATGGCCGTAGAGACCCCCTGGCTCAAATGTGAGTATCACTTGGGGGCGAAACATCCTTATCTCCCTGACCAACCGCTCCACCACCTCATCCTCTGGAGCATTTATAAACGCCTGAGGGTGATTGTTGGCTTCCCAGCCAACCATGCCCGAGTCTCTGTACCCATACAATTCGTTGCTCTCCAGTCGGAGGGCCTGTACCGCGCAGGACAGTTCAATTCGCCTCACATTACCCAGGGTCTCCTTCGTGGCTGAGCCTTCCTGTCTAATGTCTCCCTCTTCGCCCAGAGTTGTGGTTATAAGGCGCACGCGTCGGCCATCGGCCACGTTACTGGCCAAAACCCCCCCAACGGGAAACGCCTCGTCATCGGGATGGGCAAAGCAAGCCAAAAGGCGGAGTCCAGGCATTTTTTATTCCTTGCAATTTATTTTCGATTGAGTCGATTCGTTTCAACGACCAGTCATACAACACGGAGCAAACTTATTGGTCCCCAAAATTGAAACCCTGCTATGTGGCTAGTAGGCGGCTGCTAGGCCGTCTCCTCTGGGGTCGGCGGCGCCCAGTAGAACCTGCCGTTCTTGGTCAAGAATAATCAGCTGAACTTTGCCGTCATATTGGCCAACATTGCGGCGAGAGACTTTGTGCCCCAGTTTTTGAAGACCTTCCACCGTCTTCTCCGGCATCTCCGGTTCTACCCGCAGTTCCATCTCAGTCTCGATACTGGCCGGGTCCGAACCGGGATAGCTCCACCAACGTGGGGCGTCCACCGCGGCCTGGGGTCCCATGCCAAAGTCCAGAAGATTGGTGATGATCTGAACTCCGGATTGGGGTTGGAAATCACCGCCTGGGGTGCCGCCAACGATATGGGCCTTTCCGTCGCGCATAGTGAGGTAGCAGTTCAAGGTGTGCATGGTCCTCTTCTTTGGGGAGAACTCATTGGGATGACCTACTTCGAGGGAGAAGCCCCGTCCGGCTCGGTTGTTAAACAAGATACCAGTGCCGCTGGCCATGAACCTGGAGCCAAAGCCGTGGGAAAGGCTGTGAACCCAGGAAACAGCGTTTCCTGCGCCGTCGGCCACGCAGAAATAAGTGGTATTGCCGTCACTTCGGCCTGATAAGAGGTCGGGAGATTCGCCACCAGCTCGTTCGAGATTTATTTCACTGCGCCGTCTGTCGGCGTACTCCTTGGAGATGATCTCATCCAGGGGCCATTCCACCACCCTTGGGTCTCCTGATAGGCGATTGCGGTCGTCATATGCAATCTTCTTGGCCTCAACCATTAGGTGAATAGCCTCTGGGTTGTCATAGGACATGTTGGACAGGTCAAAGCCCTCAATCAGGTTCAG
>Ga0209034_10000791_pt1 | contig 15595 bp, 16 predicted proteins | sample MarorgKNORR_S2LV_2_FD_188219 | JGI IMG/M metagenome (GOLD analysis project Ga0209034, IMG submission 188219) | Marine microbial communities from the Southern Atlantic Ocean, analyzing organic carbon cycling - 250m_A/KNORR_S2/LV (SPAdes) (version 2) | ecosystem: Environmental > Aquatic > Marine...
ACCCTGAGCAGGAGCGGGAGCTTGACCCTGAGCAGGAGCGGGAGCCGAACGCGGCGCGGCTGGCGGAGCGGGAGCCGGCGCGGCTGGTGGTGGCGGAGGGCTGTTGCCACCGAGGTGACTGGCGTGGGCTATGGAGGGTGTCAGGAGAGCAAGGGCTGCTGTGAGCGTGAAAATTCTGAGTATCCGCTTTCTAGCGGCAACCGGGGCCCTTACTTCTTGCCGCATTCGAAGCCCTCTGCCAGAGCAAAGAAGGAATCGGTGACTCCGGCTTGGTCGGTGCCGCTTACTGTTAGGGCGAAGGATCTGCCGCTGTTCCCGCATGTCCAGCCTGCTATGAGGGCGACTCCGATGAGTTGGTCGTCTTCAGTTGCCGCGAAAGTCGCGTACGAGGCTGTTTGGCCGTCAACGTCGAATCCTTCCTGGCCAGAGCCAGCGAGGGCGAATGCAAGTCCTGTGGATTGCTGAAGTACCTCGAACGACCCAATCACCGATTCCCCAGGGGTTAGTGGTTCGTCGTCGGTTCTCCACAACAGCAGCACGCTTACCCCACCTGCTGATGCCAAAAGTGTTCCTTCTTCAGTGGTGGCTTCATCGGACGCTATCCCGGTGTACGTGGGTTCGATGGTCGAGGGGAGCGGAAAGGCAAACCCATAGGTGCGGTCTTTTTTGACTTCAGGAATAGTGGCAGGAACAAAGGAAACGCTGCCGTCGGCGTTTTCAGAGAAGTATGACTTCAGCGATCTGACCTCTTCGAGAACTTCATTTAGCTGGTTTTCGATTTTCGATAAGTCGACGGCACTTTCCGCGGCAGCTTCGACAGTGAGCGCTATTTCTCCTTCTGTTGTCGTAGGCGCAGTCTCTTCCTCGCCGCCTCCACACGAAGTCCCGAGAAGGCCGACAACAACTAACGCAATGAAGCCGCCACGAAATTGCCGGTATCGCCTGATCATCCGAAGTCCTCTCAGTGCGACGTCCGCTGATATCTGGAACCTTGCTATTTCGACGTCGATTTGTCTGAACCTTACTGGTCCGCGCCGGGCCGTTATGAACCACGAAAAACTTTGCCGTCGTCGCGATCAACTACCGGAGCCTGACGGACACTTCATTGGCGAGAAGACGTCCCTCCACGGTTAGCTTCAGATTTCCTTCATTGTCCGCTGGTTCGGTCAGATGCTGAACTTCGTTGGGAACGAACTTTTCGGGGACACCTTCGTCGGTTCGTATGGCCAGTTGCCGTCCTTCGAGCGCCCATGCCTCTGGATCTAGTTTTTCTGCGCCCGCCTCAACCGAAGAACCTTCGGTAACGGCGGTGATGAAACGTTCCGGGGTTCGCACGCTCCAGAATCTTCGTTGATCTAGGTGACTGTGGGCGGCGGCTCCTAAGCCCAGATACTCACCTTGGTTCCAGTACAGCATGTTGTGTTCACAGTGTTCGCCAGGTCGCGCCCAATTAGAGATCTCATAATTCACTAGTCCTGCGGACGTAATCAAAGCGTCAGCAAGGAGATACTTGTCAGCTTGGTCGTCGTCGTTGGGGTGTCTGTTGAAGTCGTCGGCAAGTGGGGTGCCTGGTTCTACGGTGAGCGCGTAGGTGCTGAGGTGTTCAGGATGGAGTGATAGGGCGCTTTCCACGCTGGTCGTCCAATCTTCGATGCTTTCACCGTTGGCGCCGTAGATGAGATCAAGATTGAGACAAGTGATACCCGCTTCACGGATGGCATCTACAGCGGCGTAAACGTTATCTGGGTCGTGGTCACGTCCAAGAGAAGCGAGCACGTGAGGAACCATGGATTGAACGCCGAGGCTTACCCGATTCACTCCGGCGGCGACGTAGATGTCAAGTTGTTGGGTATCAACGAGGTCGGGATTGCATTCAACAGTGAACTCGGCGTCGGGAGCGATTGGCAGTTCTTGAAAAATGTTGGCCAGCAGGTCAGCGGGCACCAAATTGGGGGTCCCTCCGCCAACAAACACCGATGTGATCTCTGGAACACTGGTCGAGGCTGCTTTGGCTTGGGTTCGGCAAGCGGCCAGATAGGTTTCGACGAGGTGGCCTCGGTCGGCCCAAGTCGCGAACGAGCAGTAGTCACACCGGCGAACACAAAAAGGGACGTGAAGGTATAGACCGAACTTTTCGTTTGCTTCGGAGGTCATTAGAAGAGGCTCTCCTGTTGAACAAGTTCGTCTAATTCGAATTCGCCGCGCTCAAGAGGACGCCCCAGAAGCGGCTGTAGATCAATGATGAAGACTTCGGTCAAACCTGTTCTGGTGCAAGCGGCGAGACGGCCAACCATTGAGTGGATGGTGAATTCGTGGGCGCCGCTAGTGAGCACCGCTGGGTAGGCCCGTAGGTCTTGCCAATGGGGGTCACCGATCGCAGGGTTAGACCACTCCTCGTTAAGTGAAGTGCAGCCCTCGATATTTGACGTCTTGAGGACCTCGCTTACTTCGAGAGTCACGTCTTCAAGCGTTGTTGTAAGTTCGTTATCGTTTCGCGCTCGCAGATGCCCGGAGATTTTTTTTCTAGTGTCAACCGCTTGGCCAAGTTTCAGAGATTCGCTGATCAGATCTTCAAGTTCTCGGACCAAGAATCCGTCGTCGACGTGACCTACGTATTTGGCGAACCAGGCTCCTTGTTCGGCCAATCTTTGACCGCCGGATGTCCCTCTCGTCGTGCCTATTTTGGTTGACCCATCTCGGAATATCGCCACGTAAAGTCTGTGCGGGTGCGACAAGTAGGCGGCCATCCGTCGGTCGATTGCGTCGCGTCCTTTTCGGTGCGCTTGGTGCATGTCGGCTGCGGACATGTTGTCGACTATCTGGCAACGTTTGCATTGTCGCCCTGTGGTGGGAGGCGATTTACAGTCAACGTAGGCCGATCCGTCACGAGAACGTTCGAGGCGACCGACGCAGCGCCGTGCGATCTCATCGTTAATTCGAAAGCGGAGATGCAGGTCTCGGGCCTCGATGGCTTCAACCGAAGGTGGGTCGTCAGTGTGCACTCGGAGCCATGGTTGATTGTCTTGCCAGGTGACGGCGGTTAGGTAGTAGACGTCGTGGGCTTGGGAAGCCATTTCAATATCTAGACACGTTTCAGACACCCAGCCGCACGCCGAGCTCGTCAAGTCGACTATCCACCTCTTCCAACGCCGTGTCCAGGATGCAGGCGATGGTTCGAAGGTCTTCTCGTCGGATTGTCAAAGATGATCCGTTGAATTCTCGACGCTGGCCTTGGATCATGGTGAGGAAACGACCTAGTACAGCGGCCTCTGCGCCAGGTACTCGGGAAAGTCGGTCCAAGTCGATAGTGACCTGGCGATCGAGCGCAGCACCGGAATCCTCGTTAATTCCGTCGCCTCGCGGAAGTAACTGACCTACGGGGACTTCATAAAAATGGGCGAGCCGCGAGAGTCTGGGCACCGAAATTGCTCGTTCTCCGCGTTCATAAGCTCCAAGCACCGACGCTTTGAATTCGTGGTTCGATTCCGCTTCCACCTCTTGAAGTGACATCCGCTTTTGTCGACGAACCATACGGAGGCGTTCACCAACCCTGAGGCTGTAGTTTTCTCCATCGATTAGGTCGTCGCTGAAGCTCATTTCGGCCACGTCCGCTCCTGCTCATCAGTCGAACATCTGTGACCATAGTTCACGGAGAGTGGTTGTCGAGTAAGTCTGCGCGCAGTAGACGCAGTCCGGACGCCGAGGCCACTGCTGCCGTTTCTGATCGAAGGACTGATGAGCCAAGTGAAACAGTGGCTTTGTCAGCGATCTCAGATGGCGACCATCCTCCTTCGGGGCCGATGTAAATAATGGGATGGTCGAGGCTGAGTTGGGCCCCACCTCGGTGGGCGAACGCGACGTCGAACATCGACGATGCCTCTACCACGTCGCGTATTTCTCTAATGATGGGGACGGCGACTTGTCGGGATTGCATCGCGGCTTCCCGAGCGACGCGCACTAGTCGACTTCGTTGTTGTTCTGCTTTGTCGTGCTCCCACTTCACAACGGATCGCGACGAGATGAGCAGGTGAATCTCATCGACGCCTAGCTCCGTCAATTTTTGGACTATCCAGGCTGGCCGGTCACCTTTCGGGACGACGAAGCCGATGGTGATTGGAGGCGAGGGCGCTGGTACCTCGATGATGTCTCCAATTATTTTCGGTGAATCGTCGAATGTTGCTTGCCGCCAGCGGCGGACCCCATCGCTGATTGTGAGTGGGTCTCCTTTGCGGAGTCGAAGCACTCGTCCTAGATGGTGGCGGTCTTCATCGGATAGGTGCGGGGCGTCAAGGTCTGACACAAAGACGTGCGGCCCGGTCGTTCCGTCTGGAAGGGAACCCATGATTGCTCTACTGGAACGCCGATCGGATTTTTCCAAGAACGGTTCGGTCTCCTGAATCGGCGACTTGTTCGCCTCGTCGTTGTGCCACTTGGCGAAGCTGTTCTTCTTCGTCTTTGGATAGCTTCGAGGGGATGTCGACTTTGATGGAGACGAGGAGGTCGCCGCGACCTCTTCCGCGGCCTTCTAGTCGCGGCACCCCGTAGCCGCGTAGCCGAAAAATTTCGCCCGGTTGCGTTCCAGGGGCAATTGCGAGTTCCACAATTCCATCTAAGGTTTCGAAATTGATTCGCGCACCCAACGCTGCTTGCAACATGGTGACGTGCAGTTCGGCGTGTAGGACGTCTCCCTCTCGAACGAATCGGTCAGACTCTTCTACTCGGAGATGAACATAGAGGTCTCCTGCGGGTCCTCCTCGGGGACCTGCAGCCCCTCGACCATTGAGACGAAGAGTGGACCCACTGTCGATACCTGGTGGCACTCGAACCTCATACGACATCGTGTCGCGTCGTCGGCCTTCTCCCCGGCACGACTGGCAAGGGGTGGGGATTTCTTCTCCTAGTCCGGAACACCTAGGGCAAGGTGCGGTGGTCACCATTTGGCCGAGAAGGCTCTGACGCATTTGACGCACCTGACCAAGTCCTCCACAGTCAGTGCAGCTGCGCGCCGCGGTTCCCTCCGCGGCTCCTGAGCCTCCGCAGCGATCACAAGCTACGGCGGTTTGTATCTCAACTTTCTTATCAACACCGAAAACTGCTTCATCGAAAGCCAGGTCGAGAATTATTTCCTGATCTTCGCCTGGCGGTGGTCCGGCGGGCCTGCGATTTCTACCGCCGCCGAATGGGTTTCCTCCGAAAAAGTTTTCGAAAATGTCGTTGAGGTCGAAATTGAATGGGTCGCCGCCCATTCCTCCGCTCCGAAGTCCTTCGTGACCGAACTGGTCATATCGGGCTCTAGCTTCGTTGTCGGAGAGAACTGCGTAGGCCTCGCTGATTTCTTTGAATTTGGCTTCGGCTTGTTCGTCGTTGGGGTTCGCGTCGGGATGAAATTTTCGGGCAAGTTTGCGGTATGCGCGTTTGAGGTCTTCCGGCGATGCGCCGCGATCCACTTCTAACAACTCGTAGTAGTCAGTTGGCATGAGCTGTTTCAGTCCTCGTGCGGTTCACCCAGAGATTCACCGAGTCGGCTACTGACTACGTGTACGGCGGCCAGTGCCTTCGGATAGTCCATGCGGGTCGGTCCCAGGAGTCCGATGGTACCGATCTGTTCGCCGTCAACCTTGTAAGGCGCGACCACTACCGCACATTCAGAGAGTGGCGCTACTCCAGTTTCCGTTCCGATGGCTACGCTCAACCCTCTTTCGACTAGATCACCTAGAAGACTTACCACTAATAGTTGTTCTTCAAGTACCGCTAGAACAGACTTCACTGTGGAGACCGCGTCGAATTGTCCTGCCATGTTGGCGGCGCCACCAACATAAAGTTCTCCTGCTTGATGCGACAACGGTGTTAGCGCATCAAGGGTTGTAGCAACCAGGTCGTCAACTTCGTGTTTCCCTGTGGGATCTACCGTAGGTACGGTGCCGAGGGAAGCCCCCACAAACGCGTCGTTAAGTGCGGTGGAGGCCGCGCCGATGTCGGAGGGGTTAACTGCGGCACCCGGAGCAAGTTCGATCATCGAGCGCTCGATGGACCCCGAAGAGGTCACGAGTACCAGAAGGAGCCGACTCGCGCCCAGATCAACAAGTTGAGCGGAGCGGACAGTAGCAGGGTCGTGCAACGGCCCGACAACAACAGCGGCGTAGGCGGTGAGTTGTGAAAGCAGGCGACTGGTATCCGCGAGCCGTTCTTCAATCTGACCTTGTGCATGCCGGAAAAAGGAACTGATTTGCCTCGTTTCAGCCTCGTCAAGATGACCGGGTCCTAACCGATCCACAAAGTATCGGTACCCCGCGTCGGTAGGCACGCGTCCGGCACTCGTGTGCGGCTGTGCGAGGTAGCCCTCTGCTTCAAGACTCGCCATTTCATTTCGAATCGTTGCGGCTGATACCCGAAGATCCGATAAATCTGAGACAGCGCGCGACCCGACAGGTTGAGCAGTGTCAATGAAACTTTCCACGACAGCCCGTAACACTGCCGCTTTGCGTTCGTCCACGTCCGGCCCCGTCCGCCGAGCTAATGATGGTGTAGGGGACGAATACTAGGCGCATCGTTGCGCCCCGAAGCAGATTATCCCGGGGGTGACGATTAGTCCTCTAGGCGTAGCGCTGATACGAAGGCCTCATTGGGTACTTCCACTCGCCCGATGGCTTTCATTTTTTTCTTGCCTTTTTTCTGTTGCTCTAACAGTTTTCGTTTTCTGGTGATGTCTCCGCCGTAACACTTGGCTAGGACGTCTTTTCGTTTCGCTTTTACAGTTTCTCGAGCAATGATCCTGCCTCCGATCGCTGCTTGGATGGGAACATCAAACATTTGGCGGGGGATCAGTTCTCGAAGTTTTTCCGCCATGCGGCGACCGTAGTCATACGCGGCGTCGTTGTGAACGATCGTCGAAAAGGCATCGACCGGATCGCCGTTCAGCAATATCTCGACTTTGACTAATTTGTCGGCTTGATATCCGGCCGGCTCGTAGTCAAGGCTCGCGTATCCTTGCGTACGACTTTTGAGCTGATCAAAGAAGTTGGTCACGATCTCGGCTAGAGGAACTTCGTAGTGGAGTTCAACTCTTTCGGGCGACAAGTACTCCATTCGGATCATTGTTCCTCTGCGCGATTGGCACAGATCCATAACCGTTCCTGTGTAGTCGGATGGTGTGAGGACGGTTATGTGAAGCATGGGTTCCTCTATGGTGTCGACAGTTCCCATGTCTGGAAGCTCGGACGGGTTGTCGACAGCGATGGTGGACCCATCGTCGGTCGTGACTTTGTAGGCAACTGACGGTGCGGTCGCGATGAGCGAAAGGTCGAATTCTCGCTCAAGTCGCTCGCGCACGATCTCCATGTGCAAGAGCCCTAGAAAACCACACCGGAACCCGAAACCCAGGGCGCCTGATGTTTCAGGTTCGAATGTCACTGACGCGTCGTTGAGTTTGAGTTTTTGAAGCGCGTCTCGCAAGTCCGGAAACTCGTCCCCATCCACCGGATAGAGGCCACAGAACACCATTGGTTTCGGGTCTTCATACCCTTCAAGGACTTGACTTGCGGGATTGGAGGCGGTGGTGACCGTCTCGCCCGATTTCGCGTGTCCTACATCTTTGATGCTTGCGATGAGGTAACCGACTTCGCCCGGACCTAGTTGCGAGACGGGTGTTGTTGTCGGGGAGCGTATTCCAATTTCTTCCGCGTCGTAGCTTCCTCCAGCTTGCATGAAGTGAAGCTTGTCGTTGGTTCGGATGCGACCGTTGACGACTCGCATCGACGACACCACGCCTCGGTACTGATCGAAATGAGAGTCAAAGATAAGGGCCTGCAGCGGCGCGTCCGCGTCACCCTTTGGTGGAGGGATTCGTTCGACGATCGCGTCGAGTAGTTCTGCGACTCCATCGCCGGTCTTGGCAGAGATATGTAAGACAGCGTCGGCAGGAAGCCCTAGAACATTTTCGATTTCGCCCGCGTAGAGGTCTGGGTCGGCGGCTGGGAGGTCGATCTTGTTGAGAACGGGAACTATTTCTAGGTCGTTTTCGATTGCTAGATAACAGTTGGCGAGGGTTTGTGCCTCGATTCCCTGCGCGGCATCTACCAACAAAACAACACCCTCGCACGCAGCTAGTGACCGGCTGACCTCATAGCCGAAGTCGACATGTCCCGGGGTGTCGATGAGGTGGAGAACGTGGCCTTTCCAATCGACTCGAACGTTTTGAGCCTTAATGGTGATTCCGCGTTCGCGTTCTAAGTCCATCGAATCGAGGTATTGAGCGCGCATCGATCTTGCTTCGACTGCGCCTGTGATTTCCAAGATCCGGTCCGACAGCGTGGATTTTCCATGATCTATATGCGCGATGATCGAGAAATTGCGGATTCGAGTGAGGTCCATCTCCAACAGAAAGGTACCAACGTCAACCCGAGGTAAGCGACTTCGCTCTTGGAACTTCTCAATCGCATTCAGTGCTCGCCGAATGTGGGCGATGCCTGCGGGATTGATGGGCGAGGTTGCTAACCTGAGACGGTTGTTATATCCCTTGACGAGGTAGTGCTTTGGCGTTTCGGCGCTTAGGGCAAGGCCTCATCATCTTGACTCGAAGTAAGAGAAGCACGCGTGGCGAATATTAAGAGCCAAATTAAACGTAACCGCCAAAACGAAGCCCGCCGAATCAGAAACAAAGCGGTTCGTAGCGAGTTGAAAACTCGAGAGAAGGCTGTTTTGGCTGCTGCTTCGGCGGGAGAGCCTACCGACGAACTTGTTCGTGCGGCACAAAAGCGTCTCGACATGGCTGCTTCAAAGGGTGTCATCCACAAAAACGAAGCTGCTCGGCGAAAGTCGCGACTGAGCAGCAAGACCTCGTCTCTTAGTAGCTGACCTAGCGGCCTAATTGCGCTAGCCGCGCTATTAAGATTTCCATAAGAATGTCGCCCCCGAGCGCGGACCTACCGCGAAGGTCGACGTCGGTTTCACTCAGTAATTCGATTGCCCGGCGGATTTTCTCTGAACCAAGCCGACGCGACTGAGCTAGAGCCTTCTTGGCTGGAAAGCTTGATCCTTTGATACCGAGATGCGCGGCCGCATCCTTTTCATTGGTGATACTTGTGCCGTCAAGACGCAGCATCCGTTCGTAGTGGGAGTGGAGTGTTGCCATCACTTGAAGTGGATGGCGTGCGCCTCCTCTCAACATGCGTTGCAGCACTTGAAGGGCCACCGGCATCTCGCCGCGATCAAGCGCATCGGTGAGATCCCACGGAGGCACCCCTCCCTCATCACCGAGAAATGGGATCACTTCGGCTTCGCCGAGTTCCGCGTCGAAGCCATATGCGCCCTCAAGCGTCAACATCAACCCAGTTAGGCGGGCGACGTCTTCACCGCAATGTTCGACAAGGATGTGGCGGGCCGCGGAGTCGAGTTTCAGGGAAGAGGTGTCGAATCGCTCTTCGAACCAGCTGTTGCGTGCTCGCCCCGTTCCGGGGGAACCAATCTTTACTTGTTCGCCACCTATGGATTTCGCCGCATCGAGCAATTTTTTTGGTACGGCTCCGCTTCCCCATTCGACGACCAAATCAGTGGTCGGCGGTGGATCGCGTAACAGCTCAACTAATGGTTCGAGTTCGGCAGATTTGAATCGGTTGAAACCTCGCACTACTACTATCCGACGATCCGAAAGCAGTGGGGGTGTTTGTACCGCGTCCACAACCTCGTGGATGGTGTATTCCTCGCCCGCAAGTTCTTCTAGAACAAGAGCTCGGTCCTGGTCACCGACCAGCAAGTCAATTCGTTGACGGACCGCGTCCCCGATGAGGGATGGCTCGGGCCCCGAGAACACCTGTACCGAGACGTTATCCACGCTTTCGACGTTAGCTCCCTGCTTCGAACGCATCTGGTGTGGACTGGTCGTTTTTTCGCTGCACCCGGAAACGTCAGACTTAGAACAGCGCTGTCGAAAGTTTGCGACGCCATTCACCGGTTCGAGGGTCATCGGGACCCATTACTTCAAGGAGGTCGACGAACCGTTGTCGAGCCGAGTCGTCGGTCTTGACTTGATTTAGGAGAGTGAGAAGTTCGGCGTCAACTTCGTCGGATTGTCCAGAACTGTCCGAGGTTCTGGCGACGGCTGCTATGCGTCGACTCTCAGACGATTCAGGAATTCGTCCCAGGAGCTCGAGGCCTTCGTCGGCGCGACCATCTTGAACCAGCAACTCTGCTAGGGCTAGAACCGCTGGAGGATGGTCACTTTGAAGTTTTAGAGCTGCGCGCAAGGACAACTCGTCACCGGCTGAAACCAGCGAGTCGATCTGGCTTTCTTCTTCCGTTGGTAGGAGGCGAGCTATGAAATCTTGCAACATGGGTTCGCCTTGAGCGCCCATGAATCCATCAACCGCCTGACCATCTTTGAAGGCCACAACCATGGGTATCGATTGGACTTGGAAAGCTTGCGATATCCCGGGGTTTTCATCGATGTCGATTTTGACCCCAATGACTTTGCCTTGTTGTGCGTCAATCACTTTCTCCAGGAGCGGACCCAGCGTTTTGCAGGGTTCGCACCATGGGGCCCACAGATCGACGATCACGGGTACTTCATGGCTCTTTTCGACGACTTGTTGCTCAAAGTCTTGTTCGGTGACGTCGATCATGTCCCATCCTCTCACGCCGCGCTGTTGATGTCCGTCAACGAGAATAGATCCCAACACGATGTAGTTTCGATATCAGACCGTTCTGAGGAGTGCCATTTTGCAGGGAATTGAAAAAACGCCTGTGACCGAGTGGTTATCGGCTCGCGTTGAAGCTCTCAAAGAACCTCTTGAGTTTGAGCTTATAACCGGGGGTCACTCAAATCTCACCTATCGGGTGACAGACCAACAGGGCCGCAAATGGGTGCTTCGTCGCCCACCGTTAGACCATGTGCTAACCGGCGCGCATGACATGGTTCGGGAGCACCGAATGCTTTCTTCTCTTGCTGGTAGCGCGGTGCCAGTGCCCGCGGTTGTTGGGCTCTGTGTCGACCCTGAAGTAATCGGCGCTGATTTCTATGTCACCGATTTTGTTGACGGCCACGTACTACGAGACAAACAATCAGCGGCCTCTGTGCCTTTGGAGCGACGTCGGCACCTCGGCGAACAGCTTGTCGGCGCGTTAGCCGCGATTCATTCGGTGGATCTCGAATCGACTGGTTTGTCTGATCTCGCAAAACGAGAGGATTATGTCGCTCGTCAGTTGCGAACCTGGCTCCGTCAGTTCAATGCGATGACCTCTCGCGACTTGCCCATCATCGAGCAGGTACATGACGCCTTGATCAACTGCATTCCCGAACAACGAGAAGGCACCCTCATTCATGGAGACTTCAGATTGGATAATTGTCTAATCACAGAAGCTGGAGAGGTTGCGGCGGTGCTTGACTGGGAAATTTCCACTTTGGGAGATCCGCTGGCAGATCTTGGAATTCTACTTGCCTACTGGAGCGAGCCAAGCGATGACTTTTTGCCTCTCGGTGACGCTGCGACCATCGACGAGGGCTTCCCTGGTCGTACTGAACTAATCGCCAGTTACCAGCGGCACACAGGGCGCGATACGAGCGATATGGAGTTCTTTTTCGCGTTTGCGAGTTGGCGCCTGGCGTGCATTCTCGAAGGGGTGCATGCACGGTACGTTGGTGGTGCGAACCCTGAAATTCCCGACGAGGTCGAGATTTTCCCCCAAAGCGTTATTGGCCTGGCTAAACGAGCCGCAGACATTCTCGGTGTCTAGGCTTCTCGTGCCTGCGACATCAGCCTCGGGCTGAACTAAGTTCGGGTCTATGAAAATCGATGGCGGCATAGGCGTAGATAGTGGGTTTGACGGGATTATGGATAAGGCCCGCGAGCAGGAAGAGATCGGTTACGACGGTCTGTGGGTTCCCGAAACGAGCCACGACCCGTTCACAATGCTCCCCCTTATGGCTCAAGCGACCGAAACAGTTGAATTGGGAACCAGCATTGTGGTGGGGTTCGCTCGAAATCCGATGGATCTGGCATACAGCGCGAATGACATCCAGTTGATTTCCAAGGGACGCTTCACCCTCGGTCTGGGTAGTCAGATCAAAGCCCACATCACTAAGCGATTTTCGATGGACTGGTCAAAACCGGCGGCGCGGATGCGCGAGATGATTCTGGCGACCAAAGCGATTTGGAACAGTTGGAATACCGGCGAGAAGCTCGACTTTCGGGGCGATTTTTATCAGCACACGTTGATGACGCCGTTTTTCCATCCAGGCGAAAACCCTTATGGTGCACCAAAAATGGCTTTGGCAGGGGTCGGTCCGTTAATGACTGAGGTAGCCGGTGAAACTTGCGACGTGTTTCTTGCCCATGGCTTTACGACCGAGAAATACCTGCGTGAAGAAACTCTTCCGGCGTTGGAACGAGGGGCCGAAAGAGCTGGTCGTAGCCTCTCCGACGTAGAGATCTCTGGTCCCTTGTTCGTTGTGACAGGTAACAACGAGGAAGAAATTGAGAAGGCAAAGCAGGGAACTCGTCAGCAGATCGCGTTCTACGGGTCCACCCCTGCGTATCGGGGTGTTCTGGAGTGTCACGGTTGGGGCGACATGCAAACCGAGCTCAACTCTTTATCTAAGGAAGGTAAATGGGTGGAGATGGGCAACCTTGTGGATGACGAAATTCTTGGTGCTTTCGCTGTGGTCGGTGAGCCCGAGCAGATCGCTGAAGAGTTGAAGCAACGTTTCGGTGACATTGTCCAGCGTCTAAGTTTTTACGCTCCGTATCGATCCGACGCCGAGCGTTGGCGCAAGGTGTTTGAAGACCTAAAGGCGGCTTGAAGTGAGCGCGGATCTTCCTGACTCGGTGGAGATCCGTGAAGTTGGGCCCCGCGACGGGTTGCAAAATGAGGCCACAATTCCGGTTGCGGAACGCATTGCCTTGATAGATGCCCTATCGGGCACCGGTCTCGCTGCGATTGAGGCGGCTTCATTCGTTCATCCGAAAGCGATCCCGCCGATGTCGGGGTCGGCTGAGGTCATGAAAGGTATTACCCGAGTACCAGGGGTTCGCTACCGCGCTCTCGTTCCCAATGAGCGGGGCGCCCACGACGCACTCGAATGCGGCGTAGACGAAATCGAAGTAGTGATGTCAATTTCAGAAACCCACAACCGTAAGAACATCAATATGTCTCCTGAAGAGTCAATCGGCCAGATTATCGAACTGACTGATTTAGCTCACCAGAACAAAACACCCGTTGAAGCGATTTTGTCAACAGCGTTCGGGTGCGCGTACGAGGGCGATGTTGCTGCCGAACGGGTCGCCGATTATGCGTTAAGAGTCCTGGAGGAGGCAGGGGTTGAGGGGTTGTCCTTTGGGGATACCAGCGGAATGGCAACGCCCAGAGTTGTTCTTGAGTTGCTGGACGCCCTCGAGGAAGTAGGTATCGAAACTTCCGAAATCGCTCTTCATTTTCACAACACCAGAAATACTGGCCTAGCTAACATCGTGGTCGCGATGCAGCGAGGCGTACGCCGCTTTGACGCCGCTATCGGCGGACTCGGCGGTTGCCCTTACTCGCCAGGCGCCACCGGAAACGTCGCCACTGAAGATGTGGTCCATATGGTCGAAGATTTGGGTGCCTCGACGGGTGTCGACCTAGAACGGTTGATCGAGTGCGGGCATCTGGCCGAGACATTGGTCGGCCGCCAGTTGCCGGCGCAGGTTCTTCGTTCGGGCCCCAGAACCAGAACCGTTGACCCTTGATATTGGGGTCAGGCGACTACCCCCTCTGAGCGTAAACGTTCAATCTGTTCTTGGTTATATCCGCCCACACTGTCAAGTATCTGGTCAGTGTGTTGCCCTAACCCGGGTCCAGTCGATCGGATCTCACCTGGTGTGCGGGAAAATCGCGGAATAGGTGCAGCCATGGGTACTTCTCGGCCCAAAATTTCGTCTTCGTATCGCTGAATCAACTCGCGAGCCGCGAATTGGGGGTCGGCGATCATGTCAGGGGCCGTGAAAATTCGGCCATATGGAATCGCGTGCTCGTCAAGCACCGCTTCTAGCTCTTCTACCCGTTGACTGGCCGTCCAGGCAGAAATGATGTCGTCCAACTCCAGTTGGTTAACTCCTCGACTCTCGTGGGTCGCGTAACGCGGATCTTCCGAGAGGTCCGTTCGGTTCATCGCGGCACAAATGCGTCGAAATATGGCGTCAGCGTTACCTGCGATAAGTACATCTGATCCATCGAGAGTTGGATAGACATTGGATGGCGATACTCCCGGGAGAACGGAGCCGGTCCGACCTCGAATATGGCCACCTAGGTCGTAGTCCGCGATGGTTGATTCCATCAGAGCGAAAACGGCTTCGTAGATTGCCACATCGACCTCTTGACCTTTTCCGCTTCGTTGCCTTTCGTTGAGAGCAGCCAATGTGCCGCTCACCGCGAATAGTGAAGCGATGGCATCGCCGAGGCTTATCCCTGCTCTCGTCGACGGTCGGTCAGGCCAACCTGTGGTATGTCGGATTCCTCCCATGGCTTCACCGATAGAGCCGAAACCTGGGTCTGCTGCTCGAGGGCCAGTCTGACCGAAACCCGAAACGTGGGTCATGATGAGGCCTGGGTTGTCATCTACAAGGTCGTCGTAGCCGAGTTGCCACTCCGCGAGTCGTCCCGGGGTGAAGTTCTCCAAAACAACGTCGCTACGAGACGCTAAACGTCGGACCACCATCCGGCCTTCAGCGATTCGAAGATCAATGGCGATCGATTTCTTGTTGCGAGCAATCGCCGGCCACCAGTAGCTGTGCCCTGCAGAATCTCGATGCCCCCACTTCCGCATGGGATCTCCCCCAGATGGAGGCTCAACTTTGATTACCTCCGCCCCGTAATCTCCCAAGAGTTGTCCTGCGAAAGGGCCAGCGATAAAACTCCCTAGTTCCAAAACTCGGATACCGGTAAGTGGACCTGCCACGTTATGAGCCGAGCGGAGCGCAATCGCTTCCGCATTCGGGTCCAGTCGAAGTGTCGGCTGCGGCTGGTCGATGAAGCACCCCAGAGGTTGGCGTAATACACAGTTCTTCGTCTTCAACGGAGCAATCAGCGTCGACAATCATTGAATATCCGTCGGGTTCCCACGGTGGCCACAAGAGGACAACCTTGGGTCGATGTGCAACATTTCGCGCGGCAGTTCGGCTCACGGGACAGCGAAGAATCCCCTCTTCGAAACTGAGGGTCATATGGGCGACGTGGGAGGTTTGGTCATCGCACACCGTCAACAGAAAAGCGGAGCGGCCAAATCGTTCGAGTTCTGTTTCAAGTTGGTTGGGGTCGACTGGGATGCTCATGATTGAAAGCCTAGGCGCCGTGTTCGACTCGAAGAAACGTGAGTTGCATCGCCGAAGCCCGCTGATACCTTGGGTTCCGCTTCGGGGCTATAGCTCAGTTGGTAGAGCACTTCCATGGCATGGAAGGGGTCAGGAGTTCAATTCTCCTTAGCTCCACAATTTCCCAAACCACAGCGACATCTTCAGGCATACGGCAGCGGGACTGCAATCAGACGAGTAAGGGCTTGTTCTTGAGTTCGCGTACCTCAGCGAGGCCGCAACGTTGCGCGAGTTTGATGAGCCACCAGGCTGCGTCT
>Ga0209034_10000792_pt1 | contig 15559 bp, 7 predicted proteins | sample MarorgKNORR_S2LV_2_FD_188219 | JGI IMG/M metagenome (GOLD analysis project Ga0209034, IMG submission 188219) | Marine microbial communities from the Southern Atlantic Ocean, analyzing organic carbon cycling - 250m_A/KNORR_S2/LV (SPAdes) (version 2) | ecosystem: Environmental > Aquatic > Marine >...
GCCATTGAGACCCTACTACCAAGGTGGAGGCGAGAAGATCAGGGTTTGTCCCCGGGCAACCCGCTCCCAGGCAGAAGGAGCACCGGGCGCACTGGCCGCATGGGACGTGGTCAACTCCTACACCAGGATCAAGGATGTCTACCGGGGCAGCTACGGGATCAACAACTGGGCCTACAACATTCCCCCGGGCATGAACCAGTTATGGGGGCACCCGGTGGAGAACAACTGGCGAACCATCAACCCGTCCGGGGTTGACCTCAACAACATCCCGATCTTCATGGAATGCTGGCGCTGGGGGGGCGCACCCTATGACTCGGGGTCCAACGCCCTGCCTCCACCTGCTGAAAACTCGCTGACCCACGGAATGGGCCGTTTTTGCTTAAACCGACACGATGGATTCGCGAACGGCTGCATGATGGATCTATCCGTACGCCCCATCCGGTTGAAGGCGTTGTGGGGACTGAAATGGCACAAAAAGACCAACACAAGCTACCGGCCCGCTTGGCCATTTTGGATGAGCAAAATGCCCGGAAAATAGAATAATATCAGCGGCAAACCAAGTTTTGGGCCAATCGCCTGGCCAAGCTGCCTGACTTTTCTAATTTCCATTGAAAACAGCCTAATTATTAATAGACATTCGATTATCTTTGTTTCAGAATTCCCACCGAAAGCAGTAAGGAATATTCCTATAAAAGACGCACTGTCGTCTTCAACCCCGATTGAAATGAAAACGAACCGTCGAAACGCCTTCACACTCATCGAACTCCTCGTCGTCATCGCCATCATTGCCATCCTGGCGGCCTTGCTGCTGCCGGCCCTGGCCAAGGCCAAGCAGAAAGGTGTGCAGGCGGTTTGCATGAGCAACCTCAAGCAGTGGGGACTGGTTTGGCAGTATTACACCGATGAAAACGAAGGTTATTTCAGCAAAGGCATCGACGTTAAAAATATGAGCGGCTGGTGGCGTGGTGAATGGGTGGCCTCACTGCAGAAATTCTGGCGCAAGCAGGACATCCTACTTTGCCCGGCTGCCAAGCTGGCGCGAAGCAACCGCTCCCCCAACTACCTTTTAAAGCCGGTAAACAAAAACCAGCGGGATAATTGGGACGCAGTCGGCAGCTGGAACGCCTCCTTCAAGCACGGTGGTATCTCTCTTGAACCAATCCCAACCCGGGCGAGTTACGGCAACAACAACTGGCTCTACAACGCGCCAAGAACCATCCAGAACCGAAACGTGAAGTGGCATTGGAGAACCATCAATCCCGCCGGCTACGACCTGAACAACATCCCGATGTTCATGGACATGATGTGGCGCGGAGGCGGCCCGCATCACCAGAACGCCAGCAAGTATATGCCGGGCAATTACAATGGCGACTGGCAGGGCGCCGGGCATGAGATGAAGCACTTTGCGTTTGACCGGCACAACGGCGGCATCCAGGGAGTGTTCATGGATCATTCCGTGAGGCACGTCCCCATAAAGAAGCTGTGGCGGCTAAAGTGGCATCGCACATTTGACACGAGTATGAGGATGACCTGGCCCAAGTGGATGTTTGGCTATCCCGACCACCAATAGACGGGCAGAATTACTGCAATTTAGTACATTTATATCTCATTAATTTTAAGTTGACCCATTGGCGGAATTCATCTAGAAAATCCGCCCTGTTTTCCAAGAACCCAAACTGACTTTTTTAAACCAAAACCAACAGAATTATCGATAATAACCAAAGCAACCTCATGAAAATCAACTCAACCAAACTAATGGCAGTAGCCACTGCGATCCTGATGGCATCAACATCAGCCTTTGCGGCGGTTAAGAATGGTGCCTCGTTGAAGGGCAACGAGTACACCAAGGGCGGAAACCTCGTCAAAGGCGGCGGCGTGATTGCGTGGAACTCGTTTTCCTCGGTCGACCCCACCGCATTCAGCCACGACCTGTCCTCCGAAACACTTACTGTGCTCAAGGATGGTGACTACCTGATTGCCGTTACTGTTCCCATTTACACATTCAACGGGCAGCGCAATACCCAACGTGCTGATTTGCTGGTCAACGGCACCGCGGCACCAACCGGGGTCGGGGAATCGAGTTATATTCGCTGGGCCGGTAATCACAGCGAAGCCTCAGATCACTTTGCAGTGCTGGTCGCCCTTAAGGCCAATGACAAACTTACCGTCAAGACCACCCCCACTGCTGCGACCGGAACGACAGGCTTCATTTCAACCTGCAGCCTTTATGCCGAGTTGGTTGATGGCGATCGCAATGTCTTCTCCGCCTCGGCCACCGAGATCCAGTCCGGTACCAACCTCAACGTGGAACCGGACATAGGGGACCAAGGCCTGGTCTGGACATCGACAAGGAAGGGAAGCGGCTTCACGCACACCGATGGGGAAGCCGGAATAACCATCAAGGAAGACGGCAACTACATGGTCTACGCAAATATCCCGCTTTACGGTGCCGTTGTCCGTGCCGGTGTCGGCATGACCATCGCCCTGGATGATTACGCTATTGATGGCGCCCGGGGGCAGCAGGGTTACATCCGCAATGCCAACAGCCACCAGAATTCCTCCATCCACTTTTCCGGCATAATCCGGGCCGAGGCCGGCGAGGTCCTGACGGTCACCACAGAGCAGTTGGCCGCGGCAGGTGACGTCACCGTCTCGGCAAACAAGGCCGCCTCGATTTTCATAGAAAAAGTGCGCAACGACGGCCTATTTAGCGATTCCTTCACCGAAACAACCGCTGGCGAGAATATGAATCCGGCCAGTAAGACCGCCCTCGCCCTTGAAGGGGACGCTGTGAGCTTGGATATCATAGACAACCTTTCTTACAGCAATGAAGGCGATAGCGAGGAGAATATCGTCATCAAGAAGGCAGGAAATTACCTGCTCACATTTAACGTCACCCTTTACTCCAGTGGTGGCCGGGTAAATCCACGGTTCACGGTCGATGTCAACGGTGTGGAAGTGCCTGGTGCAACCTCCACGGCCCACTACATCCGCAATTCGAATGGCCATAACGAGTCAACCGGTTCGTTTGTCGCCCTGCTGAGCGACCTGGCCGTGGACGACGTGGTCACCGTCAATGCTGGGCGAGAGGGTAACACTCAGAGTGTAACCTCACCGGAGGGAGGCAAGGTCGCCCTGCAGTCCAAGGCCAGCTACAGCGCAGCCGCAGGCGACACCAGTCCGCCAAAGCTCTCCTCAATAATCGGGCTTGGATTGGATGGGTTTGAAGCCAAGATTGAAGACTTTGGTTTGTCAGTGGACGTCGCCACCATCAAGGCGGTTGTGGACGGGGCCGAGTCCACGGTCACGACCAGCCACGATGGTTCCATCACCACGATCACCTACGCGTTTGCCTCCTTTCCTGTCCCATTCAGCAGTCATTCGGTCTCGCTGACCTACTCGGACTCGGCCGGCAACAGCTACGCAAAGGATTTCTCGTTTACCGTCGATGTGGATTACAAGTCTCTACCGGCCAGCTTTGCCTCCTCCTCTGTGGACAAATCCGCTGCCGGCTTCATCGCCAACGTGACCCAGATCAGCACCATGCAGACCGAGGCGGCGAACAATGTTCATGGCAACAGCACCGCCAATGCGGAGAAGCAGTTGGCCGGTCTATACCTCAACCCGAACGATACAGATGATGATGGCAATCCACTCCCCTACCTGAACGAGGCGGATCCGGATGCCTGGGAGGGCTGGAGCATTTCGCCGGTCGATGTGGACGGGACGATCAACTGGAACCAGGACGAGGGAGCGGGCATCGGTAACTTCGCCGAGGACCAGGCAATTCCGCAGATCCCGGGCTGGGGTGACAGCGCCGACGGTATCGTGGGAGAAATACTTGGCTACCTGGAATTATCCAAGGGCCTGCACACCCTGGGTGTGAACAGTGATGATGGCTTCAAGGTCTCCTTTGGACCCAACCCCAAGGATCAACTGGGAATCATTGCCGGTGAGTTCAACGGCGGTCGCGGAGCGGCCGACACCACCTTCAACGTCGTGGCCGAGGCAGACGGACTCTACCCGGTGCGCTTGCTCTGGTACGAGGGCGGCGGCGGAGCCAATGTTGAGTTTTTCTCGGTGGTCGACGGAAAGAAGATCCTGATCAATGATCCCGACAACGCCGATGCCATCAAGGCCTATCGTACAGCCGATTCGGCGCCCTACATCAGCCGCGTTGCCCCCGCAGCCGGCGAGTTGTCCCGCACGATCGAGTTTGATTTCGTCAATGGCGATCTTTCTGTGGTCAAGAGTTCGGTGAAGATGAAGTTAAACGGAGAGGATGTAACCGTTTCCACCAGTTCAACCGACGACGGGATTTCAGTGGTCTATGACCACGGCGATTACCTTCCAGCGGGAACCCACACCGTGGAGTTGTCCTACAGCGAAAGCGGCGGCGTGGACCGTGTCCGCAACTACAGCATCACTGTCCCCAAGGGCCGGGTAGACATCCTGATGGACAAGCCGAAGGTCACCATAGAGTTTGACGACCTCACCGGGGATGTGGCTGCTGGCGCAGTCGGCAATCCGGATGCGACATACACCAACGGGCCTGAACTGGGTGTGGCTGCCCTGTATCCCAACGGGGTCGGCACCGCTGTTCGTTTTGACGGCTCGAAGAACCAAGACCTGAAGATCAACGATCACGCGGACATCAACGTGACCAACGGGCCGTGGGAGGAGCGGACCTGGGAATTTTGGTTTAAGGCTGAGCAACTTCCCGAGACAGGTGCACTTGGAATCCTCTTCCAGGAAGGCGGCGCGACCCGCGGCATTAACATCTACCTGTACGGCACCGAGGACGACGCGGAGCCGAACCTTTACATGATGGCCTGGAACCGTGCCGAAACCCTCTGGGGCGGCGCATTGAACCAGGTGGGTGGTGACAATATCACCGCTGTAAGCACAAGAGTGAATGTTGGCAGTGTTTATCACCTGGTGTTTGTCATGGACGGCGATCCGAGCGGTGACCTCGAAGGCACGCTGACCGGTTATCTCAACGGCCGCCAGGTTGGCCAGGTACCCGGGGTTCACATGTTGTACAATCATGGTGACGATACCTCCTTTGGTAACTTGTGGACCAACTCGGTGAACCATACGGGCAATGGACCCGGAACCGGTGGCATGGGCTTCACAGGTGTGATTGATGATGCCAGCTTCTACAGCACCGCACTGAGTGCGGAACAGGTCCAGGCCCACTTCCAGGGCGGCTATGGCAGCGGCGACCCGCAGGCCATCGAGATTACCGCACAACCACAGGATACCACTGCACAGGAAGCAGACACGGCAACCTTTAGCGTGGAGTTCACCGGCTCGCCGTTGGTGGATGTAAAGTGGTTTGTCAATGGCGAGGAAGCTGCGACCGATGCGGCCATCTCCGGTTCGAGCATCAACATCGTGGCCACCGAGGCCAACAATGGTGCCAAGGTTAAAGCCGAACTGACCAACTCCGTTGGCACCGTGACTACTGCAGAGGTAACCCTGACCAGCGTGGTGGACACGACGGCACCTGCAGTTGCCTCCGGCAGCGCATCAGCCGGCACCGTGAACGAGCTCACCATCGTCTTTAACGAGGTGGTTAACGCCGCAACAGCCGGCGATGCTGCCAACTACACCATCGCGGGCCTGACCGTGAACAGTGCCACCCTCGGAGACGATGGCAAAACAGTCACCCTCTCCACCAGCCAACAGACTCCTGGCAGCTACACGGTTGCCATTTCTGGGGTGAAGGATGCTTCCGCACGAGAGAACACGGCGGACATCTCTGCCTCGGTTGACTCGGCAATTGATTATGCAGCGGAGGTGATCTCCGACGGCCCGGTCATTTACTGGAAACTCGCCGAAACCGAGGGCACCGTGGCTAACGACGAAATGGGTAACCGCACTGGAGCCTATGTAAGTGCCAGTGGCAATGAACCCCCGACACTGGGAGCAGACAGCCTGGTCGCCGCGTCGCAGGATGGTGCCGTGCACTTCAATGCAGCGAATGGTCAACTCATGAGAGTTGGCGATCATGCCGTAATGAATGTGGGTGGACCTTACACCAACAAGTCTATTGAGCTTTGGTTCAAAGCCGACTCCCTGCCAAAGGCAAATCCCGATGCAGACTTCTCGCCAAAGATGGTCATCTGGGAACAAGGCGGAGGCTGGAAGGCCATGATCATTTACCTGAATGGCACACAGGATTCAGATAATCCGACCAAGGCAGACCTATACTTCAAGACAACCAGCCATATCGGTGGCAACCCCGATGCGTTATGGGGTGGAACCACCGATGAGAGGGCAGTAGATATCCACGCAGGTCATGCCGACACAACCCCGGTTTTTGCAAAGACAGAGGTTCAAGTTGGTCAGACCTACTATGTTGTTGCCGTCTTGGAAGGCGATCCGGATGGAGGCCTGGAAGGTAAACTAAAACTCTATGTCAATGGCAGCCTTGCCGCTGAAACAGGGGGTGCCGGACAGCTCTATAATCATGGCAACGATGCCGGCATGGGTGGCATCAATGCAGGATCCATCTTCCATGATGAGCTCAATGATGCTGCGCTGCTTACTGATCTTTATCACTTCAATGGGACCATCGATGAGTTTGCCGAGTTTAACACTGTATTGACCGCCGATCAGATCGCCGGTCGCTACGAGATCGGCAACACTTCCACGGCAGTCCCGGCACTTGCCACGGACAAGGCGAGCTACATGAGTGGTGATGATATCACGGTCAACTTCAGCAATGGCCTCGGCAATCCCAAGGATTGGGTCGGCCTGTATCGGCCGGACATGACACCGGGCGACGTCGGCAGCTTGAAGTGGTCTTACGTGAGCGGCACCACCACCGCGGGCGAAGGCCTGACCGATGGCGCCATTGTCTTCGCCGGCGGACTGCCGGCCGGCAGCTATGTGGCCCGTTTCTTTGAGAATGACGGCTACACCCAGATTGCCGATGCAGCGGCCTTCACCGTGATCGATCCTCCGGGAGTGAGCACCAGCAAAGACAAGTACACACCGGGCGAGTCAATCACGGTCAACTTCAGCGCTGGCCCGGGCAATCCCAAGGACTGGATCGGACTATATCGTCCGGACATGACACCAGGGGATGTGGGCAGCCTTGTCTGGTCATACGTAAGCGGTACCACCACGGCCGGTGATGGCTTGACTGATGGATCGGTTACCTTTGCCAACGGCATGGCGGTCGGAGATTACAAGGCCATTTACTTCGAGAATGATGGCTATGGCCAGTTGGCCAACACCACGTTCACTGTTGCCTCAGCCGAACTGCCAGCGGGAGTCATCTTTGCGGAGGACTTCGACGGCCTGGCACTTGGCCCGTGGGTCTCTGACAGTGAATCCGGCGGTGACGGCACCGACTGGACCGCGACAGCGCCAACCGGCTGGGTGACGGCCACAGGCGATGGTCATGGCGCCACAGCGGGTGGCGATACGGTCACGGAGTTTGACGGATGGACCTTTGTGGACCCGGTCACGTGGAACACCACGGCCGGCCAGGACCGAAGCCAGTTCACCAAGGGTAGCGGCGCGATTGCGGTGGCCGACTCGGATGAGTTCGACGACAAGGCCGATGCCAAGTTCAACGCTTCGCTCTCCACTCCGGCGATTGATATCTCAAGTTCAGCAGCCGGATCACTGGTCCTGACCTATGACTCAAGTTGGAGGCAGGAGCCGCAGAACGGCAAGGTCACAGTGGCCTTTGATGGCGGTGCTGCCGTCACGCTGCTGGAACTGACCCCTGACACACCCACAGCCTACAATGAAACCGTCTCGCTGAATCTGAATAATCCGGCCGGAGCGCAGACAGCTGTGATTTCCTGGGAGAAACAGGGTCACAACAACTGGTGGTGGGCGATCGACAACATCGTCGTGGCTGTCAAGGTGGATGGCCTTTCCTCAGCTGTTGCAGGTTTATCAACCCAGGCGCTTGATTCATTGGTAGCCCACTATGATGGCAAAAATGGAGTTGAGACCGACGGAGCATCTGTCGTTTCATGGACCCCGATTGATGGGAACGGTGGTTTCCTGGATGGCATGATCGTTCGCTCAACTCAACGGGGTGGCGGAGCGCCGGAACTCATCACGTATGATGGCAGTGGCAAACTGACATTTGACGATACAGATGTCGGTGCGGATGGAAGATATCTTGAGGGAGCACTCTCCAATGCTGAATCCAAGGAACTCACCGTTTTTTGGGTGGGCAATTACAGCGCGGACGCTCCTTTTGCCACGTCCGGTACATATGTCTATAATATTGGCATAAACAGCACATCCCACCAGAGGGATGACGGCGCGGGCGGGTTTGTCGTGGAGCAGTACAACGGAACAACCTACGCCGGGAACGACATTACGGCCTACGACGGAGTAACCACCGTTTGGAGTACTGTACTAACAGCCGACAGCCATGCTTTTTATGCCAACGGCACAAACCTGAATGTCGGAGGGACGCCTTCCAACAATATCAAAGCCAACGCGGCAATGCTCATTGGTGCATACAGCTCAAGCGGCTACGACTTTGTCGGAGAAGTTGAGCAACTGATTATATTCGGTTCCGCCCTCAGTGACGCAGACAGGCAACTTGTTGAAAGTCATCTTGGTGCCGGTGACGGGCCGGCGACTCCGCCGACAATCAGCGTCGTGAACAACGGCAACGGCACAGTGACGGTGACCTACGAAGGTAGACTGCAGGCTGCAAACTCGGTGAACGGCCCGTGGGCCGACGTCGAGGGTGCGACCAGCCCGTTGACGATCCCTTCAGACCAGGCGGCACAGTTTGGCCGCGCGGTGAAATAAGGTTTATACCACCAACTAAACCAACAAAGGGTCCGGCTTCGGCCGGGCCCTTTTTTTGGGTCAAACGACCATACTTTGAAGTCGGTTTTCCGATTGCCTTGGCAGCGGTTTGGGACTTAGCTCGGGTTCGTCAATTCCCGGATGCCAACGCTTGACCAAGCAAAGCCCATGGCCGATGGGCCGAACGATTTAGAAACTGAATTAGAAGCAACCAAGATGAGACGTTTACTGAACACAATGATCGCCTTTGGTGGACTGGTCTTCCTGACCTCGGCCCAGGCTGCCGTAAAAAACGTGGCCTGGCTGCATGGCACCTCGATCAAGAACGGCTCATCCGTCCTCAACAGCACCGAACCCATGGGAATCAAATGGGCGGCGTACTCCTCAATCGATCCATCCATCTACGATCATTCCTTGGCGAACCCGACCAAGCTGGTTGTCAGAAAGGACGGCGACTATCTGGTCGGGGCGACTTTGCCGATGGAAGGAAAAGGAGTCCGCTCGGTGCAGGCCATCGAGGTATTCGTAAACGGGCAGGCCGTCCCGGGGGCGATCAGTCGGTGCTCCTATATCCGGGCAGACTCGGGACAGGATGAATCCTCCGCCCATTTGGCATGCCTGCTGCCGGGATTAAGCGCCAATGACGAGATTGAATTAAAAACCTACAAGGCCACCCAAAACAGAGTGGCGGTCAACATGGAAACGGCGAGCCTCTACGTCGAACGGGTGGCAGACACGCGTAATGTTTTTTCCGGAACGGCCACCGAGGCAGTGGGGGGATCCATGCTCAACCTCCGTGAAGAGGAAGTGGAGGCAGGTGAACTTGCCCTGGTCTGGAATTCCGAGCGAACCGGGGATGCCTTTGGGCACTCCGGAGAAACCATCACCTTGAAGGACAAGGGAAGTTACCTGGTCCTGGTGAATGTTCCCCTGCAGGGTAATGTGATACGCGCCAGTGTGGGGCTGCAGTTGTGGCTTGGCGGCTATGAGGAGGGGGATATCGCAATCGGGGGACGTGCCCAGCAGGGGTTCATCCGAAACGTCAGCAACCACGACAAGTCTTCCATCCACTTCTCCGGGTTGATCACCACCACTGAAGCCAACCAGGATCTGGTGGTGGAAACACTGCAGCTCGCTGCCACCGGCGAAATCACCATGGGCGACAAGGAGGCCTCCATCTACATTGAAAAGGTAAATGACCAATCCGGACTATTTTTCAGCACAGCCGAGGCACTGGTATATACCGACAACTGGAATCCGCTGGAGGAAGATTCGGTTTTCTGGGAATCCGAGGAACGAATCATCGACGAGGGCCGGTTTGGCCACAATGACGACGAGGGCCAAAACATCTTGATCAGGAAAGGCGGAAGCTACCTGCTGGTCTACAACGACGTCCTGGAAGGAGGTTCAGCCCGTTCCAACCCACGGATCACGGTGGAGGTCAATGGCAAGAAGGTGGCTGGTGCGCAGTCCAAAGCCCACTACATCCGCAATACTGACGGCCACTCCTCCAGCTCCGGTTCGCTGGTGTTCCTGCTGGAGGATTTGGAGTCGAACGATGTGGTGACCGTAAGTGCCGTGCAGGAGGGCGGTGGTGGGGAGGTTTACGCGCAGGAAAAAGCGCTGCTCATTCTGCAGCACAAGCAATCCTTGATCTTGCCGGACGGGGACACGACACCTCCCCGCATCATTGCATTCGAGCAGATCATGAAGTCCCCGAGAGGGCGACCTGCAGACGGCTTTTCGCTGGCGATTCAGGACATGGGATCGAAACTGGATAAAACCACACTTAAAGCCACACTAGACGGCAAGGCCGTGAAGCTGAAACCGATCAAGGATGGTGACATGACAACTGTGACTTACCTGGTACCAGGCGATGGTGTTTGGGTGCAGGTGAATGTTTCCTTCTCCGACACGAACGGAAATAGCCATGAAATGAGCTTCTTCGGCAACCCACCCCCCACCCCAGCGCCGTTTGATGAAACCAAGACTCAAATCGCCCTGCCGCTGCCCGAGCCGCCGATCATTGACGGTATCATTGACTTGGCCGGTGGTGAATCCTGGGCCTGGGCTGGTGGTGCCTCCGGGGAATTTTGGCGCATTGAATACGACGAAAACCTGGCCGACGGTATCCGGGGCGGCGCCATTGGCGATAACGGCTCGCCTCCACAAGACAGCCAGGATTTGGGTATACGAGTGTTCGCGGGCTACGACACAGACAACCTATACGTCGCTGTCCGGGTACAGGATGACATCCTCTCCGAGGACAGCGCCGAGGCGGAATCCCAAAACGGCGAAACCTGGATGGATGACAGCGTGGAGGTTTTTGTCGATGGCAACAACAGCAACTTCGCCACGCGGGATACCAGCGGGACAAACCCCGACGTCATCGGTTCCGGCGGCCAGTTCGTGATCTCGGTAAACAACGCGGTGCGGGATCAGGAAGCGGGAAACCCAGGTTACGGCGAGGACGAGCCCTGGTACGCCTGGGTTACCACCGGCGACACCGGCTATGAGGCAGAATTCCGAATAGCTCTGAACATCATTGGCAATCCGAAGCCGGGGGATGTCATTGGCTTTACCGTCGGCGTCAACGATGACGATGATGATGGTCCGGCGGAACGCCAGATTCTATGGGTTGGCATCCCGCACACCGAGGCGAGCTATGGCAATCTGCTCCTTGAAGGCAGAACCTACACCGCCCCGAAAAAAGCCACCCCGCTCATCGATGGCGTGATCGGTGCCGACGAGTATGCCGATGCTGAACAAATATATATCACCCCGCACAACGGCCTTTATGATCTCCCCTCGGGCGACGATGCATGGGACTCGAGTGATCACAGTTTCTCCGCCTGGGTGATCCATGATTACGAGGCCGTCTATGTCGCCGTCGATCTGAGGGATGACATCATCATCACCGACTCCGCCGACGCAGGAACCGAGGACGGACAGACGTGGAACGATGACAGCGTCGAAATCTTTTTTGATTCGGACAACAGCAACGACGCGGGGCGGGGAACCAAAGGGTTCGAAGGGCAATACGTTTTGAGCGCTAACGGCGCCTGGCGCGACAATGAAGCCAACAATCCAAAGTTCGGAAAGACCGGTGACTGGTTTGCCGCTACAAGCACGACCGGCAAGGGTTACCAAGTCGAATTCAAGATCAAGAAGTCCGCCCTGTCGAACCCCGCGGACGGCGCCAGCCTGGGATTCAACATCGCGATCAACGATGACGACGGGCAAAACGGCTTGCGCAAGGCACAGCTAAACTGGAGCGGCCGACCTCATTCAGAGTTCACCTATGGCCGGTTGATCCTTGAGGAAGGTGAAGGAGGCGGGCCACCACCTGTCATCAGCGCCAAGATCAACAACGACGGCACAGTCACGATCACCTTCGAGGGGAAACTGCAATCAGCATCAACAGTAAATGGCCCGTGGCAAGACGTTAATGGCACCAGCCCATTGACGATCCCCGCCGACCAGGCTCAGCAGTACGGACGCGCGGTGAGATAGGTTTCGTACCACCAACTAAACCAACCCGAAAGACCCGACCTAGGTCGGGCCTTTTTTGTTTTTGCTCTGGATTAAGCACTGGGGATACATTGGCCAAGCGCAGTTGCTGCTCAATAATGGCCTTCGATCAACAGACACTCGATCAATACAAGGAAAAGCTCCTTATCATGGCAAGCCACGCCGAGGGTGTGGTGAGCCATGCAGTGCGTGCGCACCTCGACCGCGACGAAGGCCAGGCAAGGCAGGCACTCGAGACGGACGAGACCATCGACCAATTCGAAATCCAGATCGACCGCATCGCGCTTGGCCTGCTGTCACAAGCCCCGGGTGAATTCGAACTGCGCCAGATCACCTGCGGCATGAAGATTTCCAGTGAACTCGAACGTGTCGGTGATGAGGCCACCACCATCGCCCGAAGGGCAGTCGAGCTCATGGCCCTCCCTCCCCTTTCCACGCCATTGGACATCGCCGAGATGACCTTCCTGGCCAACGCCATGCTCAAGGATGCCCTCGATGCCTTTGTCAGCGGCAACACCGTGCTCGCCCGTGGAGTGATTCCCCGCGACAAACAGGTCGACGAAATGAACAAAAGTTATCAGGACAACCTGACCAGCTTGATGGAGGAATCGACGGAAAACATCCGGCGCTGCCGTCACTTGGCCATCATCAGCAAGTGCCTTGAGCGGATTGCCGATCACGCAAAGAACATCGCCGAGGACGCCGTCATGCTGCACGAGGCCGAGGATATTCGCCACGCAGGCGTTGAGTGATTTTATGCCCCGGAAAAACGACATCCGAATCCTAGTGGTCGATGACGAACCGGATGTGCTGGAGTTGGTCGTTTTCCATCTAGAAAAGCAGCAGTACAAGGTCGCCGTTGCAGACACAGGTGACAAGGCCCTCAAGATGGCACGTGAGAACCTTCCCAGCATGCTGATCCTCGACCTGATGCTACCAGGCATCAACGGGCTCGAGATTTGCCGGTTGCTCAAGCGTGATTCCAAAACACGCAACATACCCATCCTTATGCTCACCGCCCGCGCCGCCGAGGAGGATCGCGTCAAGGGGCTCGAACTAGGAGCGCACGACTACGTGACCAAGCCGTTCAGCCCGCGCGAGCTGGTTTTGCGGGTCAAGAACCTCCTGCGGCTCAGCGAGGAAAGTCCGAATGGAGTCCAGTTCATCGAGGCTGGGCCGTTCAAGATGGACACTGTCCGGCATCAAGCGATAGTCGATGGCCAAACGCTGAACATCACCGCCACCGAGTTCAAATTGCTATGCCTCCTGGCCGGTCGCCCCGGCGAGGTGCAGACGCGCGAAACACTCCTGCGCGATGTATGGGGCTACGAACCCACACTGGACACCCGGACTGTTGATACGACAATGCAGCGACTGCGCTCAAAGCTTGGCCAAGCGGCCGGCCATCTGGAGACAGTTCGAGGCGTCGGCTATCGTCTAATCGATTCGAACGAATGATCGGCTGGGGCGTTTCCATCCTGCTTTTTCTCGGCATCATTGGCGGTCACTTATGGTGGCGCCGACGCTATCACTCGCTCGCACTTGGACAAATAACCGAACCGACTGGGCTGACCGATGCGCTGCGTATGACCGACATGTTTGCCAACATGCCCGAGGGCGTGCTGGTCACCGACCACAAGGGGGTCATCGAGTTTGCCAATCCCACCTTTTGTAAATTGTTTGAGCTGGCCGACGACCCAAAAGGCAAAACCGTAATGGAAGCCATACGCATCCACCAAGCCAACGAATTGATCGAACGGTTGAGGGAGGAAAACAGTGTTGTGCAGGAGGAGTTCATGCTGCCCAACCTCAACGAACGCTTCCTGCAGGTCAACGGCGTGGCAATTCGTGAAAAACAGGGCCGCCACCGCGGCGCCATTCTCATGTTCCACGACCTTACCCAGCTCAGGCGACTTGAGAACCTGCGCCAGGAATTTGTAGCCAATGTCAGCCATGAGTTGCGCACACCCCTCTCCATCATTAAGGGCTACGTTGAGACACTGCTCGATGCCGAGGCGGATACTGAATCGGTCTCCCATCGGTTCCTTAAAAAAATCGAGAACCACTCCGACCGGCTGACCTTTTTGATCGAGGACATCCTGACGCTGTCTCATCTTGAATCCGGCGACACCGGCCTCGACCGGCGCGAGGTGAACATTCACCAGCTCGTCCAAGGCGTGCTGGATGGCCTCCGCGAAATGGCCAACAAAAAAGAAGTGCGCCTCGAAAACAATGTTCCGGAGGACACCTGCTTGTTTGCCGACAGCCAGCGAATGTTTCAGGCAATCAACAACCTGGTCGAAAATGGAATCAAATACGGTGGCGCGTGTGTCAGCGTCTGCGCCACCGAGACGAATGGCGAACTCGACCTGTGCGTGAACGACGATGGCCCCGGAATCCCAGCCGAGGTGTGCGATCGCATTTTTGAGCGGTTCTTTCGCGTGGACAAGGCGCGCTCACGCGAAATGGGAGGCACCGGTCTCGGTCTTTCCATTGTCAAGCACGTCACCCAACTCCACGGCGGCACCGCCCGGGTGGATAGCAAACCTGGCGAAGGGGCCTATTTTCACCTCACCTTGCCCATCATCAAGCCGGAAGCAGAAGTGGCACAGACATCCAGCTAAGGCATCAGCAAGCCGGCAACAGTCGCTGTGAGATAACAAGCCAACACGCCACCCACCATCGCCTTCAGGCCAAGCTTCGCCAGGTCCGCCCGCCGATCCGGCGCCAGCGTGCCGATGCCGCCGATCTGAATGGCCACACTGCCAAAGTTTGCAAAGCCGCAAAGCGCATAGGTCGCGATCGCACTGGTGCGTGGACTGAGCGCACCCTCACCTTCCATCATGGAAGTAAGTTTCAGGTAGCCCATAAACTCGTTGAGCACCACGCGCTCGCCAAGCACCGCACCCACCCGCACACACTCATCAGACGGCACACTCATCAGCCAGGCGAACGGCACATTCAGCCAACCAACTGCCTCCTGAATCGTGAAATTCCATGCCGTCCACGTCAGCGCCCAGCCGAGAATGGCATTGGCCATGTAGACCAGGGCAACAAAGGCAATCAGCATGGCGATGACGTTGATCGACAATCGCATGCCGTCCGATGCCCCCTGGCACAGCGCATCGATGCTGTTGGTCGCACGGCTCTTGGGCAACTCGCACTCCTCATCCGCCGTCTCGCTCTTATCCATTTCTGGAAACATCAGCTTGGCGATCACCAACGTTCC
>Ga0209034_10000798_pt1 | contig 15491 bp, 10 predicted proteins | sample MarorgKNORR_S2LV_2_FD_188219 | JGI IMG/M metagenome (GOLD analysis project Ga0209034, IMG submission 188219) | Marine microbial communities from the Southern Atlantic Ocean, analyzing organic carbon cycling - 250m_A/KNORR_S2/LV (SPAdes) (version 2) | ecosystem: Environmental > Aquatic > Marine...
GGAGAGTTTAGGAAAACCAGGAAGATGGTCCTGCTGAAATAGTTTCCCCGTCTCACAGCATAAGGCCCCGCTTTTTAGCGGGGTTTTTTGTAGATTTGTATTAGCCATGAAAAAAGTATTTTTTCTATTCGTCTTTGTCTGCATCCTGTTTGCGAATGGTAAAGATTCAAAATCAAAAAATTTAGGAAAAGGCCGAGACAATGTGAAGCTCTCGTTAGATGCTTCTGGTAAACCTGGTGGTGTATCCTCTGACATAATTTCGACAGCCGCTAATAATAGCGGTCAACGACAAGGGGGCGATACATTTGCAAGTGCCACCGTGATTGAGGCTCTGCCTTTTAGCGATAGCGGAACCACCAGCGGCTTTAATAATGACTATGGCCCATATAGTAATCAGAGCTCATACAATATTTGTCAGTGGCAGGGCTACTACAATAACACAAACACTGGAGCCGGGCCAGACGTGGTATACTCACTAGCATTATCAGAGGAAACAACTGTAAAGATTTCTCTGTGTGGCTCGGATTATGATACAGGACTGGGAGTATTTGATGGATCTGGTGTCCAGGTACTTGGGAATGATGACGCCTGTAGTTTACAGTCCGAGGTTGTCTGCGCTCTTCCTGAGGGGCTCTACTACATTGTTGTTGATGGTTATTCAACCTCGAGCGGTAACTATGTTTTAAATGTATCGATTGAGGAAGACCTTTTTGGCCCCTATTCGGTGGGAACGATTACAGAAGATGATGGGCTGAGAGATGGGCCAGACTATTGCTGCGGAATAGTCTACTATCCGACCGATGCAGTAGGCTATCTGCCGGCGATTGTTTATATCCCTGGCTATGGCGGAACGATCTCATCCAATGAAAATTGGGGTCCTTATTTGGCCTCTCATGGGATCGTTACCATGTTTGTAAATGCAAATTTTTCGTTGGACTCCAATGAACCAAGAGCAGCAGCATTGCTCGATGGACTGGTAACCTTTCAGGAAGAGAATCAACGACCTGGTTCACCCTTGTATGGCAACTTAAATTTAAATCAATTGGCAGTTGCAGGTCACTCAAGAGGCGGAGGAGGAGCGCTGTTAGCGGCTGTTGCAGATCCATCCATTAAAGCTGTTTTAGCCTTGGCCCCGTGGCTAGAGGATCAGTTTATTAACGCTACCAGCTTAGACCAAGATGTTCCGGTTTTATTTTTAAGTGGCCAGCTGGATGAATTTGCCCCAAACGATGTTCATACCAATCTCTTTTATGCTTACACTCCAGAGACAACGGATAAATTATTATATGAGATTTCCGGTGGAGACCATTTTATAGTAAAAGATCCTAGTAATAATAGTGCAATGGCAATGAAAGCCTTGTACTGGCTGGAGAAATATTTAACCAATGATCCGACCCACTGCGATCTGCTGATTGAAGAGCCAACAACGGCATCACAATTTTTGACCAATGTGGAATGTGGAGGCGGGCTATTGCCCCCGGTTATTGGTCTGATTGATGACCAGCAGATATCGGAAGACAGCAGCCTGTCAATAGGACTCAGTGCCACACCAGGCACAGGGTCAGAACTATCTTTTTCTGTTGTATCCAGTGCCCCCGATGTGATCGTCTCTTTAGACAATAGTACCCTCACTGCTACGCCAGTAGAAAACTGGCACGGCAGCGCCAGCCTTACGATCTTTGTGACCGATGAGAATAATCTGTCCGATGATACAGAGTTTAGCCTAACCGTTAGTCCAGTTAATGATGCTCCAACGATTGAAGCAATTGATGATGTTACTATGGATGAAGATGGAAGCATTGATATTGTACTCATTTCAGATGACGTAGATGGCGATGATTTAACATATAGTTTTAATTTGAATAATGATGATGTCACTCTTAGTATTGATGAAGACAGTCTTACAATAACTGCTGCACAAGACTTTAACGGTGACGTACCAATTACTATAGTTGTATCAGATACCGAATTTTCTGATAGTACATCATTTGTTGTTACTGTAGTTGCTGTTAATGATCCACCTACTATCAGTGCTATTAATGATATTACAATTATTGAAGATAATACAGGCTCAATAATTATAAATGCAGAAGATATTGATGGTGATGATTTAGAATATGAAATTACTTCTGGTGAACCATACTTTGATTTTGTCATTGAAGCTGATACAATTACCATATCTCCACATCTTAATTGGTTTGGTGAAACTTCATTAACTGTAAGTGCCTCCGATGGACAAGAAAGCGCTGACACAGGTTTCTCAATAACCGTTACCCCGGTCAATGATGCTCCAACGATTGAAGATATTGATGATGTGGTCATCGATGAAGACGGAGGCATTGACATCGTTCTCAATTCAGAAGATGTAGACGGAGATGATTTAATTTATAGTTTTCATTTGGATAATTATGATGTCTCTCTTGGTATTGAGGAAGACACGCTTAGCATAAACGCTACTCCAGACTTTAACGGTGATGTTGCAATTACTATGTACGTTTCAGATACAGAATTTTCTGATAGTACATCATTTGTTGTTACTGTAATTGCTGTTAATGATCCTCCTGAGGAGTTTGGACTAATCTCGCCAACAGTTCTGGATACCTTCCAGGTAAACACTGCCACCGATGAAACGATCCCATTTACCTGGGAGCCGAGCGTTGATGTAGACAGTGATGTTGTCTATAAGATAATAGTTACACTGAACTACTTTGGAACTGTTTATACAAACGAATATGAAAATATTCCATACACCACTACTGGTCTATCTGGATATGTGTATGCTATTCTAATGACGAATCTTAATATTCCTCGCTGGAATATGGAATACGTTATAGAAGCATCTGATGAGGAGTTCACTATTGTATCCGAAGAAGGGGCATTTGTACTTGAGAATACTTCATTATCTATTGATGGTGAGATAGTACCAGAAGTATTTGCCCTGCACCAAAACTACCCAAATCCTTTCAACCCAGTCACCTCTTTGCGCTACGACCTTCCAGAAGATGGACTGGTCAATATCACGGTCTACGATATGATCGGAAGGCTCGTTAAAACGCTCGTAAATAGCCCACAAACTGCAGGATATAAATCTATTAGGTGGAACGCCACTAATAACAGGAACGAGCCAGTATCGGCTGGACTATATCTTTATACGATTCACGCTGGGGAGTTCAGAAAGACCAAGAAAATGGTCCTGCTAAAGTAATGAAAAAATATCTATTTATAGTTTTAATATTCTTTAGTTGTTCCTCTACAAGGAAAAATGCTATTAGAGAACAAGAAGATTTCATAAAAAGGCATCCCAACTGGAGAGGTCATCATTTTGGGTTCAAGAAAAGAAAACTAGATACGGATGTGTTTGAGGTAATAGAGGCCATTAAGCAAGAGAAAAAAATTAAGTCTATACAGGATAGTATTTTTGTCATTGAGGAAAAAGAAAAATGATATCAAGCCCCACACTTGTGGGGTTTTTTTGTTTATAGAAGCCCACTACATTAGAAGGTAAATTTTTGTAGACCTGGTAAGTATGAAGGAGTATCTATTTAGATCCTGATCATGGAGTGGTGTGTTTTTATATGTTAAGGTACCTTTTAATGGTAAGTATAATAAAGCCAATTACAAGTATTCTAACAATAAATACCAGCCACCGATATTTTAGATTGGTGTCGGTTATGCCAACATCATAGGGGTTGAATACATTTCTAAAGAACTGTAGCATATCGAAATATAAGGACGCAGAAAGACATGGTCAGATACTATTTGAACGTGGACAGTTTAGACAGAATTGTAAGACAATTATTGTTATATTTAGATTAGATATGAAAAACTATATGTCATCTTTATGTATGGTTCTATTATTTTCTATTGTTAGCGGGCAAGAAAGTGTTGACCATAGTGTAAAAAAATTAAAAGTAGGGGATGTCGCACCAAACTGGTCGATTAAGTCTGAATCAGGTAAGTTTGAATTTCTCAAGAACTGGACAGTAAAGAAGAATAGGCAGTTGCGGAACCCTTCAGTCCAGCCTGATAGACATGTTGTCCTTTTTACGTTTTTTGCTACATGGTGTCCGCCTTGTGTAAACCAGCTTGAACCTCTTGAACTAGTTTACCAAAAATATAAAAATAAGAAAATTAAATTTTTTGTTATAGATGGCACAGAGCATCATCGTACGACCTGGGATGAAGCGTGGGTCCAGGGTGCTCCTAAAACCAGACAATTTTTTATTGATAATAATATAAATATTCCTTTTTTAGAGGACACAGATGTAACCGGGAAAAAATACGGAGTAAAAGGAATTCCAACTATTTTTGTAATTGATAAGTTTGGAATAATTCAGCTTATCCGTGTTGGCTATACAAAAGAAGAGGAGGAAGAAGACTTCGTCAGCGACCTCTCTGAGATTATTGATAAGCTGTTGTTAGATAAATAGCCTACCAACTGGATAAGACTAGCTGGGCGGCAGAAAATTGGGACAAAATAATTGCTATAGAAAGCCAAGAAAGAAAAACGATAGCTGAAATAAACCTCAATACGGGCAGCCACAATATTTTTTTCAATGAGTTTGCTTACGGGGCGATGTTTAACAATACATTAAAGGGGCTTAAGCGACAACTTGAACAATAATCCTAGGCTGACATAGCAGCCGTAAAAACAGGCGCTCTAATCGGTTCTCCAATGATAAAGAAAAGTATTTATTTTTGTTTCATAGTCTTGATCATATCTTGTGCGAAAAAGATTGAGAACGACGTCTCCGTTATTGATGATCTTGATCCAACGGTCATTCTTATTTCTTTGGATGGTTTTAGGTGGGACTATCTTAGTAAGGCAGAGACACCTAATTTAGATATTCTAGTAGAAAATGGTGTCACCTCAGAGTCGTTAGTACCTGTTTTTCCATCCAAAACATTTCCCAATCATTTATCTATAGTAACCGGCTGTTATCCAGAGAATCACGGAATACTGTCTAATAATATGTACGACCAGGAGTGGGACGCGGAATATTATATTGGAGAAAATAGTGACCCTGTTAAAGAAGGAAGATGGTACGATGCAGATCCGATATGGGTGACCGCAGAAAACCAGGGTAAGATGACGGGTACATATTTCTGGCCAGGATCAGAGGCAGAGATTCATGGCACAAGACCAACATACTACGGAGTATATGATGGCAATATTTCAAGAGAAGATCGCGTAAAAAAGATTCTGGAGTGGATAGATCTGCCAAAACAAAGTCGTCCTGTTTTTATGACCTTGTATTTTAGTGATGTTGACAGCTGGGGACATAATATAGGGCCTGATGCAATAGGAATGAACTCAGTCATTGAAGAGATAGATGAATCGATTGGCTTATTAGTCAGTGGATTAAACAAAAGAGAGATCTTGGATGATATTAACATAATTATTACTTCAGACCATGGCATGTCACAACTAAGCAGAGACAGGGTAATCTTTTTAGATGACTATGTGAATATTAATGATGTCAGAATGGTCGACTGGTCTCCAGTTGCAATGATATTGCCTGAAGATGATTCCATAGACAGTATCTACGGTGCACTGTATGAGGCCCATCCTCACATGTCAGTCTATAAGAAAGAAGATGTTCCTGCGCGACTTCATTTCAACAGTCATCGTCGAATTCCTCCTATAATTTGTATAGCAGCAGATGGCTGGTCCATCTCAGAGCGTGATTATTTTGATGAGAATCCTTACTCTTTCACAGGCGGTACTCATGGATATGACCCGATCAATAAATCGATGCATGGAATCTTCATCGCTAGTGGGCCAGGGTTAAAAGAAGGGCTTACGGTAGAGCCGTTTAGAATCATTCATATTTATGAGATTATTGCCCACATTTTGGATATCGATACGCCAGAAAATGATGCAAGTTTCGACAGCATATCTGTCATCTTGAAATAATCAGCTTGATAAAAAAATTGAAGAGATTACCCCATTTTGGTGTTTCGTAGATCCAGATAGTCAATTGGCAAACAAATTAACTTTTGGCACCGGATTTTTAATTTACAATCAGTTAAATGAGAATATAAATTTTTTGATTCACTAGAAAATCGTTGCAAGTAGAAGTAAAATTATAATTTGATCTGATAGCATTCTAGTTGCCATAGTATTTGAACTATACATTTTGTTCGGGAACAATATTTTAATAAATTGATGGCCCTCTTTACTTTTTAATAAAAACATCATACATAAGGATTAAAATGAAATTTATTATTACTCTAATTACGGTTATAGGCAGCATATGTTTTTCAAAGAGTTCACTGTCTGTGGAAATATATGAGCTGGATAATGGCTTAACAGTACTCTTAAATCCCGATAAAAATGCGTCCAGTGTTTATGGTGCGGTTGGTATAAAAGGCGGAGGAAAACAAGATCCCGCTGATGCCACAGGTATTGCACACTATCTAGAACATATGCTGTTTAAAGGGACAAACGAGCTGGGTACTGTCGATTACAAGGCAGAAAAGGTATTCCTTGATAGTATTGAGATCCTGTATGACAAACTCGGTAGCACAGTTGACGTGAATAGTAGGCTAAAAATCCAGGAAAAAATTAATGACCTGAATGTCAAAGCCTCAGAATTTGCGATACCAAACGAGTTTACTAGATTGGTAGAGGGTTTTGGGGGAACTGGTGTCAATGCCTTTACAAGTAATGATATTATTGCCTATATAAGCCAGTTCCCATCACACCATATTGGTAAATGGCTGGATATTAACAGTCACCGTTTTGAGAATCCTGTTTTTAGGCTTTTTCAGTCTGAGTTAGAGACAGTATACGAAGAAAAGAATAGGGCAATGGATAATGCATTTAGAATGTTATTTGAAGAATTTTTTAAAAACTTTTTCAAAAACCATCCGTACGGTCAGCAGACGGTGCTTGGGACAAAAGACCATTTAAAGAATCCATCCATTAAAAAAATGAAAGAGTACTACAACAAATATTATGTGTCCAACAATATGTACCTCATGCTGGCTGGTGATTTTAATGCCGACATAGCTAGACAGAAAATTGAAACAACTTTTGGAAAATTAGCATCTGGGCCAGAACCCGATTTTGTCAATGTTGCTGAAGATCCTTTCAATGGCAGGGAAGTGGTAACCAGGAGGCTGACGCCGATACGTTTTGGTATGATTGGCTTTAGAATGCCTCAGCCAAGGCATGAGGATAATATAGCCCTGGGTATTATTAGGAACTTATTCAATAATAATTCTTCAACCGGTCTGTTGGACAGATTGAGCATAGAAAACAAGCTGCTTGGCTCATCAGCAATCAGTGGATTAGGTGGTGCTGACCATGGTGCGATGGGTTTTATGTTTATTCCTAAATTAATTTTTCAAACATTTAAGGGTGCCGAAAATGTCGTTTTAGATCAGATCGAAAGAGTCAAGCAGGGGGACTTTAGTGAAGAATATCTTCAGTCTATAAAACTTTCTATTATACGCAGCCATGAGTCTGGACTGGAGAATGCATCAAACCGGTTGAACTATGCCATGGATATTATTCTAAACGATAGGACCTGGGAAGATATTATTAATTACCCTGAAAAAATTGAAAATATAGACAAGACTGAAATCGTTCGGGTTGCGAATAAATATTTCAAAGATGACTATTTAGTTTATAGGTCAAAGATCGGCTTTCCCAAGAAAGATAAAGTTGAGAAGCCCCCGTTTAAACCTGTTAAGCCAAAAAATTCTGAAAAGAATTCTGCATATGCACAAAAATTAAAAAATATTCCATCTGGTGCTGTCAAAATGGATTTTGTCGACTTTGAAAAAGACACCTACTATGAACAGCTTTCAGACAATTTTCATTTCTATCATAATAGTAATCCAATCAATTCTATATTTACAATGAGGGTTGAGTATGGCATAGGCAATTACGAAAATAATAGTCTCTCTTTTGCCGCGGGCTTAGGAAGTATGATCGGAGATGAGGAATATAGTTTTAACGAGTTCAAAGAAGAATTACAGAAAATAGGTGCCACAGTAGACTTTTTTAGCGATAATGATTATTTTGGTTTAAACATCAAAGGGTTTGATAAATATTACAATGAGACAGTGGCAATGGCCGGTAATTTTTTAAAATCCATGAAAGTCAGAGACGAGGATAAAAAGAAATTAAAAAAACTCATACAGGGTAGTGTAATAGAAAGGAAGTTTGAGTCTAGAGAATCATCAGTAAAAGGTAATGCACTTAGATCATATGCTCTGTGGGGTAACAATTCTAGGTTTTTAACAAGGCCCACAGTAAAAGAAGTAAAAAAGATGGACACTGATTATTTATTAAGCCAGATCAAAGATGCAATGAAAGTAGAAACCAGTATTTTTTATACTGGCAATGTTGACGCTAATACTGTCAAAAATTCTGTAAGTGAAAATTTTATAATCTATAAAGAATTGAAAAAATCTAATTCACCTGTGGTATTTGATAAGCAGCTAAAGCAATCCAATACTGTATATTTATTCAATGATAAAAAAGCTGTTCAAAGTCAAATATATATTCTAGCAGATGGTGATCCCATGGATGAAAACAATAGACATAAATCCAATGTATTTAATAAATATTTTGGCGGAAGTATGTCAGGCCTCGTATTCCAGGAGATAAGAGAGTTTAAGTCGCTAGCTTATTCAGCATGGGGCTCATACAGTAGGCCATACTATCTTGATGGGTCGGGCTGGTTCAACGGCTTTATGGGAACTCAGGCGGATAAGACCATTGACGCGATAGAGACCTATATTAGTTTATTGAAAGATATGCCCAATAAGCCCGTTAGAACAGAAGGAATTAAATCCGGACTGTTAGAATCATTAGGATCTAAAAAGCCTAATTTCAGAAGAATGAGCCTAAGTATTAGAGGCTGGAACAGACAAGGCTTTGCCTCCGACCCAAGAAAAACTGAAAAAGAGGTATACCAAGACATAGAGTTTGAGGATATATCAAGATTTTATAAAACATTTATCCAGAATAAGCCTCTTACAATCACAGTAGTCGGGAATAAAGAAAAAATAGATATGGAAAAATTAGCCAAATTTGGTGAGATTATTGAGGTAACAAAAGATGATATATTTAATTGATTCATTTTGAATATTTTCAGAAAATTTATAAAAATATAATTATTTGTAATTTGATAGTATGAGAAGATATCTATTTATTTTTCTTTTATTTATGCTTTGGCACTGTGGTGAGGAAGAGCCTAAAGATTGTGCCGGCGTTGACGGAGGGAATGGCATATGTGGGTGCACGGATTCATTAGCAACAAATTTTGATAATACAGCGACAGATGATGACGGAAGCTGTGAATATTTGCTCAATGGAATTCCAATCAAGTGGATCAAAACGTATTCAATATCTGATAACAATGGGCTAGATGAAAGCTGGCGGGTAATAGAGGCATCCGATGGTGGATTTGTTATTGCCGGGGCGACAGATTATAAAGGTCTATTGATTAAGACAGATGCAAATGGTGAAAAACAGTGGCACAAGATCTATGAAAATTCAACCTCCTTGTATGCGGTTCGTCAGAGTTCGGACGGCGGTTTTATCGCCACCGGCTATTATGAGTGTGATACACTTCCTGGCTGTTATCCTGATATTTATTTGTTAAAGACTGATTTTTCAGGAAATGTTGAATGGGAGCAGTCAGATGGAACTGCTGAGAATAACGACTGGGCGAGAGATGTAATCGAAACCCAAGACGGTGGTTTTATGATCACCGGAACCTGGAACGATGACGGCTGGAACTCTAAGGCTGCGCTGCGGAAATATAGCAGCGATGGTGATTTGATCTGGGGGAAAACATTTAGCAATTCCACGGCAAATGAGGGCAACGCTCTTATGGAAAATTCTGATGGAAGTATCGTGTTTGTCGGATATTCGGGCGAACAGCATGGTGCCTATAAACATTATATGGTGAAAGCAGATGCGGACGGTGGACAGGTCTGGAAAAAGAAAACTCAGTCTGTTGGTGATGCCCTGCTCTATGCTGTCGTCGAGTCCCCATCAGGAGGATATGTTGCAGCAGGCTTTTGCAATAGCTGGAGAAGTAATTTCACGGTGGAGAGAAATAGCTCCGGCGGTATAGACTGGGACAATTGTTTTATTGATGAGAGCAGCCACTATGGCTACTATGACATCACCCCGTCATCGGATGGTGGATACTATCTAATTGATGATATTTGTTATTTAACGAAAATTGACGATGCTGGTGAAATTGTCTACAGTGCTAAGCTAAACCATGTAAATCAGTCTGTGATTGAGCTGGATGATGGAGACGTTGTAATGGGCGGATTTGGTTTCAGAGAGGGGAACAGTGGTGGACCGATATCTCTGCTTCGTTTGGATCCTTCGAACTTGGAATGATATGTGCCTTCCTGAAGATTATCAGATGCGCACTCGTGGATAAATTTTTGTAGATTTTAATCAAATAAAAAAGGAGATATTATGGTAATTCAAGTCGTGAACTTTAATCTTGAGGGTATTGGCCACCAAGATTATCTAGGTGCAACCGTTGACGTGGCACCCGCTTTTAAGGAGCTCAGTGGTTTAATCTCTAAGGTTTGGCTTTCCGATGAGGCTAATAACTTATATGGTGGTGTTTACACATGGGAAAATCGTCAGTCCATGGATGACTACCTGAACAGCGAATTTTATGATCAAGTATTAGGCAGCAATCCCAATTTTATTAATATCACATCCAAGTCATATGATGTGCTTGATGAGCAGACAAAAATAACAAGCTAGGTACTCGTATTTTAACAAAACATAAGGCCCCACGTTTGTGGGGTTTTTTGTTTATGGGATCCCGCACATTCTTTGGTGATTGTTTGTAGATTTGGGATCGATGAAGAAATATCAATCTATAATTATACTATCAATTTTATTTGTTCTTTCAGATGTAAAATCCCAAATGCGCTACCGGCATGAGATATTTGATGAGGTAACAAAGACCGAGGATGTGGTATACGGTAATGCTCCTGATTTACCTTTCTTGTTTTTATTTGAGTGGAACACGACTGATACTGATCTTGATATGGACATATACGAGCCTGCTGGGGACACACTAACAAATAGGCCTGTGATTATATTTCTTCATTCTGGTTCATTTTTTACCGGAAGCAATGAGGCCGATGATATGGTGGCCCTATCGACTGCCTCAGCTAAAAGGGGCTATGTGGCCGTTAGTATTACCTACAGGCTTGGGCTGAATATATTAAGCAGCTACAGCGGTGAAAGAGCTGTCTATCGTGGGGTGCAGGATGTTAGTGCGGTCATTAGATATCTGCGAGAGAATCATATAGACTATGGTATTGACTATGATAAGATATTCATTTGGGGCTCCAGCGCCGGATCGTTTATTGGTCTTCATCTAGCCTATTCAGAGGATGACGAAAGGCCCGTGTCAACATTTGGAGGAGGTGACGACCCCGACCTAGGATGTATCGATTGTGAGGGAAATGATTATGAACATAGCAGCAAGCCTGATGGGCTAATCAGTTGCTGGGGTGCCATTGGTGAATTAGAATGGATAGACGAGGATAACAATATCCCTACCATTATGTTTCACGGCACATCCGATGGTGTGGTTCCTTTCAACTCAGGCTATCCATTTACGATTGACATATTTTTACCAATTGTCTATGGGTCAAATCTAATTCATGATCGTCTGAATGAACTAAACATAGAAAGCAAACTATATGCTGAGGAGGGACTATTGCATGAATATTGGGGCACTTTCAATGGAAACTGGACCGGAGAGCCAAATGAATATTTTGACTTAATTAAAGAGGAATCGTATTCATTCTTATTCAGTCTCTTATACCCATACCAGGTGGGTGACATAAATAATGACGGACTAATTAACATCGTTGATATCTCATATATGGTGGATATTATCGTTCATAACGATAGCCCCGGTGTTAGCCTCTATTACTCAGATTTTAACTATGATGGACAAACAAATATCTTTGATCTACTAATGATCATTGACACACTAGATAATATTTAGTTTCAATTTCTTAAGATCAGGGTCATATTTCTAATAATAATCAAAAATTATAATTAGTAAAATAGGCGCATGATTAAAAGATACTTTTTGACAGTTATAATTTTTGTTGGTGTCCTTTCAGCCGTTCAGCCTGCGTGGGTTAAAACTGGCGGCGGCCAGATCAATCATAGTCCTCGACAATGTATTTCTGATTATGAGCTTTCCCTTGTCAGGCAAAATAAGATTGAGGTAGACCGTAGTCCTATGCGCGATACTATTTCTTTTCAGGATCCAATCGGAAATGGAGGCATGATTATTATCAATGACAGCGTGCGGCATCATATATACAACTATGTTGATCAGAATCCTGCCAATAATCAAATCCTTGATTACTATTGCAATGATGTAAGCTATGATGGACATAATGGAACAGATATAGGTTTAGATGGTTTTTATGCTATGGACGAGATGAAGACTCCGATTCTTGCGGCTGCCCCGGGTATTGTCTCCTACACGCATGATGGAGAGTTTGATAGGCATGAATATTGGAATGATAGTGCTGTTGGAAATGCTGTGATCATCTCCCATACTGATGGTACCGACACTTGGTACTGGCACATGAAAAAGAATTCTGTTGCTGTATCTACCGGCGACACGGTAGCGGCCGGTGACACACTTGGTTTTGTCGGAAGCTCCGGCATCTCTACTGGTCCTCATCTCCATTTTGAGGTTCAAAATGAACAGGCTCAGGTGGTCGACCCGTGGGAAGGTTCTTGCAATAATATTCCTTCTCGATGGGAAAATCAGCTTCCATTTATCGGAGATACTAGCGCACATGAACAAAAATTATTAGGCTATATCACAACATCATTTGCAGGACAAAACGGCAATTGGGATGCATTTTATAATCTGACAAATGAAAATATACCAAGCATGAAACACATTAACCCTGGTGACCATTGGCGCTCATGTACCTGGATCAGAAACTTATATAATACGGACACATTGAAAACAAGGTGGTATCGTAATGGTGAATTCGCTAATGAATGGTGGTGGGTACCTGGAGAGTCACAGTGGTGGAATCAAAACTACGAGTACTATACTTATTCTTTTTGGTACTGGTATGGCACATGGGACTGGAACAACATAGGCGGCCCACTGGGTGAGTGGACAGAAAAGACCTATATCAATAGCAAGCTAGTTGGTGAAAAAAGTTATGTCTGTGATGAGATACCGAATCAGGCCCCGAGCGTTGACATACAGCAGCTTAGTGTTGGACTAGGGGAAACTATTACCGGCGAGTTTACCGCTACTGATGATGGTGACCCATTCTGGTTTAATCTGGTGTCGGCGCCTAATAATGGCGGTTCTATAGAGCTACATGGAGGAAGAAGAAGGAAATTTACTTACACAGCGCCGAATGACTTTGTCGGCTTTGATCCTGTAAGAATTTCTGCTACAGATGATCGCAATCTAACCGGAGGAGGTACGTTTATATTTTTTGAGGTTACCGGAACAGGGCTAGGAAATTTTATGGTCGAGCCGACCTATGTTGGTCAACAACAGGACAGCATTTTTATCAGCGCTCAGACTCTAGGAGAGCCGGACAATGCCTCGGTCTTTGCGATAGTCAAGGACCTGGTTAATAACTCATCTAGTTTACCTTTGGCCCTGGACGAAGAGGGTGGACTATGGTCAGGACATTGGGTCCCCTCAAGTGAGTCATATTTTAGTGTTGACCTTATGTTTGTCCATGGTGATACAGTCTTATATGAGGATATCGGTTCTTTCACCTCTGTGGGTCCATTAACTGTTTCTATCATCGGAGACCTGACAGCCCGCCCAGGGGATGTAAGTATTTTTAATTTTGAGGTTATCAACAACGGCAGTACCGCATCTGTTTCGGATGTGACCGTATCGTTTCAGGCTGAGAGTATGGAATGCATACAGAATATGTCTGGACAGAGTTATTCTTTTGATCTTATCGCAGCCGGCGACACACTAGGTGGTAATGACAACCTTGTCATAGTCCTGAATGACGAGTGCCTCTCAGACACGTCCATAGCTATCGGTGCAAAAATTCACTCAGGCGGGACCCTGTGGTGGGAAGATAATTTTCTGTTGAATATTGAGACCCTGGATATTTCTGAGGATAATATTCCGACAGCATATTCTCTCAAGAGTGCATATCCGAATCCGTTTAACCCTGTGACTGCGATCGAATATGGACTGCCAATTAAAGAATTTGTAAGTATTTATATATATGATCTTATGGGACGTAAGATAAAGACATTAATTAACAAAATCATGGACCCGGGATATCGGACGATTAGATGGGATGCTACAAACGATCTGGGTAAGTCAGTCTCCGCCGGTATGTATATCTATACGATCCATGCGGGGGACTTTAGGCAAACTAAAAAGGTGGTTCTTTTAAAATAGTAAATCCATATTTAGTCTATAAACCTTTTACCACTTATTATTATACTTTTCTGCATTATTGCAGGGTTTTTTGTTTACACAGATAGTATTAGATTTTCGTCTATATGAGTCAGCATAAACGAAAGCTCGCGGCAATTGTATTTACCGATATTGTTGGTTTTACTAAGCTAACGGCTGATGATCAGTCAAAAGCGTCTAACCTGCTGACGGAACAGAGAAACCTACTAAAGCCAATTGTAGAGGAGCATAACGGTTCCTGGTTAAAGGAGATGGGAGACGGACTGCTCTTAATTTTTGATACCGTGACCGATGCGGTGAATTGTACGATCAAAATCCAAGAGGCTACCAAACAAATAAAAGACCTAGATCTACGAATTGGTATCCACCAGGGTGAGATACTTCTCACAGAAAATGATGTTATTGGTGACGATGTAAACATCGCAGCCCGGATTGAGCCGTTTGCCGCTCCAGGAGGAATAGCAATATCTAACAAAGTAAATGATGCACTTGTTCGTGAATCTGGATACGACACAAAATACGTTGGTAAGCCAAAATTAAAGGGCGTCGGACAAGAGGTAAAGGTCTACTGCATTATCTCACATGGTCTCCCAGAGACCAACCTGTCTGATGTTTCTGCAAAATTAGAGACAAGCAAAACAAAACTCTATGCCGGCATCGCGGCAGCAGTTGTGATCCCTGTATTGGCCTATTTTTTTATATTCCAAGAGGAAGACACGGTCGAGTCCATTGCAATCCTATATATGGACGTAAACAGCTCGTCTAACGAAAACCTTAGCTACCTAGAGACAATAACTGAGGATCTTATATTTGATCTATCCAGCTCGTCTAAGGGACTATTAAATGTTTCTGAGGCTTCGGCAGTAAAAAAACACAAGAACAGTGAACTAAGCATTGAGGAATTGGCTGACAAGATTGGTGTGGACTACGTATTTAAAAGCAGTATAAAAGCGGATGAAAATGGATTCCACCTAAGGTGCAGGCTATACGATAGTTACTATCAGAAAGATGCTTTCTCTAATAAGTGGT
>Ga0209034_10000804_pt1 | contig 15439 bp, 14 predicted proteins | sample MarorgKNORR_S2LV_2_FD_188219 | JGI IMG/M metagenome (GOLD analysis project Ga0209034, IMG submission 188219) | Marine microbial communities from the Southern Atlantic Ocean, analyzing organic carbon cycling - 250m_A/KNORR_S2/LV (SPAdes) (version 2) | ecosystem: Environmental > Aquatic > Marine...
GAAGCATTGTTGTCGCTGACATGGTTTAACATTTAATAGGGGTATAGTTATTCTGCCAATATCGTTGTGGTAGTTTAAATCTCTTAAGATCCGCTTGCATGATCTACGTTCATTTGTTGATATTCTGAGTTGCCATCGCTGTTATAGGTTATCTTCCAAAAGGTTTCCCTTGACACCAGCCGATCAATATATAGATAACCGTTAAGGTGATCCGTTTCGTGTTCTAGCGCCTGGGCGAGTAATCCTTCCGCTTTAATTTTAATTACTTTACCATTCAGGTCTAAAGCTCTTGCCCGTACTCTCTCGGATCTTTTTACAGTACCTCTGTATCCAGGGATACTTAAGCAACCCTCTTCAACTTCTCTCTCACCTTCCCTGCGAATAATCTCCGGGTTTATCAAAACTAAGGCTTCATCCCATTCTGGCAGTTGAATTACTGCGACCTTTCTTAGAGAACCCACTTGATTAGCTGCCAAACCCACTCCGTGTTCATCATGCATTGTTTCAATCATATCTTGCGTGTATTTATCCAGATTTTGTGGAATTGGGTTTATTTTTTTTGCCTGCTGTCTGAGTATAGGGTCTGGAACAAGCTTCATGGTAAGAAGAGACACTCTTAACCACCTTTTGGATCTATTTGGGTATGGTAGGTAAATTATATAAAAGCTACTTTATAACTGTAAAGTAGCTTTCTTCCTAGTTCCCACGTGTCAGATAGTATGGACTGGATCTACATCAATTTGACATTGGGTAGGAATTCCCACATCGTAGAGGAATTGATGTAGATTTTGGCCTTTGATCATTAAATTCCAGCGGTAGTGACCACGTATCCTTTGAGGTGTTGCTGGAGCTGGTCCAATAACCTGTATGTCTGATAATCCCCGCCTCTGGATCGCTTTCTTAAGATCTTGTGAGACTTTTCTAGCGTTGGCTTCACAAGTTGATGTATTCGAATGGCGAAAGCGAAATTGAATAATTTTATTAAAAGGTGGATTGCCTTGATCAAAACGGGATCGTATTTCGCTATGATACATTTGATGGTAGTTCTGAGATGCTGCTGAAGCTATAGCGTAATTGTCCGGTTTGTAAGTCTGTATTATCACCGATCCAGAATTTTGCCCTCTCCCGGCTCTCCCCGCGACTTGGCACAGTAGATTAAACACTCGTTCACCGGCTCTGAAATCAGGGGCGTTTAGACCGATATCGGCTAGAATTGCTCCTACGAGAGTTACATTAGGTATGTCTAAACCTTTAGTTATCATTTGTGTGCCTACGAGGACTTGAGTTTGCCCAGTTGCCAATCTTGTCATGGTTTCTTCGGGCAAATCCCCACTTCTGGATGCATCTGTATCGCAGCGTTCCACCGACGCTCCGGGTAATAAGTTGTATAATTCTTCTATAACTTTCTGTGTTCCAATCCCTAACTCTCGGATTCGAAGCCCTCCACATTGGCTACATTTGCTTGGAGTATTGTATTTGCGGTTACAACCGTGGCAGATTAGTTTCTGAATAATTGAATGAAATGTAAGGGTAAGCGAGCAACTACGACAGGTGATTACATGCCCGCAATCTCGGCACTGTACGAAAGGAGCACTCCCCCTGCGATTTAGAAACAAAATGGCCTGATGATCATTTTGGATACAATCTCTTAAACCCTCGGCTAGATCTTTGCTGAATATACTTCTGTTGCCATTCCTTAGTTCGGCTCGCATGTCGCGGATTTTCACCTGAGTGGAAGTAGGTCTCCCAAGATTATCTTGGGATTTAATTCTGTGAGGTAGTTCCAATAAGGTTGATGATATTCCTTTGGCGGCATCATGGTATCCTTCGATCTCTGGAGTCGCGCTGCCTCGGATCATCACCGAATTTGTTGATTGCGCGAGGTGTGATGCTACCAATCGTGCATCATAAAGAGGTTGTGTTAACTCTTGTTTATAAGTCCATTCATGTTCTTCATCAATTATGATCAAGCCAAGATTCTCTAAGGGGGCGAAAATAGCACTCCTAGGGCCAAGGACTATGGGATATTCCCCATCCCTTATCCTCCACCATTGTTCGAAGCGTTCGGCGGATTTAATTCGGCTGTGGATGGTCGCTACCTTGCCTGGAAAACGTGAGGTCAAGCGGCTAACGGTTTGGGGTGTCAATGAAATCTCAGGTAGAAGGTAGAGTATTTGTTTCCCTTGTTCTAGAGCTTTATCAATAGCACGAAGGTATACTTCGGTTTTTCCGCTACCTGTTACTCCATGTAATAGGAACGTTCTAGGCCGGAACTCAGAATTATCCAGAGATCCGTTTATGGTTTCAACCGCAAATTTTTGTTCTTGCGTTAATATCAAATCGGTTAGATCACCGGTGGTTGGCCGGTCAAGAGTTGGATTTTTGTCTTGTCTGACCCATTCCATTCCTAATAAGCCTTTGTTGACTAAATTTACCGTAGTAGATCGCCCAAATTCCTTATTCGCTATTCGAGTTGGATATGGTTCGGTTTGTGACTGGACAGCTGATAGAAGCCCTAGTTGCTTGTCATTGAGCTTATTTAGGATAGGATCTATTTGTTTGACTTGGGCAGCAACTAAATACGACTCGTAGGTATGAGTTTTCGCCCTGGGAATAATTGTACGCCGCTTAATGTGTTCAGTTTTGAGTAGTTGTTCCAATCCTCTTTTGCCGAGCAGTTTGGTAAAATCTTGCTCTTTCATCCGTCGTTTGGTACCCAGAGCTTGCAAGGCTGCATGGGAAGTTTCAGGTGGTTGAATTGAGGATATTTTACTTTGTGGACCAGTAGAAATCACGGACGTTACTTTCGACTTAAATCCTGGTGGTAAAAAAAGAGATATCGCTTCGAATGCGGAGCTGAAATAATACCGGCTGATCCACAATCCAAGGGAAAGATGAAGGGGGCTTATTAAAGGGCCTGGTTCTACAATGCTTGAGATAGGTAGATTGTAGTCTGATTGAGACGTATCAGATAAATTTATTATTATCCCTTGAATGGTCCTGCTGCCGAAAGGGAGCCACACCAGTTGACCTATCTCTACCGACCAGTTATCCGGAACAATGTAGGAAAATGTTTTATCAGGTGAGACTGGCGCATCAACAGCTACGTCTGCATACATCATAGCTGTGTAATTCTAAAATACTTACCAGAGGTTATTTGTGATTAGCCTGTCGTTTCACTGCGTGATCTACGTGGAATTGCTTTTTCTTTGATACGGGCGGCTCTACCCTGTAAGCCTCTTAAATAGTATAGTTTGGCCCGGCGCACAGAACCCTGGCGTGTCACTTCTAAGGAATCAATCAATGGGGAATGTAGTGGGAAGATCCGTTCTACCCCAATCCCTCCACCAGCCATTCTACGGACGGTGAAATTGGCTCCTGGGCTTGTGCCATTTTGGCGACGAATTACCACCCCTTGGAAAGCTTGGACTCTTTCCCGATCGCCTTCACGAATGCGGAAATTAACTCGAACTGTATCACCTGCTCCGAACTCAGGTAGATTGGGGAGGGTTTCAGGCTTTACTAGTTGAGATGCGTCCATATAAATACGACCCTTTTAATCGCCTCAGCGGCTTGTAATTTCAGAATTATTGATGATTGTATTTTCTTAACGAAATGATACCACAGCATCGCCTTTCAAGATACTTCAGTAGTGTTAACCCAATTATAGTTAGTACCACTAATTGGTAGAGTGAACCATTATTGGATCGCTAGTTGTGTCATCTGGTCGGTACCAGGTTCCGCTAAACAAATCTTGGAATATTAATATCTGTTGGCCGGATTCGGTAGTGGCTATGAAATGGAGTCGGAGGCTTTCGTTTATCTCTTTTTCGGCAACCGTTATGAGCCAGGTGTTTGAGAGTGACGCCAAGATCGGTAGATGCTCCGGTTGATTGATGCGGACTATGTTATTGGGACCGATAGGCTCAACGTCTATTTGACATAACGCCTCGCGGGTTGATTGTAGAGCAGCTAATGTGGAATGGTTGGCTAGAGTAGTATTCATGAGAACATGTACCTTGCTTATTCATTTATTCTTCGGTCAGGATTTATGTTATAGAACATTTGTACTAATAACAATAGGCGGGTGTCATGGGCTCTCGTTTGATATAAAACTAAATGTTTATGACAGATCTATTTAGTGAACGTTATAGGGATCGAATTTTTCATAAATATCGTTGGAACCATTCAATGGTCCTCTTTAAATATTCCTCCTTCAATATGGTAGGGCCATATCGGAGGAACAAATGAGAACAATCAGGGAAGCGAACGAACTCTACTGTTTTGCCGAGCCGTTTTAGTATGGTGAAGTAAGCCTCGCTTTGGGTAATTGGACATCTCAAATCTGACTCTCCGTGTAGTAACAAAACCGGTGTTTCAACTGAAGGAGCGTATGTGATTGGGGATCGGCTAAGGAGTCGTTCAGCAAATGCTTGGAGTGTTGCATCACGGTCATCTTCTGGGTTACTGTCCCATTGTGTTTCTCCGAAGGTTATTCCTATGTCGGAAGCTCCATACATAGTAAATAGATCAGTACAGGGTGCTCCAACTACTGCTGATTTGAATATATTAGTCTGTCCAATTATCCAGCTGGTCATATAGCCACCATAACTGTATCCGTGTATGCCCAGGCGATTTGAATCAACGTATTTTAGTTGTTGATATTCGTTTACAGTAGCCATTAGATCTAGATAATCTTCTCCTCCCCAATCCCCTATTACGGACTCCATAAAATTGTTCCCGTATGTCGAGGATCCTCTTGGGTTGACGGCTAGTACTAAAAAGCCATTCGATGACAGGAGCTGTTGCCATGATGAGAAACTGTCATAGAATGCTCCGTTTGGACCTCCGTGTACATCTAAAATCAATGGATATGTGCCGGATGAGTCAAAATCTGGAGGTAAAAACAATCTGCAATCTAGCTCAACATCACTCCTTCGGACCGTGGATCGGTGCATTGAACCTAGGGATATATTATCCAGATATTTCTGGTTATGTTGGTCTATTCGGGTAAACAATCGTGGCTTGGGGCCCAATTGGTAACAATCCAAGTAACTAGGCAAATTGGGATTTGAAGAACCTATAACTGCGATATTCGACTGGGAATCAATTGATAGGCTATTGCTTTGGCATCCCCCTCCTAAAAGTTGTTGCGCTGTACCTGTATTCTCTGAAACCTGGTACAAATAAGATTCTCCTCGATGATCCCCTAGCAACAAAATGTCACCGCTTTCCTGCCAGTGAATCTCGGCAGACTCTGCCCAAGAGGGGAATGCTACATTAGGTCTAAATGAGTCGTCTGATAATCTGATAGGTTTGGAATGAGGTTCTAAAAAATACAACCAGGATTGCCATATCACCATGTATCCAGGATGTTCTGAGGCTAGAGCCAGCAAACGGTCTCCATTGGGAGCCCAGACCAGTGTACCGATACCGCCTAAATGGCCAGACCATAATTGAGGCTCTCCGCCTTGACTGGATATGACGTATGCTTCTGTGCCAGATCGCAAGCGCCTATTTTCCAATCGACTAGATATAAAAGCTATGCTTGAACCATCAGGGGACCATACAGGACTTGTATCATCCCAGTCTCCATCTGTGAGTTGGAGTGTTTCCATGGTAGCCACATTAGCCGAAAAAATGTGAAACCTCCATTCCCCTTTCAATCCCAACGTGTCGTGGCGATAATCTAACTCTGTTATGTGTATGGCCTGAGGTTGAGGGTCAAGATTAATACGTGACTTTTTGACTCGGGCAGAAAACGCGATTGACTCGCTGTCGGTAGACCAGGAGTAGGAGAAAATGTCTCCCTCTACGTGGCTGAGTTGCGAGGCTTCACCCCCGTCGGTCGGTATAAGCCACAATTGTCGGTGACTTTGAGGATTATCTGAAACTTCCCCTGTTTGGTTTATGGTAGTAGTCTGCTGAATATGAGAAGTCTGCGTTGGTCTGAGGAAAGCCAGGTAGTTACCAGAAGGAGAGAATTTTGCGTTAATATCATTGGGACCTAGAGTGAATTTGTGTTCTTTTCCATCTGATAAATCCCTCATAATAATTTGAGACCTGGGCTGGAGTTGTTCCTGGTCTATCCAACTTAAGGTGTACGCTAATTTAGATGCATCTGGAGAAATAGATGGTTCGCCAACACTTTTTAAATTTCGTACTACATGGTGTGACAGCAGGTTCATTGCATTATCGGCGGACATTATGTGGGCTCCTCATAATGAAAATTAACTCAAAACTGAGAATCTTTAATTATAGGGTGGTTAAATTTTCCAACTTGGGCGGTGATATTGTTGTTGTTATTCTTGTTTAATCTGAATCATTTAATTAGGATTGTAGTAATATCTGATAGGTGACATCGTTTTGCTTGGAATACCATTTCAAAACCGAGCGCGACATTATTGCAAAGGGTTATCTCGTATTGTCTATGGATGAAAAAGGTTTGTCTATTCAGGGAGAAGATAAAGTGAGAATGGAGAGTTAATACTCTCGCTGGAGGTATAGTGGATAATGGGTTAGATGGCTATGTTAATACTATGACCAGAGTGTTAGAAGAAATGGGATCTGTTGTGATAGCTTTTTCTGGTGGGATAGACAGTACTCTTTTGACGGTGATGGCCCACGAAATTCTAGGTGACAATTCTTTGGCTATAACCGCATGGTCGCCTGCCCTGGCCGCCAGAGATTTGGATGATGCTAAGTGTTTAGCCCAAAAGTTTGGATTTCAACATAGAGTCATCCAAACATATGAAATGGAGAAAGAAGGATATCTCTCAAACTCCCCAGACCGATGTTATTTTTGTAAGACTGAACTATATGATCAATTGATTTCGTTAGCTGAATCTGAAGGTTACGCCTATGTGGCGAACGGAGCGAATGTTGATGATCAAGGGGATTACAGACCTGGTATGAAGGCGGCGAAAGAACATTTCGTAAGAAGTCCTATGGTTGAAGCAGGGTTAAATAAGGATGCGGTCCGGATGATTGCTAGGGAGTTGAATATACCGATATGGGATAAACCAGCACAACCTTGTTTGTCGTCGCGTATCCCATATGGAGTTCGAGTTACCACAGATACATTATCTAAAATAGAACAAGCAGAGGAGTATCTTCGTGGTTTAGGATTAAGGGAGGTGCGGGCTAGACACCACGATAATCTGTGTCGTGTTGAAGTAGGCGAATCTGAAATAGACAGAGCTTTCGCTCATAGACGTGAAATTGTTCAACACCTAAAAAAGATAGGTTATTTATGGGTGTCACTGGATTTGTCTGGATTGAGGTCTGGAAGCTTGAATGATGGATTAAAGCTTCTATCAGATGGGCGAAAATAGATAAGGCAGAATGATTTCTATGGCAGTTGCGTATATTCAATCGATCGGCGGGGCTAGCGGTGATATGCTTTTGGGGGCATTGGTAGATTGTGGGGTCCCTCTTGATATCCTTAGGCAAGAACTGTATAAGCTGAATATAGATGGCTATGACTTATCCATGACCGAAGAAATCCGCTGTGAAGTCCGTGGTACCAAGGTGACTGTAAATATACAGGATGACCGGAGACGATCTCCTCAAGAGCTTTACGGTATAGTCGAGGACAGCTCGCTTCCTGCCGAAATCAAAGATCTATCATGCCAAGTACTTGGAGCTCTCTTTGCAGCTGAATCTCATGTCCACGGCGAGTCTATAGATGCCCTTCAATTAGAAGAAATTGGTACCTTGGATACATTGGTGGATGTAGTAGGAGTGATTTCAAGTTTGGCTTACCTAGATGTAAGGGATGTGTATGCTTCACCGCTAGTTTTGGGTTCTGCGAGGCCGCCTCAGTGGCATAACGGTTATTCGGTCCCTGCGCCTGCTACATTAGAACTCGTAGCTGCAGCAGGGGCCCCGATAGTGGCTGATCTGTCAATTCATGAAGGAGCTGGAGAATTGACTACTCCTACCGGTGCTGCGTTGATAACACAATTAGCGCGATTTAGTCGTCCAACAATGTCTCTGAACAAAATAGGGGTTGGTCTGGGTTATAAAGATCCTAGTGAGTTTCCTAACGCATTGAGGCTATGGTTGGGTGATGTAGACGAATTAGAAGTGAGTACCTCGAACGAAACAGTGGTCTTACTCGAAACGAATATGGATGATATCACTGGTATGGCTTTGGGTTATGTGCAAGAGCAGTTATTTGATATGGGTGCCCTTGATGTTTGGTACACGAATATTCAAATGAAAAAGAATAGACCCGGGATTCTGCTGTCTGTTTTGGTATCTGAAGAACTAGAATTGAGAGCCTGTGAATTGATATTAAGAGAAACTACGACATTAGGAATTAGAACTAGAAGTGCAGATAGGTATGTAGCTAAACGATCCATGACATCGATGAGCACTGAATATGGTGACGTTGGGATCAAAATAAAATTTCTGTCTGGAATCCCGGTGGCTGCCGCTCCCGAATATGAAGATTGTCGTAGAATCGCAATTGAGCAAGGCATCTCGTTCCAAGAAATATATACGAGAGCCGTAACTCAGGCCAGGCAGCAATTTTTGGAGTCCTGATGGAAACCACGCTGGAAATTGACTGCATTAAAGCGATTTTTATCTTTTCTATCTATACTAAAACCGAGCGATTGAGTCCCGTGATCAAACTATTCGGCCCCCACCAATTATCTTAGTAATATCCGAAATCATATAGAGGTGAATCATCGACGAATCCCGTTTGCGTGAGTTATTGCAGAGATATAAAACTGGTGATCTTGACTTAGCCGAGATGGTATCTCTGCTGCGTACTATGCCTTATCAAGATCTAGGATTCGCGAAAATCGATCACCATAGACCGTTACGCACTGGGTTCCCTGAAGTGGTGTTTGGGAAAGGCAAAACTCCCATACAGGTGAAGGAAATAGTAGCCAGTTTATTGGGTAATGGACATCCTGTGTTGGTTACTAAAACCAATGTAGAGACGTTTGATTTGGTAGTAAAGGAAGTGGCAGCGGCTGAATTTCATGCTGCAGCGCAAATGATTACTATTTCTGGGCCCATAGCTCAAAAGGTTGAGGGTATTTTTATAGTCACGGCTGGCACGGCAGATTTGCCTATAGCGGATGAAGCTCGCATAACGGCGGAAATAATGGGCGGGATGGTAACCCAAATTAATGATGTCGGCATTGCTGGTTTACATAGATTGATAGATGTGTTACCCCAGCTTGAGAAGGCCAAGGTAATAATATTAGTGGCTGGAATGGAAGCCGCCCTGGCAGGGGCAGTAGCTGGATTGGTTTCAGTTCCTATAGTCGCTGTACCCACGAGTGTTGGTTATGGGTCCAGCTTTGAGGGATTAGCTGCTTTGTTAGGGATGTTGAATAGTTGTGCTCCCGGCATTTCGGTGGTCAATATCGACAATGGCTTTGGAGCAGGATATCTGGCGGTTCAGATATTGAGAACACGTGTGCATCCGTGATTGTTCCGTGTAACTATACTTTATAAACATAAATTACGGTTAAGAGTTTTTTAAGTGTTCGTTAAAAAACTCTATTGTCCTTGACCACGATAGATTAGCCGCCGTGGCCTGATAATTATCAAATGTATAGTCCATAAACCGATGATCGGCATCAGGATATTTGAAGAATTTATGAGGTTTCTCTAAACGAGTTAATTCCTGATCAAATATTGCCATATCGCTTAAAGATGGGTTGGGGTCTATTTCTCCGAAATGGAACATAATAGGACAATTAATTTCAATGCTTCGTTCAAAAGGACTTTTATCGGTATTGCCCCAACGGTCAAATATAAACCCTCCGTAAAATGGGACTGCAGCCTTGAAGTTGTGGTTTGATACTGCAGCTAACCAAGTGACCCTCCCCCCCATGCAAAAGCCTGTTATGCCAATTTTGCTGTTGTCTGCAAGGATATCCTGTTGCAAGTGCTGTACTGTAGCATCGATGTCTCTTACTATTTCGGTATCTACCAATAATTGTCTTCGGGTTTTACCGGTAGATTTTTCGATTTCAGGCGTGGTTCTGTGGTATAAGTCAGGGGCTAAGGCATAGTATCCGCTTTCTGAGAGACGGTCGACGATGTTTTGGATAAATTCATCCACCCCTCCAGCTGCTTGAGCAACTACGACAGCAGGGAATGGTCCGTCACCATAGGTGTTCGAGTCGGGCATCCCTGAATATATGTCCATATCATTATCGTCCACAGAGATATATCTCCAACTTGAACCCATATAACGTCTCCACATATCGATAGATCGATTTAACATTTATTTTGACAAGCAGATTGGGATTCTAACAGAACTTCGAGATCGGTGTAGAAGAGGTGACAGTTATTCACTAAGGACAACTTTGGGACGTTCATAGATTCCCTGGTTTTTTATGGTGTTGTCACTACTATTTGGCACGGTGCTGTGAGAGACTTAATCATATGAATCATTATTGCATACTGGTGGGCGCCATTTTAGGTCTGTCTAGTGTATTGGCAGGTGCCGGTGGAGTACATCTTTTAGAAGATTTACTAGACCAGAAATCCTTAAGTACGTTTCAAACCGCCGTAAGGTTTCAGATGTACCATGCGATAGTGTTACTCTTTTTAGGGCTCTTACATAGTAAAAAGCAATCGATGTCCTTAACCTTGTCATTTGTGTGTTTTATTTTTGGGATTAGTTTATTCTGTGGAAGTCTCTATGCGTTGGCTTTGACGGGAATTGGTATTTTAGGTGCGATTGCTCCCATCGGGGGGATAGGTTTGATCTTAGGGTGGGCATGTTTGTTATCTGAGGCCATAACTATTGGGAGGAATCGTAGGTCGTCGATCTGAACAGAAAAACTTCACGCTAACTTAGGAGGCGAACTTGCTAATAGTAGATTCTCAAGTACATATTTGGTCAACTGGCTTACCGACTAACCCTGCACATAGGCAAATTACATCGTTCACAGTAGATGATTTATTTCGAGAGATGGATGAAGCTGGAGTAGATGCCGCAGTCATACATCCTCCTGCATGGGATCCAAATTCCAATCAGATAGCGTTGGATGCCGCAAAAAAACATCCTACACGTCTATCCATATTAGGAAACTTCCCCTTGGACCAAGAGGAAAGTCGCGGGCTCGTAGATAATTGGCTGGAGCAACCCGGTATGTTGGGACTGCGCTTTGCCTTAAATCAGCCTCATCAGCAGAATTGGCCAACTGATGGGACTATGGACTGGTTGTGGCCGGCCGCCGAGTTAGCTGGAATACCAGTGGGGTTAGCCTCAGCCAATTTTATGCCGCTTGTAGGGCATGTTGCCGAACATCATCCCAACTTAAAGCTCATAGTTGACCATATGGGTCGAGCTGGAGGGCTAACTGATGATCCAGCTTGGGAATCATTACCACAACTCCTAGATCTAGCAAAATTTCCTAATGTTGCCGTAAAAGCCAGTGGAGCGCCCAGTTATTCGAGTGCCCCTTATCCTTTTACGAACATCCACGATTATTTACATGAGATTTATGATGCTTTTGGCCCTGATCGGATGTTTTGGGGAACGGATATTACTAGGATGCCGTGCTCTTGGAAACAATGTATAACTCTATTTACGGAGGAGTTACCGTGGCTATCAGATTCGGATAAAGATTTGATAATGGGACGTGCTCTTTGTAATTGGATTGGTTGGGAGTTGTGAGCTATGAGGAAATTCTAAGAATCATATAATGTCTGGGTATATTTAGAGTTTCCCCTCATATGGGCATTTATATTACATGGCTAGCCCTCAGCACTGCTAATTCGTCTAACGATATTCCGAGTTTGCCGGTAAAGATTTCTACGTTGTGTTGTCCGAGGGTGGGGGCTGCCAGCTTATTTTCCATGGTATTTATACCGTCCATCAGAAACCCAGATCCCGGGTATTTGAGCCGGGATGCGGTTTCATGTTCTATTTCGACGAAGTATCCGCGTTCTTCTAGATGAGGGGATTCCACCACTTGTTTTGGACTTTGTACGAGTCCTATTACTAATCCGCGGGACATAGTTTCCTGCATCAGCTCCAGATTGTTCCACTCAGATAGTCTAGGCGCTACGAGATCGTGTAATTCCTCCCAGTTTTCTAAACGAGACTGTCTGGTTGCAAACTTTGGATCGGTTAATCCAGGTTCTTGTAGAAAATCAGCCCAAGCTTCCATGGGCCTCCCTCCGGTACCGGCGGTGGTTAAAGTGACTTCTCCATCCTTAGTTGGTAAATGCATACCGTCCATGACGTTGCCGTCACTTCCTCCTCTACGGGGATTCCTTCCCGTAAATGTATATGGGTGGATTAACCCGGATGGTGTGCTTACAGCGGCTTCTTGCTGGGATATATCTATATGTAGGCCAGTCCCAGTTTCTTTTCTCTTAAACAGTGCTGTCATGATGGCTATTGCTCCATTTCTTGCAGATGTGAGTTCCATCTGCTGTAGAGTCGTTCCCATAGGTGGCTTATCTGCAGATCCCGTGACAGCATGAAGGTATCCGCCGGTTGCCTGCGATACCAGATCGTTCCCGTTATATGATGATTTGGGCCCATCCTGCCCAAAATATGTTAATGAGGCCAATATTAATTTAGGGTTATTAACCGCCAGATCATCATATCCTAAAGCTAATTTATCTAGCGTTCCCGGAGGGGAGCTTTCGATCATTACGTCAGTGGATTGTAGGAGGCTAAGGAAAAGTTTTCTGCCTTCCGTTTGCGTTACGTCTAATGTGATCCCCTTTTTGTTGGTGTTGAATGCCAAAAATGTAGAGCTACCATCAAAGTCAGGGGTGCCGTTCACGAAAGGGGGTTCGTGTCTAGCTGTATCTCCCCATCCTGGAGGCTCGACCTTTATAGTATCTGCCCCCTGGTCAGCTAAAAGTTTTGCACAGAATGAACCAGATGCTCCGTGAGTTAGTTCAATTACTTGAATGTCGCTTAATATGCCTGTCAATGTTACTCCGTTACTATAGGCCAAAGTGGGATCAGTTCTTACTCTTCGTCTCCGTACTGCTCTTTCAGGGCTTCTACGACCGCTGGGTCTGCTAGTGTGGTCGTGTCACCAAGGGCTCGGCCTTCGGCAACGTCCCTGAGTAATCGCCGCATTATTTTGCCACTTCTTGTTTTGGGAAGTTCTGCAGCGAAGAAAATGTCGTCAGGGCGGGCCATCGGACCGATTTTCGTGGCTACGTGTTGTTTTAATTCTGTTATTAAACTGTCCGAGCCGGTCACCTGATTTTTAATGGTCACGAATGCTACGATGGCTTGCCCTTTGATATCGTGGGTGCGGCCTATACAGGCTGCTTCGGCTACATTTGCATTATCCACCAATGCGCTTTCCACTTCCATGGTGCTGATCCGGTGAGCAGAGACGTTTATTACATCATCCACTCTACCGAGCAGCCAGTAATAGCCTTCTTCGTCAATCTTAGCCCCATCCCCAGTGAAATATATGTCCGGGTACTTCGACCAATATTGATCAACGAACCTTTCTGGATCGCCGTATATGGTCCTCAACATAGAAGGCCAAGGTTTTTTAAGTACGAGATAGCCTCCCCCTCCTGGCCCTACTGAATTACCTGCTTCATCTACAACATCAACCTCTATGCCCGGGAATGGGTGAGTAGCAGAACCTGGTTTTAACGTAGTGATACCTGGGAGTGGGGTAATAAGAACACTTCCGGTTTCCGTCTGCCACCAGGTATCAACCACTGGGCATCGGCCTCCACCGATATTTGTCCAATACCAGACCCATGCCTCGGGGTTTATAGGTTCTCCAACTGTTCCTAGTAGTCTTAAACTAGACATATCTCGACGGTTTGGATATTCCTCGCCCCAACGCATGAAAGTACGTATGGCGGTGGGCGCGGTGTACAGAATTGTGACACCGTATTTCTCTACGATAGCCCAAAATCGGTCCAGATCTGGGTAATCAGGAGACCCTTCATACATAACCGAAGTAGCTCCATTGGCAAGGGGGCCATAAACTATGTAACTATGTCCTGTGACCCACCCGATGTCGGCAGTACACCAATATACATCCTCTTCCTTCAGATCAAATATCCACTTAGTAGTTGCATAGGTCCCTACTAAGTACCCTCCGCTTGTATGGACTATCCCTTTGGGTTTTCCTGTAGTCCCGCTAGTATAAAGCATGTACAGCATGTCTTCGCTGTCCATAGGTTCGGGATCACATGTGATAGGTTGATCGGCGATGATATCGTGCCACCAGATATCTCTGCCATCTATCATTTTGTCATCGGCATGTTCTGTCCTGCGAACTACTACAACGTTTTCAACTGGGGTATCGCCGGACAATGAATCGTCTACGTTTTGCTTAAGGGGGATGATGTTGCCTCTCCGGTACCCACCATCAGCTGTGATCAGTATTTTCGACTGGGAATCTTCTATTCGATCCCTGAGTGACTCCGCGCTGAACCCACCAAAAACTACGCTGTGGGGTGCGCCAAGACGGGCGCAAGCGAGCATAGCGATAGGCAGTTCAGGAATCATGGGGAGATAAAGAGTTACTCGGTCTCCTTTCTTGACACCGAGCGACTTTAACGCGTTAGCAAATTGACAAACTTCTCTGTGGAGATCTTTATAGGTGTAGACTTTTCGGTCTCCAGGTTCGCCTTCCCAAATAAATGCGGCCTTGTTTCTCCTTGCTGAAGTTAAGTGTCGGTCTATGCAGTTGTATGAGATATTTAATTTGCCCCCTAAAAACCATTTGGCATAAGGAGGTTTCCAATCCAGTACTTGATCCCATTCTTGGAACCAGTCTAACTCTCGAGCGAAACCTTCCCAAAAGGCTTCAGGATCACTGTTGGCTTTCCTATAGATATCTGGATCCTGTATGTTTGCTTGTTTTTTGAACGAATCCGGGGGAGGAAAAGATCGATCTTCTTGCAGAAGGGCTTCAATATTTCCTGTGTTCTCAACCATATCCTCACCTCTTTTTGTGGTTCAGTCATTGGTGATACATCCGAATGACTGTGCGTAGTAACAGTAGCTTTTCACTTTTTAACACAACGGGCAAGAGTTTGTAAAACCATAGATTCATAATACATAGTCGAATATTAGTGAGTGTTTCTGTCTATGGATAGGTCCGATCTGTCAGAATCTATTAATAATACTTGGTATCCATTAAAGTTGACTGTTAACTAGCTAACTGTTTAAATGCTTAACCTTAGGTATATAATAGCTTTCGCAGGGGCTGCAGGTATTGTACATGTAGCCGGTCCGCGGTCTTGGGCGGTTAGCTCAGTTGGTTAGAGTACTTCCTCGACACGGAAGAGGTCAGTGGTTCGAGTCCACTACCGCCCACCATTTAAGGTAGTTTGATATTTATTTTCACGTTTATCCCAGAATCCAAGGTGAGACCCATATCATTTGGGTTGATCTGATGGTTGCTCTAAGTCTTTCCGTTGGTCCTGGTATTAAATATTGGTAGACATTTGG
>Ga0209034_10000806_pt1 | contig 15406 bp, 14 predicted proteins | sample MarorgKNORR_S2LV_2_FD_188219 | JGI IMG/M metagenome (GOLD analysis project Ga0209034, IMG submission 188219) | Marine microbial communities from the Southern Atlantic Ocean, analyzing organic carbon cycling - 250m_A/KNORR_S2/LV (SPAdes) (version 2) | ecosystem: Environmental > Aquatic > Marine...
TATCTTCAGGAGAGATGGCAGAGTGGTCGATTGCGCAGGCTTGGAAAGCTTGTAAAGGTTAATAGCCTTTCGAGGGTTCGAATCCCTCTCTCTCCGCCATTCGATAGTAACGTGTAATCTATAAATAATCAGTGTAATCTATTGAAATGAAAAAACTGATATTGAACTCTAAGACCCCCATATTTCTGATGATGATTTTTTTGTTGATTACTCCAATTCATGCTGCGAATAAGAGTGATCAAAAACCTAATATCGTCTTAGTTCTAATGGATAATTTTGGTTACGGTGAAATTGGTGTTTATGGGGGAGGTGTTATGCGTGGTGCACCTACACCCAATATCGATAGTATTGCAGCTGAAGGTTTTCAACTGACAAATTATAATGTTGAAGCAGAGTGTACTCCTTCGCGTTCAGCGTTAATGACAGGACGATATGGTATTCGCACTCGACAAAAGCCAGAAGGACCTCCTAGAGGTGTATGGTACGGGATAACCAAGTGGGAGATTACATTGGCAGAAATGTTATCAAGCAATGGTTATACGACAGGCATTTTTGGAAAATGGCACTTAGGAGATACCAAGGGACGTTATCCAACAGATCAAGGGTTTGATGAGTGGAATGGAATTCCAAGATCCTCAGATCGAGCCTTTTGGCCAGACAGTAATAGTTTTACACCGGGTAGTCATCCAGATGCTGTCTTTGCACACGTCATGTCTTCATTTAAAGGACAAGAACCCAAAGAACTAGAAGTGTTTGACCGTGCTAAGCGGGCAACGATTGATCGAGACATAACAGACCATGCTATTGATTTCATTAAACGTAAAGCATCAACAGATCAACCATTTTTTGCCTATTTACCTTACACGCAAACACATGAGCCTGTTGATCCTCATCCTGATTTTAATGGCTCAACTGGAAATGGAAGTTTTGCCGATGTCTTAGCACAAACTGATGCCTATGTTGGGGAACTACTGGATACTATTGATGAACTTGGATTAAAAGAAAACACTATATTTATATTTACTTCAGATAATGGTCGTGAAGGTGTGCCAAGATCCTTTGGCTTTACTGGACCATGGCGAAGCGGTATGTTTTCTCCCTACGAAGGATCCCTACGTGTTCCTTTTCTAATTCGATGGCCGGGAAAAATTCCTACACAACAGGTGTCTAACGAAATGTTCCACCAAATAGATCTTTTTCCAACCCTAGCTAAATTTATAGGCGTTGATATCCCAACCGATAGAATAATAGACGGTGTTGATCAATCTCAGTTTCTGATGGGCAAGACCAAGAAATCTGCTAGAGAATCCCTTGTTATTTATATTGGCAATGAGTTATTTGGAGTTAAATGGCAAAATTGGAAACTACTGATTAAAGAAATGGATGAAGACGGTTATGGTATTAAAAACATGGCTTATCCATCTGTTTATAATTTACTTGTGGACCCTAAAGAAGAAGTCCCAGAACTTAATTACCTCAATGATACATGGGTTGATTTCCCCTTGTATCAGGTCTTAGAAGACCACGAAGAATCAATAGAAAATGATCCTGGATCACCCGGACCTTAGTATCAATTATCTAGTTCTAATTAAATAGAATCCCAATAGACAGATGAACACAACATTAGATGTTTTCACTGACGGTGAATACGATGTAAATAGATTGAAAGAAATTTATGAGATTAATCAAGATAATGTTCCGGATGTGGGAACATTAGATTCGATCAGTAAACTAAAAGAACTAATCTCTATCAGTAGTTATCATTCAATATTATTACTAGATAATAATGTAATAGGATTCAGTATTTGTTTTAGAGAAGGGACATCATATTGGTCAGAAAACTATAAATATTTTATTACACACCTAAAAAAGTTCTTGTATGTTGACCGAATTGCAATTGATCAAAATTATAGAAGAAAAGGCTTAGGTCGAAAAATGTATAAAGATATCTTTTTAAATGCTGAGCAAGACGAGTTAACTATCACTGCAGAAGTAAACACCAAACCTATTAATCAACCCTCATTGAATTTTCATACTACTATGGGCTTTAAGCAGATTGGGAAAAGAGAATTTTTAGATCATAACGTAGCTTATTTTATTAAATAATGATCTCACTTAATTTCTATAGTCTAATGGGGGGCTTCTGTCACCCAATAAAGGCACATAATTAAAATCTTCTCCAACATTAATTGATAGTTCGGCTTCAGCTTGTTTGACGATACCAGGGTTTAGATAAATTTCTCTCGCTGTTTCTGTCAAGACTTGGACAGCGAGCTTTGTTCCTTTTAAACCAATTGTAGTGCCACCAGAGGCAACTGCTTGCCAAGAATGAGCTGAAGTACCAGGAACCCAGGATGCTATTCTAGCGCCACCAGTAGGCACTAACCAACTGATATCACCAACATCTGTTGATCCGTAACCATGGGTAGTTTTATAGGGTAAAATATTTTCCTGATCGCCTATTTGAGCACTTGGATTTAAAAATGTTTTATAGATCTCATTTGCAAAGTCATTTTCTACTGAAGAGTAGGTAATACCACCTCGATCAGACAATTTTTCATGCATGATTCTTTGTAACGTATCATTTGGCATTAGCGGGTAGTTGCCGTGCATTACTTCATAGCTAACCTCAGTTTCAGTTCCCATTGCTGCTCCTTTTGCTGCCTTGACAACGCGTTTAAACAGATTTTCTACCATTGTTCTTTTTGGGTGCCTGACGTAGTAATAAACCTCTGCTTCATCAGGAATAACATTCGGAGCTAGTCCTCCTTTGGTGATAACGTAATGAATTCTAGATTCTTGAGGGATATGTTCTCTCATCAAATTGACCATCATATTCATTGACTCGACTCCATCCAATGCTGAACGCCCTTGATCTGGGGCACTCGCTGCATGTGCCGAAATACCAGTAAAAGTGAACCTTGCAGATTTATTTGAGTTGGAGGTTCTAGGTCGTGCATGACTCTCACTTCCAGGATGCCAATGAAGAGCAATATCAACGTCATTGAATAACCCAGCTCGAGCCATATAAACCTTACCTGATCCACCTTCTTCAGCAGGGGTACCATAAAACCTTATCGTTCCTTTAATCTTATTAGCTATAAGCCACTCTTTAATGACCACTGATGACCAGGCTGAGCCTGAACCAAAAAGATGGTGACCACACGCATGTCCTGCTTGATTATCCTTGTATGATTCTTTAAACGGCGACGCACTTTGAGCAACTCCTGGAAGGGCATCAAACTCACCGAGAATTGCAATAACAGGTTTACCGGATCCGTATTCAGCTATAAACGCGGTTGGTATATTTGCTACATTATTTTGAATCTTAAAACCGTGATCCTCAAGAGCATCTTGCAGTAGTATAGAGCTTTTGTATTCTTGATATCCTACCTCAGCTAAATCCCAGATTTGCATGGCAATATTCTCAAACTGTGACTGGTGTTTATTGATAGTTGAGTCTAAATCAGAATCATTAGACGCCCAACCAATAGAACAGAAAATTAACATGCATATTAGGGTCATTTTTTTCATTTAAATCTCCTGTTTTATTCTTAAACAAATGATAACTTGTATGAAAGATTATCAAATCTATTGATAATGAGAAAGACCGTATAAATTAATTTCTTTTTTTAAGCATATTAGAGTATGTTTATATCAAGAATTCATTAGGAGAATAATATGAGATATTTGTTTTTATGCATGATTTGCTTATTCAGTGTTAACGCTTATTCAACATCAGATCAATACACCATAAGAACTGAAATATTTTTTTGTAAATACTCAGAAGGAACTAATTACGATGATGTCGTGAAGTATGAAAAAAAATATGAAAAGTTCTTACGTAAAAATGGTCTTAAATATTCAAAAGCTATTTTGACACCCGTGATCGCTGGAGAAACTGACTATGATTTTATACTTTGGGGCAGCTGGCCAAATGGCGAAGAGATGTATAGAGAGTATGGTGCGTATCTGAATGATTATGACAACCCTAATGAAAACCCAAGCATTTGTAGCAATAATGTTGCTGTAATTAATACTGCAGCCAGGCATATCAGGATACCACGAGAAGAATATGACAATATTCAGTTTGTTGAATTTGCTAATTGTAAATTTACTGAAGAAGCATCCTTCAATGAACTTCTAAAGATATCAGCTGAACATGAATCATTAGTAGAAGAATTTGGTTACGGAGGTTATGGTGTTCATTATTTAAGACCTTATCGAGGTTTTGACGATGCATTTGCTTACGATATGATCAGGATGGCTCATTGGTATAACCGTGAAACAAGAGCTGAGAATGTAAAAAAAGGTGCTGCAATGAGTCAATTTATGAACGATAAAGGCATTAGTGAAAAATATGCAACACACATTGAATCTTGTGGAAATAGAAAGGTCTTTGGAATGGAACAAATATATAGCTCTGTAGACTAAAAAAATACGCTCGATGAAAATAATAAATAATAATCTGATTGATAAAGCATTGTTGGTGCTTTTTGCTTTCGAATACCTTTTATTTGGACTATGGGGTCTTGTAGACCCAATTGCAATCTCTAACATGATAGGCCTTACGTTCAACGACATTACTGCATTCAGTGAATTTAGAGCCCAATACACATTCTTCACAGCTCTAGGGGTACTGTCTTTTATAGCTGTATTCAAAAAAGAAATACAAATCAGAACCTACTTTATTCTGGCTCTATTAAACGGCAGCTTTGTTATTGGTCGAACCTTAGGAATATTTTTGGACGGGATGCCTGACCAGACTTTATGGTCTATTTTTATTGTTGATCTTGCTGTCTTTCTCTTATGTTTTTGGAGATATAAAACCCTTAACAATCACTAGAACTTAATCAAGTGATCTTAGAGGTTTTTTATCTCTAAACAAGAGCAGAAACGGTACGAATAGAATCCATGTTTTATGATAATGTTTCGGGAATAACCGCTGAGATAAATCTAAAAGTCTAGCGTCTAGTCCAATGAAAATCCTGCGCTTATTTTTTTTAACACCACTTAGAATGATCTTTGCTGCTTTGCTTGGATGCATACCTCCCTGTTTAAACTCATGCCCCATTTCTTCCAAACTAGTGGGTGGTTTCCAAGTAAAGATGGACTTCTTTCCGTCCTCTATTACTTTTTTCGCTACTTGATCATCCATTCTTGCGGTTCCGGCTATGTTGGTTCCAATATGTCCAGGATGAACACAATGAATTTGGAGGTTTGGATTAGTATCAGCCATTTCTAAAGCCAGACTTTCAGTGAAACCTCTTACAGCAAATTTAGTTGCGTGATACGCAGATTGGCCCGGCACAGCAACCATTCCAAAGATAGAAGAGGTATTGACTATCGCGGCTTCAGGTCGATCAATCATATGGGGTATAAACGCTCTAGTGCTATTTACTACCCCATGAAAATTGACACCCATAACCCAATCCCAATATTTTTCATCCATGTCTTGAAAATGTCCGCCAGTTGCAACACCAGCATTATTAAAAACTAAATCAACCTTGCCATGCTGTTCTATAACTTTTCCAGGAAGTGCTTCAATATCTTCTTTGATTGCAACATCTAACACATGAGATGAAACCGACACATTGTATTGTTTTAACATTTCGAGTGTTTTATTAAGAGTGTCTTCATTAACATCACAAACAACAACATCTGCACCGTCCTTAGCTAAAAGGATAGCCAAATAACGACCCATGCCTGATCCAGCTCCTGTGATTACTGCGGTTTTATCTTTAAAGTTCTTCAAGATCTCTGTTTAATTTAATCAGAATTATCCATATGTTTATTTAAAAAATTAAGTGTTCTATCAAATGCTATATTAGCAGATGCTTCATGATAGTCATTTCTCATCTCACAATTAAAACCATGTCCTGCCTCTTTATAAGAATACACAATTGCTTCTGGGTAATGTTTTTTAATCAATTCGACATTGCTCATAGGTATTGCAAAATCTTGTTCACCGAAATGATAAATGATTGGACATTGGGGACTTTTATCCAGGTACTTTTCTGCAATAAGTCCACCGTAATAACTCACAACACACATTGTTTTTAATTCAGAGGCAGCAATGTGTGCAAGCATTCCACCAAAACAATAACCAATTATTGCAGTTGAAGCATCAGTGAATGAAATAGCAGCATTAATATCATTCATTGCATGCTTGATACTCAATTGTTCTTTATAAGATTTACCTTCTTCAATTTGGTTGTAATCTAAAATAATATCTTTTTCAAAACGATCATAAAGTGCTGGTGCTATGGCTGTATAGCCATTTTCTGCGTATTGAACACAAACATTTTCAATGTGTTTAGTGATACCAAATATTTCCTGAATAATTACCACATTACCTTTTTTATTCTTAGTGGGACTCGCTATGAATGCATCTAGTTCATGGCGGTCTTCGGAGGTAATTTTAATGGTGGTTTCTGATATTTGCATAATGCGTCTCTTTCATGGTTTATGAATGAAGATTCTATTAGAATGTTTATTATTATGGAAGTAACAGGTAAAAGAATTGTTGTGACAGGTGCAGCATTTGGCATTGGCAAGTCCATGTCGAAAATATTCTTAGATGCTGGAGCACAGTCAGTGGTTATGGCTGATATCAATGATGAAGCACTACAAAAATCAGCAGCAGAAATTAACTCACCGTATATTCTGACAGATGTCTCAAAAGAAGATGAAGTAATCAATCTTATTGATCAGTCAAATTCTCTCATGGGCGGTATTGATGTATTTTGCTCAAACGCAGGGATAGGAGGTGAATCAGGACTTCTTAATACATCTGATGAAGATTGGCAGAATATTTGGGGCATTAACGTTATGTCACATATTTATGCAGCAAAACATGTTATTCCACAAATGTTAACCCAAAAGGAAGGTTACCTTGTTAACACAGCTTCAGCTGCAGGACTTCTGACCCAAGTAGGTGCTGCTGGCTATTCTGTAACAAAAGCTGCAGCTGTCAGCTTTGCTGAATGGTTAAAAATAACATATGGAGAGAAAGGTATAGGTGTTTCATGCTTATGCCCTCAAGGTGTCAGAACACCAATGGTAGAAGATGCTCATGATATCGTCGGATCATTGGTGGGTATGGACGGTATAATGGAGCCAGATGATGTTGCTCGAGAAGTTATAGTGGCGATTCAAAAGGAGCAGTTTCTTATTACTCCCCACACCCAGGTACTAGATTATATAAAAATGAAATCTGCAGATTATGATCGTTGGATTAAAGGTATGCAGAGCCTTCAGAAACAATTGCTAGATAATTTTCCTGACGCTGAAGATATGTTTAAGTAATCACTGTGGTGTTTAAATTATCCAACACCTCAGGCATTGCATCAACGTATCTTTGAACATCTTCAATATTACCCATACTGACTCTTGACCAGTTATTAAAGTTGCCATATTTTCCTCTAATGAGGACGTTGCGTTTCAACATTTCATCTCTGAAATCATCTGCATCAATATCGCCAAGATTAACAAAGATGAAATTAGTTTCAGAAGGCAATGCTGATAGGCCGTTTGAAGTGATGCCCTCATACACCATCTCTCTTGCTTCAATGATCTTAGATTTAGAGAATTTAAGGAATGTTTCATCGTTATAACTCGCAATAGCACCAGCAAGCCCACCCATAGAGACTGAAAATTCTCCGCTACCGTTTTTCTTTATAGAATCTATGATATCCGGTTGGGCAATGATATAACCAATGCGTTCGCCTGCAAGACCATATATTTTAGAGAAGGTTCTAGAAACAGCCACGTTATAACCATCTTTGACCAAATCTATCATTGAATTATCATCAGGATTGTCTGTTATCTCATTATAAGCTTCATCAACAATAACCAAGGTGTGTTTGCTCATATTAATAACGCTGTTTCTTAGTTCATTGGAGTCCAATAGTAATCCGGTGGGGTTATTAGGGTTAACGATAGAAACAGATGAGATATCATTTTCAGCTATCGATTCCATAGCTTTAAGGTTAATGTCTAAATTTTCTCCATTATCAACACGGATAACTGTACCGCCTATATTTTCAGCATAACCAAGATGGGAATCCCAGGTAAGTTGAGTAGTTGCTATAGGATTTTCTCTTGATTTAACTTGAACTAAATAACTTAACGCTTGAGTTGATCCAGCACTAATAGTGATGTTTTTACTATCCAGACTATGACGTTCTGAAATCATTGATTTTAATCTGTTTACAAGCAGATCAGGGTAGTAGGCCCCTTTATGAGATGATTCTTTTATTGCTTTTATTGCTAACTCACTCGGGCCGTAGTAATTTTCATTCCAATGCAGTTGAGCAAGCCCTTCTTTAGGCCCATACACTATAGGCTGAGCAACCACAGAAAAAGGTATAATTTTAGCCGTCGCACCTGCAGTAGCTAGTTGCATGGAACTTGTTAGAAAGTTTCGTCTCGAAATACCCATGTAATTATCTCTTTAAAAAATAATAATAACTTTACCATTTAATAGATGAAGGTACTATCAGTCTATTATGAATAGATCAGGGACTAAATTTCAAAAAAAAGTCTGGGATGAAATTAAGAAAATCCCTAAAGGTAAAACAAAATCATATAAACAAATTGCTATTGCTATAGGTTCACCAAAATCATCGAGAGCTGTTGCCAATGCTTGTGGTAAGAATCCAGACCCAATTATTACTCCGTGTCATAGAGTCATTGCTTCTGATGGATCAATCGGTGGTTATACAGCCGCAGGTGGTGTGAAGGCTAAAAAAAACTTACTTGCACAAGAAGGAGTGTATTTTGATTAGGCCTTTTTGTCTTTTATTCTATAGCTGAAAATGCCGGTATTGCAGCACTTAAGATAAAATTCACTATTCAATAACAATTGATTAATATGTATTTAAGCCTAATTAATGGAGACATAACAACGATGCGAGTATTAAAAATAATTAGTTATGGCATTTTTTCAGTCATTACTGTCACTGCACTATTGTTACTAATTCTCTATTTTACTCAAACTTCGGATTACGAGGTTACCCAAATTACTGACTGCCAATCAGACGCACAAGTACAAGTTTATTGCGACTTTAACAAACCTGAAGATATTGTTGTGCTTCCTGATGATCGTCACTTATTAATTTCTGAATTTGGAGCGATTGTTCCTCTTAGTCCAAAAAACTTACCCGGACAATTATCATTATTTGATACAGATATAATGAAAAAAAAGTCAATTAAAGTAACACTCAGTGACAACATATGGGGTGACAACAATTGTCAACGCGATGACCTTTTGTTTTCTCCTCATGGGATTGATCTTAATCAGAGATCTGATGGACGTTATCAACTTGCAGTCATTAATCACATGCCACAAGAGACTGTGGAGATGTTTGAGTTAATTAATGTTGATAATTCTTGGACACTAATATGGAGAGGTTGTGTGAACGCGCCGAAAACAGGCTATTTTAATGATGTTGCTCTAAGGAGTAACGGCAGCTTCTTTACGACTCAAATGTACGAAAAAGACCTATCATATTTGAATCTAGCCTATATTTCTTATACTAAACCAGACACTGGTTTTGTATATCAATGGGATACAAACGACGGGTTTAAAAAAGTGCCAAACTCTGAAGGTTCATTTCCAAACGGCATTTCAATCTCAGATGATGAAAAGAATTTATTTATTAATTATGTTTTTAATCACAGAACCTCAAAATTAAACCTAAAGAATCTTACTGTAGAAGCAGAGCACTTTAGTGAAGGCACGCCTGATAATTCATCTATTGACGGAGATTTTATTTGGGTTGCGACACAAGACAATACAGGCACAGACTTATTAATTCATTGTGATGAAACGGTGATTCAATGCTCTTTACCTTTTACGATTTATAAATTAAGGCAAGATGATTTATCCGAAGTTAAGACTTTTTCATTCAAACACACACAAATGGGTTCGGTCACCGTAGGGGTACCTCATAAAGAAAAAATATGGTTAGGTACTTTTATGGGCAACCGAATTGCATCCTTCAATCTTAATCAAGAGTAGTAATATGAAAGCGTATTTATGTAGAGAGTTTGGTCCAATTAATTCACATAAAGTTGAGGAAATTGACAATCCGATTCCAAGAGATCATGAAGTTCTTATTGATGTTCATGCTGCTGGAGTTGCGTTTCCTGATGTTTTAGTAGTTCAGGGTTTGTATCAGATTAAACCTGATTTCCCTTTTTCTCCTGGAGGTGAATTTGCAGGTGTAGTTCACTCAATAGGTAATAAAGTAAAGCTGTGGAATGTTGGTGATCGAGTCATTGGTTTTAAAGGTAGCGGGGGCTTTTCAGAGCAAGCGATATGTAATGAATACAATATCATGCCTCTCCCTGAATCAATGGATTATGTGTCGGGATCTATTTTTCCTCTAAATTATGGAACCTCCATTCATGCTTTTAAACAACGAGCTGAACTGCAAGCCAAAGAAACAGTTCTCATTATGGGTGCAGCAGGCGGACTAGGTATAACAGCTATTCATGTAGCAAAAGCTCTAGGTGCAACAGTTATAGCTGCTGCTTCATCTCAAGAGAAGCTGGACTTATGTAAAGCTCAAGGAGCAGATGAATTAATATTATATTCAAGAGACAACATGGACAAGGAGTCTCAAAAAGGGTTTTCTGATCAAATTAAAGCATTAACAAACAAACAGGGTGTTGATGTCGTTTTTGACCCAGTAGGTGGTGCTTATTCCGAACCAGCCTTGAGAGCAATGGCTTGGAAAGGAAGATATCTGGTCATTGGATTTACTTCGAGCATACCGTCAATACCTTTAAACTTAGCCTTATTAAAAGGTTGTCAGATCGTAGGTGTTTTTTGGGGTAATTTTTGTGTAAAAGAACCATTAGTTAATGCAGCAAATTTTAAAGATTTATTTGATATGTTTGAAGAAGGAAAAATAAAACCTTTTGTTGTTGAGACATACCCTTTGGAAAAAACCGGATACGCGATTCAATTATTAGCAAAACGTGAGGCAATTGGCAAAATCGCTATCAAGGTTCGCGATTAAATGAATTCAACCAAGAGTTATTCTATATTGGGGTTTCTAACTGTATTAAATATCCTCAATTTTATTGATCGACAATTATTAACAAGTTTTTCTAATTTTATAGTCCCGGAACTCGAGCTTACGAATACTCAATACGGGATTTTATCAGGCCTGGCTTTCATTGTTTTTTATTCTGTTATGGGAATAATCATGGGGGCCTTAGCAGACCGAGTTAATAGACCAAAGTTTATAGCTTTTGGTGTGGCTCTATGGAGCTTATTAACTGCCGCTTCCGGTATGGCAAAAAACTTCTGGATGCTTTTTTTTCCAAGAATATTCATTGGCGTAGGGGAATCCATTTTAACGCCAACATCTTTATCCTACTTGTCTGAACACTTTCATAGGAAAAATTTGGGATTTGTGGCTGGTTTTTATTATCTCGCCGTACCTTTTGGCGTAACACTTTCTTTTTACATAGCTGGTTTTCTTGGTCCTTTATGGGGTTGGAGAAACTGTTTTTATGCCTTGGGGCTTTTGGGTCTAGTATTAGCTGCTTTAATGCTTTTATTTAAAGAAACCCCTAAAAGAAAAAAGGCAATAAAGAACCTGTCCGTTCAAAATGTTCTAACTAAAAAAACATTTATAGAGTCAGTTCATGAACTAAGAACAGTTGTTAGAGGAAGTTATGCACTGAGAATGACAATTTATGGAGGTATAGCTGCTAATTTTATTCTCGGTGCTCTCGTTTTTGATCAACTCTGGATGGTCAATGATAAAGGCTTTGATAAAGCTGAGATTCTTATAACCAGTGGAACAATAGGCTTACCTGCTGGTATTTTAGGTATTCTATTTGGCGGTATAGGCAGTGATTACTACACTAAAGTTACAGGTAAAGGCAGACAAATGTTTCTGTTTTGGTGTCTACTAAGCTTTACTCCATTTATTCTCTTTTATCGATTAACTGATGACACAGGGACGATTTTCTTTTCATTATTGTTTCTTGGTTTCTTCCAGTGGGGGTGCTTGTATGGGCCGATTAAATCATCAATCCTAGAACTTTCACCTGAAAAAAATAAAGCCCTAGTCTTTGCTTATTATTTATTTTTGACGAATTTAATTGGTATTGGTTTATCTACAACCACTGCCGGGATTATGATCGATTTCTTAATTGCAAATAATATTGAAAAGCCTTACTCCATTACATTGCTAACTTTCCAATTACTTTCAGCAATCTGTTTGCCAGCATTTTACTTAGCTGGAAAACACAATAGCTCAAATTAAATAAACTTTAATTCTTTATCAGTTATACGACCGTATCTTAGTTGAAGAACATCTTTCTTATAATTCTGTGTGTTTCTCCATGGGTCTCTTGATCCTTGACGAGGAAGCTTCTCTAAAACCCTTGTAACGTAACCAGAATTAAAATCTAACCACTCACCATCTATTTCAATTTCACCATCTGGTGTAGGTTTACAATACCTATATTCGTTCTTATCCATATAGTTTAATAAACGACAGGCATATTCAGCTGTTAGGTCAGCCCTGAGTGTCCAAGAGGCGTTGGTGTAACCAAAAGTCATAATAAGGTTAGGGACATCACTAACCATCATGCCTTTGTATGTCATTGATTTTGAGGGATCAACCGGTTTATTGTCTACTTCAATATTAATTTTTCCAAAGAGCATAATATTAAAACCAGTTGCGGTAACTATAATGTCTGCCTTTAATTCATCACCAGATTTTAATTTAATACCGTCCTTCGTGAATTCTTCAATATGATCAGTAACCACAGATGCCTTACCATCATTAATCGCATTAAATAGGTCTCCGTCAGGAACCAAGCATAATCTTTGATCCCAAGGATTGTATGGTGGTGTGAAATGTTTTTCGACATCAAAGTTATCTGGAAGGTGATCTTTCACTAAATCAATTAACCAGGTTTTAATTCTTTCAGGGTATTTTCTGGCTTGTTTAAAGAACATTGACTGCATATTAATGTTTTGCCAACGCATAACATAATAGGCAACAGTGTTATTGCTAATCTTTCTAATAAAATTCCCCAATGGGTTACTGTTTGGCCTAATCATGTAATAAGTTGGGGAGCGCTGAAGCATTGTGATATGTTCTGTTTTTTCAGCCATTGATGGGATTAATGTAACAGCTGTTGCTCCACTTCCAATAACCACAACTCTTTTTCCCGAGTAGTCCAAGTCATGAGGCCATTTTTGAGGGTGAATAATTTGACCTTTAAAACTATCTCTACCTTTAAAATCAGGTTCATAACCTTTTTTATAATCATAATACCCAACACAAAAATATAAGAAATCACAAGACATGGTGTTGAGTGAATTATCGAGTTTATTTTTATAGCTGATGGTCCATCGTGCTTCTTCTGAAGACCATGACACTGAATTAACATGAGAATGGTATTGAATTTTTTCTTTTATGTTATTTTCATCTGCAATTTCATGAAGATAATCAAGAATCAAACCGCCTTCTGCAACTAATTTCTCTCCCTTCCAAGGTTTGAATCTAAATCCCATGGTGCACATGTCTGAGTCCGATCTTATTCCTGGATACCTAAAAAGATCCCATGTGCCACCCAGTTGGTCTCTGGATTCAAGGATTAGATAATCTTTATCGGGGCATTCTTTTTCAAGATGATAAGCGGCACCTATTCCAGAAAGTCCGGCTCCAACAATGAGTACATTTACATGTTTGTTTTCCATTTCTATAGTTACATCTAGAGTAGAAGGTTATAATGTATCTTAAATCAATATTTGTTGATAATCTTTTACAATTTTTTTATGAGTTATTTAGTTTTAGCAAGAAAGTGGAGACCTAAGTTTTTTTCTGAAGTTTCAGGACAAAACCATGTTGTTAAAGCATTACAAAACTCATTGAAACAAAATAAAGTTCACCATGCCTTTTTATTTGCCGGTACCAGAGGAGTTGGCAAAACAACCATTGCTAGATTACTTGCTAAAGCTTTAAACTGTGAACAAGGTGTGGTTTCTGAACCTTGCGGTAAATGTGACTCCTGTAAAGCCATAGATGATGGTCATTTTATGGATCTAATCGAAGTCGATGCTGCATCTCAAAGAGGCATTGATGATACTAGAGATTTACTAGAAAACACACAATACACCCCCACCACTGGACGTTATAAAGTTTACTTAATCGATGAAGTCCATCAGCTAACTAAAGAGGCATTTAATGCTTTGCTCAAAACACTTGAAGAACCGCCATCCCATATGAAGTTTCTACTGGCCACTACGGAAAGTGAAAAAATACCAATCACTGTCTTATCTAGATGCTTGAAGTTTAACTTAAAGAAAATTTCTGAAGAAAATATATCTAAACGAATGACAGAAATTTGTAAGGAGGAGGGTATTGAATTTGAAGACAAGGCTATCGATATGATTAGCCAAGCTTCGGATGGGAGTATGCGAGATGGCTTAAGTCTTTTGGATCAAGCTCTTGCTTATGAGGATTATAATTTGACAGCAAATCAAGTTTCAATGATGTTAGGCACCATAGATTCAAACTTTGCTTTAAATATTTTGGCAGCAGTGTTATCACAAGATAAGAGCGGTTTAACAGAAGCTTTAGATGCAGTTGATCAACTGTATCCTGATTATTCTGACTTATTGGATACAATTGCTTCACTTACTCAATCAATTGCTTTTCATCAAGTTATAGGATCAAGTGAAAATATTAACGACAATGAGGACAATGAATTAATCATTAAATTTGCTGAAGAATACCCACCAGAATTGATTCAATTGATATATCAAATGGCCATAACTTCCAAACGAGATATCAATATTGCTCCAACCACTAAAGAAGGCTTTACGATGGCAATTCTTAGAATGTTTGCATTTCAACCAAATGAATCAACTTCCATTAATAACCCATCTAAACCTGCTATCAAGCAACCAAAAAGTAAAACTACAAAAAAGGCAGCAAACAAGACTGCTAACAAGACAGTCACAAATGAAAAAAAAGAAACAAATGATAATAAAATAAAAGGAAAATTATTTAACCCTAAGCAATGGACTGCAGATGTCTCAAAGATGGATCTTAACGGCACAGTAAAGCAATTAGTATCTCATTGTATGTTTGGTGATCTAAATGATCAGACTTTACGACTACATATTGATCCTGAAAATGAACATCATCTTATTGAAAGGGCAGTTATATCCTTAAATGATTATTTACTAAATTATTATGAGAATATTTCTACAGTTAAGATTCAAGTTTTAAAAACGAATGGGACAACATTAGCAAAAAAGAAATCAGAAGCCACTGAGGAACAAAATATTATGAATCAATCTCGTATTAAATCTGATCCTAATTTACAAGAATACATGGATATGTTTGATGCAACCATTGAA
>Ga0209034_10000809_pt1 | contig 15403 bp, 18 predicted proteins | sample MarorgKNORR_S2LV_2_FD_188219 | JGI IMG/M metagenome (GOLD analysis project Ga0209034, IMG submission 188219) | Marine microbial communities from the Southern Atlantic Ocean, analyzing organic carbon cycling - 250m_A/KNORR_S2/LV (SPAdes) (version 2) | ecosystem: Environmental > Aquatic > Marine...
GAGTTCCGATAACTATTGAACTCTGCAAATTTTTGATAATTGAAAACCTAAATAAGGTGTGGCTATGAGATTCAAACGTTCTCAAAGAATCCAAGAGCTACTTCTTGAAGAAATTTCAAAACTTCTTCAAGGTGGATTAAAAGACCCTCGAATCGGATTTGCAACCCTTACCCGAGTTGAAGTTTCAGATAATCTAAAACACGCAAAAATTTTTGTAAGCGTGATGGGATCTGAAAAAGAAAAAAGCGATACCCTGAATGCCTTGAAAAGCGCTAAAGGATTTATAAGGAATACTTTAGGCAAAAACCTTTATTTAAAATATCTGCCTGATCTAGAATTTAAAAAAGACGAAAATGCCGAACATGTTGAAAAAATCACCCGAATTCTCAATGAATTGCATCCAGAATCGGATAGTAAATTTATACAAACCTAAAGGTCCCACATCCTTTTCTATGGTAAATCAGGTAAAAAGGATGCTAGGTGTAAAAAAAGCAGGCCATATTGGCACTCTGGACCCTATAGCAGAGGGTATTCTTCCAATTTGCATCGGTCAATCCACCCGAATTATTCAGTTTTTATCGCCCTTACCCAAGCATTATCAATGTATTATGGAATTAGGGTCAACTACTGATACCCAGGATGCCACGGGTAGAGTAATATCCAAAAAAGATACAGCAGGGGTGACCACAGATCAAATTAAAGGAATATTGAAAGAGTTTCGTGGCGAACAAAAACAAGTGCCACCGATGTATTCGGCTAAGAAAAACAAAGGAATTCCTCTTTACAAATTAGCCAGAAGTGGTATTACTATCGAAAGAAAACCTGTTTCCATAAATTTTTTCTCCATAGAATTTGTCAGTAGGGAGAAAAATCAGGTGAAATTAGAAGTCCATTGCTCAGCAGGAACATATATACGCACCCTCTGCCATGATATTGGACAAAAATTGGGGTGTGGTGCAAATATGTCCAATCTAGTAAGAAATGGAATTGGATTATTTAATTTAACATCATCTATCACTCTGGATGATTTACAAAAAGCCAGTGAAAACAAGCTTCTGGAAGAGGTGCTTTTTCCAATAGAAAAGGTTCTGAAATTTCTTCCTGAACTTTGCATTAAAGATACTTACGTCAAAGCCCTTGCTAATGGCAGACCTTTGACAAAAGGATCCTTTAAGAAATTTCCAAGTAATTTTAAACCAGGAATGAACCTCAGGGTATCAAACGGAAGTGATGCAATATTGGCCATTGTTGAACCTATGGTAAATAGGGAAGAATTTGACAAAATGAATGAAAACGAAATCGCTTTTAAATCAAAGCGTGTTTTAATTAATTAATATTGATTTAAATGAAAAAAGATTGGAATGTTTTCGCAGGAGTGTCCCACAAACAAAATTAGGGGCCTTTCTGCGAAAACATTCTCCAATCAATTTTCTAAAATTAACAAGTTGGAGAAACAATCATGGCATTGAATGCTGAACAAAAAGCAACAATTATCACAGATAACAAGCTACATGAAAAAGATACTGGGTCTTCTGAGGTGCAAATTGCTCTCATATCAAAACGGGTAACTTACTTAACAGAGCATTTCAAGACCCATGCAAAAGATCATCATTCCAGACGCGGGCTGCTTAAACTGGTCAGTAAAAGAAGAAAACTTCTTGATCACTTGAAGATTGAAGACCTTAGCAGATACCAAAAAATCATTTCAAAACTTGGCATTCGCAGATAACCGCGCAACAACACACAACCCTAACAAAAGTTTAGGATAAGATATTGGAGAAATATTAATGGAAAAAGTAGAAATAGATATTGATGGAAAATTAATTTCGTTAGAAGCAGGCGATCTAGCTCGGCAAGCAGGGGGAACCGTGATAGTGCGTCAAGGAGATACAATGGTATTGGTCGCTGCCACTATGGCAGGTTCTGCTCGTGAGGGCATAGATTTTTTTCCGCTAACTGTAGACTACCGCGAAAAAACCTACGCTGCCGGTAAAATCCCTGGTAGCTTTTTTAAACGAGAAGCTCGGCCGGGAGAGTTGGAAACCTTGATTTGCCGATTGATCGATCGACCGATTCGCCCCCTATTCCCAAAAGAATTTAAAAATGAAACACAAATTGTTGCCATGGTTATTTCCCATGACGGCGAAAACCCGCCGGATGTCAATGCCATTACTGGAGCATCCGCAGCATTAATGATCTCGGATATCCCTTTTGAAAACCCGGTAGCAGGTGCCAGAATTTCAAGAGTCGATGGAAAACTTATTTTTAACCCTAATTATGAGGAAACCGCCAATAGCGATCTCAACCTTATAATGGCTGGAACTGCTGATGGAATCGTAATGGTTGAATCAGGAGCCAACGAAGTTAGTGAGAACGACATGATGGAGGCTTTAGATTTCGGGCATGAGCGAATTAAAAAAATCATTGGCATCCAAACTCAATTACGTCAACTTCTGGGGAAAGATAAACTGGTTGTTGAGTCCGCGCCAATTAATGAAGAACTTAAGGAAACCATTAATAATAAGGCCGCAGAAAAGCTTAATACCGCATGCCAAATTCCCGGAAAACATGAGCGTAGTGATGCTGTCAAGCAAATCCAAGATGATCTTTGTAGCGAACTGAACCCAGATGAGGATGAAAGTACTAAAGGAGAAATAAAAGAGCTATTCCATGATCTAGAGAAAACCACAGTGCGCAATCTAGTCCTCGATAAACATTATCGTGTTGATGGCAGAGGGCTAGCTGACGTTCGCCCAATAAGTATTATGACGAGTTATTTGCCCAGGGTGCATGGATCTGCTGTTTTTACTCGTGGTGAAACTCAGGCACTGGTTACCGCAACCCTAGGAACATCTGCCGACGAACAAAGAATGGATAGCCTGGAATTTAAAGGCACCAAGTCATTTTTGCTACATTACAACTTCCCCGCATTTTGTACCGGCGAGGTAAAATTCATTTCTGGACCCGGTCGCAGAGAGATTGGGCACGGCATGCTAGCCGAACGATCTTTAATTCCTATTCTTCCCAGCAAAGATGATTTTCCATATACCATTCGAATTGTTTCCGAGATTTTGGAATCAAACGGCTCTTCATCTATGGCCTCTGTATGTGGAGGATCATTATCCATGATGGATGCCGGTATTCCTATTAAAGCACCAGTAGCAGGAATTGCTATGGGACTCATAAAAGACAATGATCGTGTTGCCATCCTTTCAGATATCTTAGGTTCGGAAGATCATCTGGGAGATATGGACTTCAAAGTTGCGGGAACCGCGAATGGGATTACCGCATTACAAATGGACATCAAAATTACAGGGTTGGATCGCGACTTAATGAAAACAGCTCTTCAACAAGCTAAAGAAGGGCGTCTACATATTCTTGGTGAAATGGACAAAGCGCTCTCACAGCCACGTAATGAAATAAACCAGCATGCACCAAGAATAGTCACTCTAACGATTGCGAAAGATAAGATTAGAGATGTTATTGGACCGGGTGGTAAAGTTATTCGTGAGATCATTGATAAAACTGGAGTTTCTATCGACATAAACGACGACGGGTTGGTGTCCATCGCCTCAGCGGATGCCCAGGCAGCAGCAAAAGCTGTGGAGTTCGTTGAAAACCTTACCCAAGAAGTAGAAGTGGGGAAAATTTATTTGGGCAAAGTAAAAAAGATCGTAGACTTTGGTGCTTTTGTAGAAATTTTCCCAGGTACCGATGGGCTCGTCCACATCTCGCAGATTTGTGACCGGCGCATTAAAAATGTAAGTGATGAAATTCAGGAAGGCGATGAAATCAAGGTGAAAGTCATCGATGTCGACCAGCAGGGCAAAGTGAAACTTAGTAGAAAAGAAGCTTTGAAAGATGGATTAGAAGCAGTCCCTACTACCTGATAAAAAATAATCATTAAATGGGAGAGGCTTTAAGCCTCTCCCATTTTTTTATGCCCGCCTCAATCTCGATAATAAAATATAGCAAACTCCTATTTAATGTTCCCTCTGTAAAGATGGGGTTTAGAAAAAACAAAAGTATTTCTATCTAATCAAAACCCCACTACTTTCATCGGGCTTGACCCTTAATTGTTTTAGCCAGTTCTTCCACAAATAACTCTAGATATTGCGGCGAAGCCGCAGATATATGTGGTTGAATGAGAACATTATTTAATTCCCAAAGAGTTGATGCCTTGGGCAACGGTTCTTCACCAAATACATCTAGATAGGCCCCTGCAATTTCCTCACTTTGTAGCGCATGGACAAGATCTGATTCTTTATATATATTCCCACGCCCTACATTATACAAAAAGGATGTTTTTGGAAGCTTTTTAAAATGCCTTGGCTTTATGATTTCACTTGTTTCCTCGCCTCCAGGTAATGCGCATACAAAATGGTCTGTTTCTGGTAATACCGATTCCAATTCATCGAAAGTAAGAATATCATCTTCTACGCTAAAATAATCTGGACTAGCGATTTCGGTGCGTTTAATTCCAGTAATGCTACAACCAAATTGTTTTAAGAGCCCCCCAAGAGTAATACCAATTTTGCCAAAACCTAAAATAGTAACTCTTGACTTATAAAGTGACTGCTGTTGACTAGAAATTTTTACACGGGCCCATTTTTTCTTTTCCTGCATCGTCTTTGATAAGGAAAAAACTTTTATAAAATGGAGCATTGCACCAAGGACGCTTTCTGAGATCATCGGCCCATGAAATCCACCAAACGAGAGCTTTAAGTTTTCTGGAGGCTGCCAGGGAATCCAGTCTTTCCCTGCAGCAGGAGTAGCAATAAGTTTTAATCTTGGTGCGCTCGCTAACCATTCTTCTTGAAAAAACCAAACAATGGCTAAATCAGCTCCAGGTAAATTATCCTTAAATTCCTTGGAGTTTTCGCAAATTTGAACAGTGGTACCAGGGAGACGCGATTCCAAAAGTCCCTTGTGCTTGGGTTTAAAGTTCCAAGCATCTACTTGTGGGTGGGTTAAATAAACTAAAAGTTTTTTATACGTACCATTTTGCATCATAAACAAAAAAATATGATCCCAAAAATAAGACTGAAACTTGTTGAATAAAAAATTTGACCAGCTTTTTGATTCTGATAATTATAACATTCTTCTTATACTTACTAGTTTAGAGGAATTAAGATGCGATCAGACATAACCAACAAAATGGACCGTATTAAAAAGAATGGAATGCTATGGTAAAAGCTGACCGCTTACTGTTAGATTTTACTTTGTTGTGCTAGAATATCTTTTACTTAGGTAAAGTAATCCGCTCACAAAAAATAAGGAGGCCCGGCATGTCAAAAAACCGGGATATCTGTAGTAAATGCGGGAAAAAAAGTATTCTTAAAGGTGACATCGGTCTTAGAAATAGTAAAACAATGGATCTGGTGGTAGTGGTACGAAATGAACATGGAATAGAAAAAAATGTGCCCTTACAACCCAGTGTCTGTGGCAGATGCGGCTTCGTAGATTTGCATGTTAATGACCCAGAGCATCTAAAAATTTCTACTGAAGATAAGCCTAACAACCCAGATTTCAAACAACGACCCCTACTTGAGGCCGATTTCTAACTACTGCCTACTCTTAAAAATCTACAAAAAAATAGCTTAATTTTTTCAATTATTAACCTTGTACGATTCCAAGTTCTGCGCGAGAATACGACCTAAATTTGGGTTTACTAGTTTTATGGTAACTTTATTAGCTGGATAGATCTAATATTATTTCCTTATGCCCAGACCTACTAAAGACGAAATCCACTATCTTCTCTTGAAGATTCATTCTCTAACAGGAATTGTTCCTATTGGGGCGTTTCTTGTTATTCATTTATCTATCAATTCTCTTAGAACAGTGGGGGTTTTACCCTATCAGTTGAGCATCGATGTGCTCAACAATTTGCCTTTTCTACTTCTCATTGAAATTGGTTTTATTTATATTCCACTCCTTTTTCATTCGCTGATGGGTTTTTATGTCGTACACATTGGTCAAACCAATGTATTTCGATACCGACATCAACGTAACTGGCTTTATACTCTGCAACGCTTCACAGGAGCTATAACCTTTCTTTTCCTTATTTACCATATGGGAACAACGGTTGGAGCCAAAATGTGGGAAGGCAAACATCATTTTGAAGCCGCACCTTTTTTAATGGGTATTCTTAATGGAGAATTCCAAACAGTGCAAGGAATCGTGATTTATACTATTGGTATAGTTTCGGCAACCTTTCACTTTAGCAATGGACTCTGGGGCTTTTGTGTCTCTTGGGGAATTCTAATTGGTGAAAATGCCCAGCGAAATGGAGCCATAGTATTTGCTGCTATTGGAGTTGGCTTAACATTTTTGGGGTTGGCCACTGTTCTTGAATTCTATTTGCACCCAATTCCAGTGGAAGCGACGGTGGTAGGTTAACAATATGATGAACCGTAGGAAAAAAATAGTAATCATTGGAGGTGGGTTGGCGGGGTTAGCCCTAGCTATGAAGTTTTGTGAACGAAATGGGGAAGTGACAATTGTCTCCTATCAATCGTTGAAACGTTCTCACTCTGTTTGTGCACAGGGGGGTATCAATGCTGCAATCGATGCGAAAAACGAGGGCGATACTCCAGAAAAGCATTTTTACGACACCATCAAAGGCGGAGATTTTCTGGCTCATCAACCTCTGGTTCGCGACATGTGTTTCCAAGCCCCAGCCATTATTCACCTAATGGATCGCATGGGTGTAGCTTTCAATAGAACCGGTGAAGGTCATCTGGATTTTCGAAGATTCGGTGGCACCCTTTATAATCGTACCGCTTTTGCCGGAGCCACTACAGGACAGCAATTAGTTTATGCTCTTGATGAACAGGTTAGGCGTAATATTCATGACGGGAACGCAACTGCCTTAGAATGGCACGAATATTTGGGTGCTGCAATTGATTCGGACGGAATTTGTCGTGGTGCAGTCATCCATGATTTAAAAACAGATGAAATATATACTCTGCGAGCAGATGCAGTGGTGCTCGCAACGGGTGGCCCAGGTCAAGTTTATGGCCGATCTACGAACTCTGTAGTCAATACTGGAGCAGCTGCAACTACCGCTTATTTACAGGGAGCTAAATACGCCAATGGAGAATTTATTCAAATTCATCCCACCGCTATTCCCGGTCAAGATAAATTAAGACTAATGAGCGAATCGGCTCGCGGTGAAGGAGGAAGAATCTGGGTTCCACTTAAGGCCAATGATAGTCGCGATCCGAAAAAAATCCCAGAGTCCGAAAGATGCTATTTTCTTGAAGAAAAGTATCCCTTATTTAAAAACCTTGTTCCTAGAGACGTTGCAAGTCGGGAAATTTACGATATCGTATACAATCAGAAAATGGGCATCAGTGGCGAACCAATGGTTTATCTTGATCTGACGCATAAATCGAGAGAGTTTTTAGATAACCGTTTAGGTGGAATCATGGATATCTATACCAAATTCACGGGAGTTGACCCCCGCGAACAACCCATGAAAATTTTTCCTGCAGTGCACTATTCCATGGGAGGACTTTGGACTGATTATGGTCCAGACCAACATGGCTTGATAGACCACGGTTCTCCTCGTAATCAAATGACTTCCATCAAAGGCCTTTTTGCTGCAGGAGAAGCAGATTATCAATATCACGGTGCAAACAGGCTGGGGGCTAATTCACTACTTAGTTGCATTTATACCGGCTTGATGATGGCGCGAGGAATCATGAACTACGCTGACTCTTTGGAGAAATCCGTTGATGACATTCCTTCCACAATATTCGATGATGCGCGTAATCACTGGAAAAACCGGTTCAAAGAAATTAAGAAAATGAATGGCAGAGAAAATCCTTATCAATTGCATCAGAATTTGGGAGAAATCATGTTGGCTAACGTACTCATCGTACGAGACAACCAATCACTAGAAAAAGCGCTTCAGGATATCGAAGATATTGAAGGCCGTTTTCAAGATGTAAAATGCATAGACACCACTGATTGGTGTAATCCTTCTCCTAGCTTTATAAACCAGTTATACTGCATGATCCACCTTTCTAAGATAATTACAAAAGGGGCTTTAAAGCGTGATGAATTTCGTGGTAGTCATTACAAAGAGGAATACGATCTGAAACAGCCAAAAGATTTTGATCCGCATGAATATATTGACTACCTTGAAGAAAAACAATATGGGGATATTTCCGAAAATAAATTTCCCCCGGGCCATTTGGATTACATGAAGCGTTTTGAAGAAAACAACGTAAAATGGTTAAGAACTACAATAGCTGAATATAAAGATAATAAGCCGGATATCACTTATGAAGAGGTGAATACTTCTTTAATAACACCTAGGCCGAGAAAATATGATTGAAGCAAATCTAGTACATATTAAAATTCATTATCTTAAAAGTAGAAGATGATCACTAGAATTTAAAATAGCCCTTAAAACTTCTCATTAAAAAGCAGCTTTACCGCTTGCCGTATAGTTGCTCAAAAAAATCATGGTAGATAAAAACATTTCATTCAAAATTAAACGTCAGGATAAGCCGGGTTCTCCTTCATACTGGCAGGCTTTTGAAGTTCCCTATAAGCCTTTTGCAAACATCATTTCCTGCCTGATGGAAATTCAAAAAAACCCAACTACGCGAAAAGGGGAAATAGTTAACCCGGTAACCTGGGATTCAAATTGTCTGGAAGAAGTATGTGGCTCATGTACTATGATCATTAATGGAAAAGTGCGACAAGCCTGCACCGCACTTGTAGACAACCTAAAACAACCCATTTCCCTAGAACCAATGTCAAAATTCCCTGTTGTTCGGGATTTACAAGTCAATCGTAGTCGCATGTTTGAGAACCTAAAAAAGGTCAAAGCATGGATTGACATTGATGGCTCGCACGATATTGGTGAAGGAGCGGTAATGGCAGACTCAGATCGTGCCAAACGATATGTGATGTCCGAATGTATGACCTGTGGTTGCTGTTTGGAAGCCTGTCCGCAGTTTACTCTAAATAATACATTCATGGGGGCATCAACTTTCAATCAAGTAAGACTTTTCAATTTGCATCCAGTGGGTAACATGAATAAAGAAGAGAGACTAGATGCAATTATGGGGGAAGGCGGAATCACCGATTGCGGGAACGCCCAGGTTTGTGTTGAAGTCTGTCCAAAAAATATACCACTAACGGAATCAATTGCCGATGTTGGTCGCCAAACTAGCTGGCAACTAATTAAAAACCTCTTAATAAAATAGCTCTGGGTGTTTTTTATTTAAAACTTTGAGGCAGTTTGTTATTATCCTTTCTGATATCTATGATTATAAATAACCCTTCTAAAAGAAAAATATAAATGAAAGTTTCACTTGCCAGTGCAATGGGTACTTGTTTTGGCGTTCAAGATGCTATTAATCTTGCGATGTCTCCCGAATTCAGCAACGAATTAACAATTGTAGGTCAATTGGTCCACAATCCTCAAGTCAGCGAATCACTGAAAAAAAATGGTGTCTCTTTAGTACCTGGAATCGAAGAAATTGATAAAATCAAAACTAAAAAAGTAATGATTACTGCTCACGGAGCAGCCGAGAAAACAAAAAAACGACTAAATGATGCAGGGTTTACTGTTTATGATGCAAGCTGCCCTTTGGTGATGCGAGTTCATCAGACTATAAAATCAATGGTGAATAAAGGTTATTTTCCGGTAGTGATTGGACAAAAAGATCATGTGGAGGTCAAAGGAATTGTGGGAGATTTAGATGACTATCTCGTAATCAACAGTGAAGATGATTTCAGAAAAATTCATGCCTCGGGAAATCGAAGATTGGGAATTGTGACCCAAACAACACAACAAAGAGATAAGGTAGAAGTTCTAGTAAATAAAATACGCGCCTTAGATTATGTGGATGACGTAGCATTTGTAAACACTATCTGCCAACCCACCCACGACCGACAAGTTGCTGTTCACGAGTTGGCAGATCAAGTTGATCTTATGATTGTTATTGGCGGTTTCAATTCCTCAAATACTAAAAAACTGGTACATGTTTGTACTGAAAAAGGGATAGAAGCTCACCATATTGAGTCTTTTGACCAATTGAATAAAAGCTGGTTTATTAAAAAACAGCACGTTGGGATAACAGCTGGTACAAGCACACCCGAAAATGTAATTAACGGAGTACATAAGAAAATTTTGGAAATTGCCAAAGAAATAGAAGGTCATACTTTGCTTACCTCTTGAGTCATTTTCCAAACCATATAATAGAATGCTTGCGTCGCCTCAAAGCCTTCCAAAGAAGCTTCAATTCCTTTTGACCGCTACGGCTTTATAAGAAAGTAAAATGGACGATTGGACTTACTGCAACCAAACACTAATAAAGGTAAGCCGGACCTTTGCTTTAAACATCAGAGTACTTCGGGGGGACTTGCATCGTAGCGTATTAATTGCCTATCTTTTTTGTAGAACTGTTGACACGATTGAAGACGCAGCCAAACTCGACCCCAAAATCAAAATCAAACAGCTCTTTGAGTTTTCAAGATTAATAGAAAACCAGGAATATCGCAGCAACCATATCGATAAATGGATAAAGGATTGTGACATAGTCGATGGCAACCACAACGACTTAGATCTTTTAAAAAATATCAAAAGGGTTTTTAATATTTTTGATTCACTTAAAGAAAATCACAAGAAACAGATTATTCCATCGGTCTCAAAAATGGCTAAAGGCATGGCACATTTCCAAAGCCGTTTCCAATTTGGTGAAATAACACCTCTAGAAAATGAAGAAGACTTGGAAGAATATTGTTACTTCGTAGCCGGGGTTGTAGGTGAGATGTTGTGTAATCTTTTCCTGCTAAAACTTACTTTTCTACCTGAGTCAGCTCAAATAATAATGAAAAAAAATGCTGTTTCGTTTGGACTAGGTTTGCAAATGACAAATATCTCAAAAGACGTAATGGCGGACCGTGATAGAGGCTGGTCTTATATCCCAAAAAGCCTGATCGTCTCCTATGATATTACAGTCGAAGAGTTTCATTCAGGAAAGTCAATTGAAAAAAATCTAAAAATACTGGAAAGTTTACTTTGCAAGACAAACGGGCACTTGCAAGACGCCTTAAAATTTACACTTGCCATTCCGAAAATAGAGTTGTCCCTCCGTCTGTTTTGCATTTGGCCATTGTGGATGGCTATGGAAACAGTTGCAACCCTTCACAATAATCCGGCATTGTTAAGCTCGAGCGCTCCTGTTAAAATCTCTAGAAGTCAGGTAAAAAAAATCTTATTTACAACACCTTTGATTGCATGTTCAGATTTTTTACTGAAATATTCCTTCAACAATATCCTTGGAGAAAAAAAATTTCAAAACCTGCCAAATTTCGACTTAGGAAGCCTACATCGAAGATTAGATGAAATTTCCTTGGACAATATTTCTTCAAAAATTCAAAGAACTTAATCATGTCTGATAAAGAAAGATTCATCGACAATCATGACGGCACAATAACCGATTCCACAACCGGGCTGCTTTGGATGCAACAAGATGCCTGGCAAAAAGAAGCAAAATGGTTTACTTGGGATGAAGCTATTGAACTAGCTAATTATTTTAATGCTATTAAATTTGGAGGATTTCAGGACTGGCGGCTTCCCATTGAAGAGGAAATTAAATCTCTCTATCATGAAGAAGCAATTAATCAAGATAAATATGGAAAAGAAATGCACTTGTGGCCAGCCTTTCCATCGGGGGGACTGGCCACGGTTTGGCTGAAAAGCGAATCTGGGCATGAAGGCACCTTGTTTGACTTTAAAAATGGAGAATTCAGGCCTTTATACAAAAGTAAAAGCGGTCGTATGACTGTTCGATTAGTTCGGGGGGAAATGCCGAAATAAAGTTCTTATCAGAACCTTTTTATCCCTTACCACATCTAAGTTATAGTTTGGAGGAGCTAGACTTGAATAAAAAACGTCTTACAAAAATTGCAGGGGGACTTTGGTGTATTATAGGTTTTTTTCTTATTATACGTGGGCTGGACTTATATCGGCTTGCAGAGGCAGACCAAAATTCTACTAAGATTGCAATTACTATTTCTGGAATCGTAGCAGGATTGATCGGCCTGATTAAAGGTAAATTTGTATTAAGCAAAACAGCCAATCGAAACAAAAACCGTATTCATAATTTGAATGACCCGGTAGGCTTAAAGGATTTATTTTCCAAGCCCTTTTATTTTTTAATCCCTATGATGATGGGTTTGGGAATCATGCTTCGCAGTTTTAACGAATACCTTGGAGGCTATATTGTAGTCGCTGCCATTTATTGCGGGGTAGGCATGGCATTAATTGTTTCTAGTCGGATATACTGGTTTACCGACCTGCAAAACTCGCAGTCAGAAAAACTTTAAACAACAAATCGAAAAATGAAAAATTTCTTTCTTACCTTACATATAATTTCAATGTGCTTAGTCATTGGCACCTTGTTTCTGCAGTCCCTCAGCGTGGTTTTTCGACTTCGTCTGAAATCTCCAGAAGAAGCAAAAGGACTTGAAAAAACCCAATCACGAATTCATAAGTTTATCTATTATCCAATACTTGGTGTTACCATTATATCGGGTATCGTCCTCGCTATTAAAACCGAGGCTTTTGCGGAAGGTAAATGGATTCATTGGAAACTTGGTCTTCTGATAATCTTGATTGCTCTCGGAATACAAAACGGCAAACAGATTAAAAAAGTAATCCTTCCTAAGAAATATGCAATGATGGTTCATATCGCTATTTTCATAGTGGGTGCTTGTATGATTTATCTAGCAACTATCAAACCCTTTTAAATGGATATCCTGTTCACACTTGTTGCCAGTGTCGTCTTGATTATCGGCTTTCTTGTGGTTTGCCGTGTTGCCGATGAAGAGGAAGATGAAGAAGAGTCTGGAGATGGAACTGATAGACCCTAAGTCAATCCATAAGACATTTATACAATTAGAAAAACAAGCTTCCAATTGCCGCTTTTGCCCTGCTTTAGCAGATCAGCCTGCGGTACTCAGTTCTAAAAATGGCAATCTTAATGCAAAAATTGTTTTCGTTGCCGAAGCTCCTGGTCGTTTTGGAGCTGGTCGAACAGGAATTCCATTTTATGGTGACAAGTCCGGAGATAATTTCGAAATACTGCTCGCACATATCGGGCTGAAACGGGCAGATGTATTTGTAACAAATGCCGTGTTGTGCAATCCTCTGAAAAATGGAAATAACCGACGACCTAAAACAAGCGAAATCAAAAACTGTTCTCCATTTTTAAAAAAAACACTAGATCTCATCCGTCCACAGGTAGTAGTAACATTGGGCTCTGTAGGCCTGAAAGCTCTTAATCTTCTATTAGGAACTATCTATCAGCTAAAGAAAGATGTTGCTAAAAAACTTATTACACCAGATTTTGTCTTGTTTCCCTTGTACCACCCTAGTCCACGCGTCACCAATTGGATGCGTCCGCTTACTCAACAAAAAAAAGATTTCAAAAAAATACCTCAATAAACCAAGAGTAAGGTAGAAATAGCCCTGAAAAAAGGAGAAATCCAATTTAGATTTTGGTTGTTTTCTGATTTTTAAAGCTTTTCTATGTTCCAATCCCTCGAAATTCAGGCCTATTATTTACATCACCAAAAATTTCAATTTATTAAAACCTAACTCTTTGTTTTATTGCAATTAAAACTATTAAAATATAAACAGTTTCGACCCATGATTCTCTCCCCAGATGTCTTGACAATGTTTGATAGAGATTTTATATATTAATCAAGAATAGGAGATAAAACATGTATTTCAAAAATAATTTTTCAAATTCACTTTTTGAAAAAGGACATCGGACCATCACTTTAGGAGCCATTCTTTTAGGTGGAGTTTTATTTTTCCTCGGCATTTTGATTTTCGCTTATCCAACATTAATCGCTTATTTAATAGGTGCTATAATTTTATTTGCAGGTCTATCTGTACTTTTCGCTAGCTGGAAACTTTGGAAATTTAGAAACGAAATCACAAGACTTGATAAATCAGATAATGATTTCTTACACTATAGTACGCCCAAAATTAGCAGATCTCATATAACCTATGTTAGATGGTAATTAGTGAAATATAATCGAGTTAGAGGGATCAATAAAGACTGGAGTGTAATCACTCTGGGATGTTGGCAAATAGCACCAAGCTATGGATGGGGCGACCTCTGTCCTGAGAAGGATTCACAAAAAGTAATCCATAAAGCGCTTGATATGGGTATCACAGCTTTTGATACTGCGGAAGGCTATGGAGACGGTGAGTCGGAAAGACGACTTGGTAAAGCATTAGGTTCACAAAAAGAATCGGCAATCATTATATCGAAAATTTGGCCTGAAGCAGGCCAAACACTTAAGGATTATACATCAGCCCTCGAAAATTCTCTAAGAGCATTGGATAGAGATTACGTGGATTTATACTTAATTCATTGGCCTGGAAATTTTTTCGATAGTCATGAAAAAAGCATTAGACTCGTAGAGAGTATGGTATCCCTTAAAAAAAGCGGTAAAGCAAAAACCATAGGTCTTTCAAATTTTAAAGCTGATGATCTAAAATTACTTGGTAACCACATAAAAGAATTTAATCTAAACCAAATTCCATACAGTTTATTGGATCGTGGGTATGAAGGTAAAACATTGAACCTTTGCAAAAAAAATGGTCTCCAATATATGGCTTTTTCACCAACTGCACAAGGACTCCTTGCTCGCCCGATGAAAGAGAAAGACCTGGAAATGCCAACGCGAAAAATGCACCATCTCTTCAAACCGGCTATATATTCTAAGGCCAAAAAGGTTTGGGAAACGGTTCGTATTATAGCCAGCGAATTGGGTCGAAACCCTATTGAAGTTGCTATTGCCTGGGTATTGAAACAAGAAAATATTTTTACCGCTATTGTCGGATCCCGCCATCCTGAGCAAGTAGAAGAGTTCGCTCCAGCAGGAAACCTGCAATTAAGCGTCGAGCATCTATCCCGTTTAACCGAAGCCAGTAATGCATTTCCGGCGGTCAAGGTTCGTAGTTAATAATTTCTCACTTTCCCTCTTCTCCACAAATCTTTATTATTATGATATGAATGATGATCAAAAATGGGAAGATCCCCTCGAGAATGACGGACTAACTCTAGGACCTGAGGAAGCCCTACAACGCGAAATTGAGAAATCAAAATCGCTTAAGGTGGATCGTTTAAGATTGAAAGACGAAATCGAAAAACTCAGAGCACAAAAAGCAGAAATAAAAGATAAAAATAGTCAGCTACAGGAAAAGATTAAGGCTTTATCCGAGCAAGTTACCCTATCCCGCTACCCAGAAAAATATGTTCGCAAAAAAAATATGGGGATTGTAGTGCTAGTTGTTATTTTAATGTTTTTATTAATTCTCTTTTTTTTACGTTAATTAACTGCTTTTGGCTTCCATTGG
>Ga0209034_10000811_pt1 | contig 15398 bp, 10 predicted proteins | sample MarorgKNORR_S2LV_2_FD_188219 | JGI IMG/M metagenome (GOLD analysis project Ga0209034, IMG submission 188219) | Marine microbial communities from the Southern Atlantic Ocean, analyzing organic carbon cycling - 250m_A/KNORR_S2/LV (SPAdes) (version 2) | ecosystem: Environmental > Aquatic > Marine...
CGCCACGAGCACGCGCTTAACACAGTCCTTGGCTGGATGGCCGCCGGCTTGAGTCCCTGTAATAACGTTTCTGAGGTTTACAAGGCTGCCCTGCCTGTCTCGGACGACCCATCTGCTGTTCTCTTGGGCCTCGGTCAGTTACTGCTTGAATGTAGTCAACCCACTGACGCCATCACGTACCTCGAACAGGCGCGATCTTCCGGCCCAGCAAGTATTGAGCTGTTACTCGCTCTCGCCCGCGCATATGACCAGATCGGTCAGTCTGAAACAGCAACACGCCTGCGCACAGAGGCCCAGGCCCTGCGTACACCACGCTAAGTCAGCGTTCGAGACAAACCACCCCAACTTGGCACCAAAAACTTGGGCCCGGCAGCGTCGCTACCGGGCCCAAGCCGACTTCATTCACCGATGGACTAAGCCACCGGCTCTTCCTTCAAGCTTTAGTACTCGTACCGAAGGCCCAACATGAATGTCATCGGGTCGAGCGCCTGAATGATTGTGTCGTACGCCGAGCCACTACGAACCTGGAAGTTCAACACGGCGTTGCTATTCATGACGTTATAGAAGTCACCCATCAACGTGAACACTCCGTGAGGCAAATTGAATCGCCTGTCCAAGCGAACGTTGATAAGCGGAACCGTATCCGACCGGTTGTTCTCAATTGCCTCGGTGAATACGCGAAGCCTACCCATTCCTGGGAAGCTGGCGTTGAACAAACGCGCGTAGTTCCAACCACTGTTGATCTGCGCGTTGAGACCCAGACCAATGTCCATCGGCAGGACAAAGTGACCAGCAGCTTTGAAGCCCCAGGTCGTTGAGTCCTGAACGATCGGCGTATCGCGGTTGACATCCAGTTCGTAGGCCCACCCGAGCGGGCTCGCACTTAGCGGGCTTGTCGAGTTGCCGTTGCTCGGCATGTAGCGCCGGGTACCGTAGTCGAACCCAGCCAGTACGAAGGCGCGGGTGCCACGGAAACGCTTCTGGAAAGCGACCTCGACATTGTCGTAGTCCTGATCGCTGCGCGGGTAGTTGGTAAGGATGCTTGATGTCTGACCATAAGCGGATTCCGGGATAGTCCTGAGATTAATAACCCCATCATCAGCTGTGCCCGTGACACCGTCTACACCGTGGTCCACTACCGTGAAGTTTTCCGTCAAGTTGCCTTCACGCGCGTAGTTAACACCACCGAAGCTGTCCCGAACCATCTTGCGGACGAAACCGATCCGGAGAGCGGAGTCTTCCACAACCTGGAGTTCCAGCGACACGCTAATCTCGTCGGTGTACCCCAACGCGATATTCGGGTCCAGCGTCGTCCCGGTACCTAGAAGCGTACCAGGCTGGCCGGAGAGCCTTGTTCCAAGCTCTTGAGTGGTGCAACCACCCGAGATATCAACGTGAAGCGGATCACAGTCCCACAGTTTGTTTCCATCCAGGTCATTAAACTCGTAGACCTGCGACCTTGAGCCACCTGGGTTCACACCACCAAAGTCATCATTGACATTGAAGTGGTAACGGCCAACTGCCGCTTTAAGAGCGACACGACCGTCTCCCAGGACATCAATATTGAGGCCCATTCGCGGTGCAAGCGAGTCGAATGAATGGACGTCTTGGCCTTCGATTGTTCCAGTCGGCCAGCCAATCTCCCCATAATCTGGGTGAGTTATGTTGCGGATCGGCGAGTTCGAATTGCCATCGACGTAGTACAGCTTCTGTCGCTGGAATCGAACACCACCGTTCACCGTTATACGACTCCCGATCGTCCAGGTGTCCTGAATGAAGAAGTCTGTATGCAGGTTACGGTTGTCCGCGAACTGCGGGAAGTTATTGATAACTAGCTCGATCGGCGTACCAGCGTCGTCGACGTACCGTGTACCACCGGACGCAAACGTGCGGCCGAACTGAGCGGAGTCGATCATAAAGTCATAACCGAGCTTGAAGTCGTGCGTACCGCCGGCAGCGTCCGTAAAGTAATACGCACTACCACGAGTCTGTGGCTTATAGCGGTTGAAAATAAACGGCCCATAACCAGCACCGGTCCGCACGCCAGTGTTGTCGTCAATACGCGGCGGGTTGGTCTTCGGATCAACTGCGGCAACCATCGGCCAGGAGAAACCCATGACGCCGGCAGTGACATCCGTGAAGAGGTTGTCGGACCAGGTACGCTCCCAGGTGCCGTTCCACATGCGTGACCAGGAGTTCTGCGCCAAAATGCAATCCGGTCCACAAGTGTTGCTAAGACCGCGATTTGGCTTCTCCTTCAGCTGCCAGTAACCGAAACCTTGCAGCTGGTCCATATCAGTGGGGCGCCAAGAAAGCTTACCGGTAATAACGAAGATCTTGCCAATGTCAGTAGCAAGGCTCGGATCAACGCCGGAGATAATTTTGTCGATCTTGAAAGCGTTGAAGGAGCCATAAAACCACAGGCGATCCTGAACAACCGCTCCACCGACATCAGCATGCGACTCCCAGAACAACCTATTCGGGTTACCGGTGAATCCGCGCGCCTCTGTTGCAGAGTCAACGTTCTCGCGAATCATCGAGCGGTTCTCATAGGACTGCTGAATCGTCCCGTGATACTCGTTGCTGCCCGTCTTAATGTTCTGGACAACATAGGCACCGCCGGTCGTCATCTCGACATCACCAGTCGCACCAACGACGCGAACGTCGTCCTTGCTGTAGTAGTCGAAGTAAAAACCGGTACCACCGCCACCCTCAGTCGAGTCCATACCTTCGGTCATGATCCGATTCTGGCCGGACACACCGAAGCTCTCATAGCTGAGCTGCTGGCTCTTGTGGCTACCGCCAACGTCGTAGGCTTCCATGCGGACGCCTGGGGTCATCGCCAGGATGGCCCACATATCAGTCGCAGTCGGGACGTTCTTGAGGTTGTCGGCATTAAACGATGCACCAACGTCACTGCTCTTGATATCGATAAGCGGTGACTCGCCGACGACCGTAATCGTTTCCTCGACGGCGGCAACCTCCATCGTTATTTCCAGTGTCAGGGTCACACCGACTGGAACTTCGATGTCTTCACGAATGACCGTCCTGAATCCCTGTAGCGCGGTCGTAAGCGTGTAGGTGGCCGGCGGAATAGCTGGAAAACGGAAACCACCCTCGGCACCGGTAAACGCAACGCGCTCACCCATCATGCCTGGCGACGTCAGTGTCACAGTGACACCGGGGAGTGGGATCCCGTCCGGATCCAGAGTGCTACCGAAGATACGACCTTCGCTTCGCTGAGCGTAGGCTGCGGGTGCTACTAGCAGAGTGACGAACCCTACCAAAAGCACGCAAAAAATCATGCGGCGCATGATTCCCTCCTGTTTGTCATTGATGAGCTTTGTTTGGTCAAACATACGCATCAGTAAGTTAGTCATTTAGAACGTAAAGTAGAAACCGAGCGTCGTCACTATGTTGTTAATGCTGCTCGTGCTGTTATTGGGTAGTGCAAGAGCGTTCTTGAAGTTGGAGCGCATGCTGTCATCCGCATCCATACGGTGCATATGGTTGCGAGCGTCAAACCGCAAACCCCACTTGCCACCTCCGGTGTGCTCCCACATCAGAAGTTTTATGCCAACTCCGATGTTGGCGCCCAACTTACGGTGAGTCTGACCACCATCGGAAGCACCCATCCGGAAGCTAGTGATTCCAAGCCCAATCGTGAGGTAGGGCCTCCGGTCCGGGTTCGTTCCTTGTACGACCATGTTGAAATCGCCGTAAGTGACACGGTTGGCGAATGTGTCCGAACCAACATTAATGTCGGCCAAGGGAGCTTGTGTGAAGCTACCTTCCAAACCAAGCATCGGATTGTCTTTGAAGGAGTAGCCTCCCCGCACACCCCAAGCAAGACCACTCTCGAAGTTACGGGAAACTCCATCTCCCGGATCAGGATCGATATCACTACCGAGCAAGTACCCAATGATGGCCGTAGCCTCGGCTTGGGCTGCTGCTTGTGTTGGGAAGAACCCAAACACCAGAAGCACAGCTACTGTTGCCGGCAAAAGGGTTTTAAAGCAACGTGGCATTACCTACCTCCTACTAAACTTCAATTGGGGTACGTCCGGTGAAGTGATTTTAGAGCTCCTACCAAACGTAGGTTTTAATGCAGAACGTACTCGTGACATGGAAAGAGACCGTAATCGTATGCTCACTGTTACAAATTTTGCAACTCCTATGCCAATTTCCTTGAAGAATTAAAATACACGTCTGAGTCTTTATCAGAGCCCGCTAAAACGGTCGTTATTGAGGAAGATTCCGCAGAACCACCTACAGGGACACCAAGAAAGCAATCTGAAATATCCAATAACTTGGATGCGTGCCCAAAAACACGAATTTCCGTAATCAAGAACCTGTATCTACATACCCCTCTCGGGCGCGGATTTTCAGGCCGGGAACTGTGGCTTCGACGTTGACACGATAAAACTTACGATCGGCAATGTCTTTCGGGTCGTGTGCCGGAAGGCTGTAGCCAAGAACGTAGCGAAACGCTGTGTCTTGCTGTACGCGGGCAAAAGCTGCTTTGAAGTTGCTAGTGTTGTAGAACGCTAATCCCCCTGTAGCGCCAGCAATACGCAGCAAACCCTGCTGCTCGTTACTATTTACCGCACCCTGAGACATAGACGACAGGTTGGGTTGAAAACCGTAACGAACGTCTCCACTGGAACCCCCGCCCAGGGCACGCGCATCGATTGTATAGAAGACATAATTATCCCGATTGAATCGGCCGATCGCATGCAGCAAATCAAATTGGGCAACTTCGTCAGAACTTCGTTCGGGGATCAGTGGCTGGAAGCTCGAAAGTCCAGCGAGTTGACGTACTTGTGGGCTTGCATCGCTGGCCTCCTCGTCGACCATCAACCGAAAATTCAGGCCGGGAATCTCCGGCAATCCCCCTGAGACCATGATCACAATCTTGGGCCCCGAAACCTGGAACGTCAGTCCGAGATGTTCAGCCAGCCTAAGCAGGTAGTCCAGACCAAAGCGGACTTCGTCGCGACGTTGGTTAGCGAAAATACGGGAAAGCTGAGCACCTTGCCGCAAACGAGCAGCATCAGCGATCTCATCGCCAACTCCTGCGAAAGACTCCAAACCCATCGCCTGTGCCAACTCCCTTTCCTGGCGGGCGATTCGAAAAGACAAGTCTCTGTTTCCCTCAACTTTCATCAGAGCATTCACAACGATTCCGCTGTCTCGCGTGAACTCCTGCGTCATACGCATCTGCCCATCTGGATGCAAGCTGGCCAACAATAGGTAGTCGTTCGGTTGGAGCTCGTTCTCAACCCATTCGAGTAGATGCGGACGGACGCGGAGCCAATCTTGCGGTGTCGTATTAATCCCGTCGACGTAAATCACTATGTAACGGTTCAAAGATGGAGCAGCGTCAACTTCGGCGTTTCCTACAACCATGTCTTCAGCTGCGAACTTTTCGACCGCGAAAAAGGTGATTTCCATCTCCTGGCCTTCTTCGAAGATTCGAAATTCTTCGGCTGTTAGCCCATGGACAAAGTTGCCGTCGGCGTCAGCAACCATCAAATCGATGAGAACCGTTTCAACACTGGCACCAAACTGAAAAGGGGGGTTGGGTCCAGCTTGCTGGTCTTGCTGGCTTTGGGCGGGCACCACCACTGTGATTCCCTGGATCAACAACAACCCGAATATCGCAAAGAATGAAGATCGGGTCATTCCGGGCAGCCTGAACGATCGCATTATGTCTGCTCTTGGCTGGTTAGGTTGCTGGGTTCGTCTAACCGTCAAGCGTATCATCAGGACGAGACTACCTATCTATAATACGCACCTATTAAGACGTAAACGGTTCCTTAGGTTTGCTGTCGCACGTTTGGTAGAAATCACGGGCTTGGTAGAATGCACCATACTTCGACGTACCGATGCAACATTCGACCATGCGACGCTTGACGTACACTCTGGAGAATTCAATGCGTAATTGGAAGCTGATGACCTGCCTAGTTCTCGCCCTCTCAATAGTCATTGCAGCGGTTGCTGAGCCTATTGGTCAACGTGGTCAACGTGGTCAACGCGGCCCTGCCAGTGTCGACGAAGAAGAGGTTCTCGAGAACTTCGACCGAATCGTCGAAGCAATCTGGACCGAGGGAGAAGAAGATGAGTGGGATCGCCTGCGTTCCGACGAGGAAAAGCAATCGTTCATAAATGCTTTTTGGGAAGGCCGGGATCCGACGCCGGGCACCCCGGACAATGAATTCCGCGATATCTATATGGGCAGGGTTGCCACTGCTGTCACCACGTTTGGAAACGAGGGCATTGCCGGCTACCGAACCGAACGCGGCAAGGTCTTCATTATCTACGGCGAGAATGCGTTGGTGGCCCAAGAGATGCGGCAAGGCGGCGGTCAGATGACAGTCGGAGGTGGTGGCAGTGAAAACGTCGGAGCCGGAGCCGCACGCGGCCCCGCCCAAGCCTTTATGTATGTATGGACCATGGATACGTCGACCAATCCCTTCCTCGAGGGAAAAGAAGAGATCGTATTTGCTCCGTTCCAGGGCAGTTTCACAATGTCGACACGGGGAGTGGAGCTGACTGAAGAGGCGTTTCTTGCCAATCGCGATCTTCAGCAGTTGTTCGTGGCGAGGCGTGCTAACCCCACTGCCTCAATGTCCGGCGCAGGAACAGGTTCGGGCAGCTCAAGTACGCCGGACGTCGAGGCAATGTCAGCGCTCATTGGTGGTCTGGAACCTCCGTTCACCCCTCATGGCGAAGGTACGGAGCAAAGCGACCTAGCACTGCAGCAAGATTTCCGTTTTTTGTCGCTCCCCAACGGCACCTGGACGGCGATCGCCTTCGAGATCGGCAAGGAAGGACTTAGTTTTGGAGCGGACAACGTCAAGGTATTTGGATCATTGTTACGGGAAGACCCGGTCGAAGGCGAAATTCTGGTGCAACAAATAGACGCTAATTTCACGCTCAGCGAGGACGAGGGAGACACTGACAGCGCCACGCACACGTTCGGCCTAATGCTACCTCCGGGTCCACATCGCTTGGCATGGGGGGTCATGGACAACGTCAGTCGGCGTCTCACCACTGTGAGCAAGCCGTTCAACGTACCCAGCTTGAACAGTGAAGAGTTGGGGATCCCGAGCGTCACTGTAATCGGAGCAATGGGGCAAACACAGGAACCCATTGATGATGGGCAACCACTCACAAAGATTTACCCAGTGATGCGTCTCGGAGGTTTCGAGTTCGACATTGACATTGATCGGGCCTTCGACCGCAACGAAAACATCACATTGATGTACTCGATCACAGGATTAGAACCAGACCCCGGGACCGGCCAGTTCCAGGCCGAGATCACCCACCGAGTGATTATGCCTGCAGATGAATCAGGAGAAGCGCAAAGCCTAGCCGCGCTCCCTACTGCCACCCAACCGTCACCGCTTGTTCAAATAACAATTCCACTGGGCCAAATCACTAATATTGAGGCAGGTTCCGACTACATTATCGAAATCCAAGTAAAAGACCTGATTGCCGACGACGAACTCACCCACGAAGTACCATTCTCGGTAAAGCCGGAAGGCTCGTAACCCAGACAAGTCGGCGCAAGGATGATTATGAAAAGCCAGGGGCGAAGAAGCTCAATCCTCTGCTTCGCCATCAGCTTGTGGCTATGCCCCCTTGATATGCCTGCGGCCTACGCCGCGGCGCAACCATCGACTCAGCAGCGAAGCGGCCTTCTGGGCCCAGAGGAAGGGGAAACTCTCACTTCTTGGACCGAGCGCTGGCTTGAAGGACCAGTGCAGTTTGTCGCCTCCGAGGAGGAAAAGGAGTTCTACGAGTCTCTCAAGTCCGTACCTGAACGATTGCAGTTCATTCGCTTGTTCTGGGAGAGTCGGGACCCAACGCCTCGGGGACCGGAAAACGAATTTTTAGTGGATTTCGAACAACGCGTTGCCTATGCGAACGAAAATTTTGGGAACGGCAAACCGGGCTGGGACACCGCTTTCGGACAAGTCGTGCTAGTGCTCGGTGCGCCAGATCGAACGTTACAAACAAGCCAGGGCATGCGATCGTTCCGCTCGGAAAGACCGCTGATGATATGGAGTTACGACAGACAAATCACCGAGTGGCCAGTCATGGAGAACTTCATCTTTTCGTATCGTTTTCAGAGATGGAGACTTAACCCGCACACCGACCCAGATGTTGGTGACAACGTACGGGAGATACAACGGGGTTGGGAACTCACCAGCAACCTCGAAATCATTCCCAACGATTTCCTTCAAGTGCAGCGCGCCATGATCCAGGAAACGACACTGTATCCAGCCAATTACCGTGGCAACATTGATAGCGTCCGCGCTGCTGTGGCATTTCCGGACTCGGAGATCCCTTTCGGCTGGGAGGCTCGATTCGCGACGGGTGAAGAAACCGGAGTGCAACGGGTCGACATAGAGCTCAATTTGCGCATGGAAGCGTTCATCTTCCACGCGGATCAGGAAATCTACCGGACAAGGATGGTGATCAGTGCGCTGCTCTTTTCCAATGAAGGTGAACTTGTCGCGGAGACCACGGAGCCAGTAGCACTGCAAATTCCTTTAGATCAACTCCAGGAGCGGGCTGAGGAGATCGTGGGGCGTACGATCAGCCTCCAGGCACCGCCGGGAACCTACACGCTCGAACTTGTACTCGAAGACTCTTCGCTCGGATATCGAACCGTTTACCGCGAGACTCTGGTGGTTCCGTCTTCTTAGAGCCATAGCCTCGGGGTGCTACTGGGGTCTCATCGCGAACAGGGAACGAGAGTCGGCCGCAAAATCGGGGACAACAGGCTTTGAAATTCCTTATTCCCCGCCCACCTCAGCGCCAGGCTTCTGCCGGAACACATATTGCTCAACCAGCAGCAGATTTTCCGATTGGCGAACCACGTCGAGCAGCTCCGTGAAGGTTGCCTCTTCCTCAAGCTGTTCTTCAACAAACCACTGCAAGAAATGGTTTGTCGTATGGTCTTTCTCAGAGAGTGCCAGATCAACGAGTTCGTGTATGCAGTGTGTGACTTCCTGCTCCTGCGCAAGACCCATCTCAGCAATCTGTTCCAGAGATTCGAAGCTCGCAATGGGCTCGGGAATCGCTGGAATCACCGGCTTTTCGTTTGCCTGCAGCACATACTGCAGGAACTTCATCGCATGAGCGCGCTCTTCTTCGGCTTGTGTATAAAAAAAGTTTGCCAACTCTTTGAGGCTACGCTCATCAAGATGAATGGCCATGGCCAGGTACTGGTTCGCTGCCGACAGTTCGCGTCCCATTTGTGAATTGAGTTCCTCAACCATCTTTGTAGACAGCTTAGCCATCGGTCGTGTCCTTTCTCGGTTCCGCCCCGCTCAGCATTGTGCCACGGTTGCACCTAACAAGGTCGGACCAATACTCAAGATTACTTCTGGATCGGCTAACCTAGTCAGCAGCTGGCTGGATAAGCGGTGGCTTTTTTCTCTAGCCATCGAAGAGTTTCTTTAATATGGCTGGTTACGCAACGGCGGGTTCTTCTTCCTGCTTCGGTGGCCCAGTGTGGAGCTTCGCAACAATCTCGGCATATTCGTTGATGATACCGCCACCCTTACCCCCGAGGCCCTCTGTCAAATTGGAAGCGATAACACCCACCGATGGCGTAGCATCGTCGGTGGGTACGCCACAGATGGTGCCAGGCGCCGATGCCCCACCGCCAAGCCTTGAAAGTCCGGGAGGTGTCAGCACATAGGCAAGTGTCTGTGGGTGACAGATATATTGAGTCACGCGCTCAGCTGGTGGTGCGATCTTTTTCTTGCCTGAGTGACTCTTGGCACAGCAGGTTGGGCTAAACCTGTTGTAGGCATCTGGGGTTAAGTCAGCAAGGTGCGCGCCGTGACGGTTAGGGACCATCATGCGTGCCACCTGGTAAGCACGACGACGGTCAACTGAAGAAGAAATGCCGTAGGTCGCGCTCTGCTCACTGATCTGAGCAATAACCTCGTTGGTGGCCTTACGCCACCGACCAACCGGCACATAGGTATGCACCCAGTAGGTCAACTGCTCGGCAACACCCTTCCCTAGAGTTTTGAATAGATCAGCCAGCATCAATCGTTCCTCCGTGAGAATTCATGCAGAAGCCAGCCATTAGCTTAAAGGCGTGGCACATGGATAGTACATCAAGCTGGGCATGAGTTCTGACCTTGCACGACCGAAGACCCTGGTAGGGTTGCAGACATGAGCGAGACCGTCCCCCCTACAATCGACGACATTCGCGCAGCCGCCGCAAGGATCGCTCCACACCTGCATCACACTCCCCTGCTTGGCTCGCACAGCCTCTCTGAATTGACTGGTTACAAGCTGTCGTTCAAATGCGAAAATCTGCAAAAAACTGGATCCTTCAAGCCTCGAGGGGCTTTAAACCGAGTTGCCACACTTGATCCCAAGGCAACCAATAGTGGAATTATCACCATCTCGGCCGGCAACCATGCCCAAGGAGTTGCCTATGCTGCCGCCCGCCTAGGTGTTGAAGCCGTTGTCGTGATGCCGGAAACCGCAGTAGCTAGCAAAGTGGGGGCAACTCGCAGCTATGGTGCCGAATGCATACTGCATGGGGATGTTCACTCTGCCTTTGAGAAGATGCGGGAACTACAACAGGAGCGAGGACTCACACTTGTACACCCATTCGACGATCCGATGTTGGTTGCCGGCCAGGGCACCGTCGGGTTGGAACTTTTGGAAAAAAGTGTTCAACCATTCGATGCTGTCGTCATTGGCGTCGGTGGAGGTGGGCTGATCGCTGGTGTCGCAACGGCCTTGTCATCACTAGCGCCAGAGACTCGTGTATTTGGGGTGGAGCCGGAAGGCGCCGCAACCATGACATTGGCTTTGGCGGCGGGGTCAGTCGTTCGGCTCGATGACGTGAATACTATCGCCGACGGGTTAGCACCACCTTTCGTCGGGAAACTCAACCTGGCCATCGTCGAGCGTCTTGTGGAAAGCGTGGTAAAAGTTACTGATGCAGAGATTCGTCATGCAATGATGTTGCTTTTCGAGCGCATGAAATTGCTTGTCGAACCTGCCGGAGCGGCAGCATTCGCAGCTCTTATGAATGGAAAAATTCCCGTTGAGCTGGGAGCGCGGGTCGCCGTCATACTGTCGGGTGGTAACGTCGATGTACAACGGCTGGGCGAACTTTTATCCGGCCACAAACAGTCCCCCGCGTGACAAATTACCTCCCGACCTTGGGCACCTGCCGATGCTAGGATTTGCCACCATGAACCAGGTCGCACGCATCATGAAAGCAGCAACTTTCGCTGTCATCATGACGAGCATAATACTGCCAGCGGTCGCCTTAGCAGCTTCTGGGCAGCAAAACGCCACAACAAAGCCTCAAGGCACCGATGAACAAAGGCGCGAGGAGGTCATTACTGTAAGCGCTACCCGCCTACCAGTTCGACTGTCCGATCTTCCTATCGCAGCAACAACCTGGGAGGCTCGAGATCTTGAGCGGGCACCTGCGATCGTCATTGATGAAGCACTGCGATCATCACCATCGGTAAGCTTGTTTCGCCGCACTTCAAGTCGCGACTCGCATCCGACCGCCCAGGGGCTCAACTTGCGCGGCATTGCACCAAGCGGTGTAAGTCGAGCCTTGGTACTGATCGACGGCATCCCTATGAACGATCCATTCGGCGGCTGGGTCTATTGGAACCGAGTGCCATTGCTTGCGATCGAGCAGGTTGAGGTGGCGCTCGGCGGCGGCTCAGCGCCCTACGGCAATCAAGCCCTCGGCGGCGTGCTGCAATTCGTGACCCGAAAGCAGATGGATACCAACCTGCGCATGCAGCTTCTCGCTGGTAACGAATCAACGGTTCGGTTTGGTATCGCGGCCGGTGGAGGATTTGGGGGCGGCTCGGTGTTTGCAAGCGCCCAAGTATTCAATACCAACGGTTATATCCAGACTGCTTCGGAAAATCGCGGCAGCGTGGACGAGCCGATCTCATCCAAAAACAAGGCGGCGCGGGTGCGGGTCGACTTCGGTAATTTTACGGTCAACGCAGACGGTCTGAGCGGAGAACGCGGCAATGGAACCCCACTGCAGGAAAACAAGACTGGCTACGCTGGTCTAAGCGCTGCTTGGAACGGCGTAACCGTGAGCGGCAACGGTGGCTGGAACGTCTATGGCTTGGCTCGTAGCCAATTGTTCGAAAGCAATTTCAGCCGTGTGAATTCCGACCGCAACAGCGAAAAACTGGTACTACGCCAGCGAGTACCGGCGACTGACTTCGGTGCCGGTGGACATGGCTGGTCTTCGTTTGCCCAGGACACCAGCAAGATTAGCTATGGTGGTGATTGGCGTCATGTCAACGGGCAAAGTAAAGAATATGTGGTCTTTAGCGGAGCTACACGCACACCTGGCGGAATCCAAGACTCCGGTGGTGGCTTCGGTGCGATCGATTGGCAGGCGTCACCCTCCTTAGCGGTGAGCGCAGGATTCCGGCTCGATGCCTGGCATAACGAACCGCATGACACCCTTACCGATGCCCGTAGCTCGAACGCAGTATCTCCACGGGTTGGCATCTCGTGGCGTTCAGCCAACGGTGCAACGTTGCGAGGTTCAGGCTATAGCGCTTTCCGTGCCCCGACACTCAACGAACTCTACCGTCAGTTTCGCGTTGGCAATGTGGCGACTGCCGCCAACCCAAACCTTGTGGAAGAACGGCTTTGGGGTGCAGAAGTTGGCGGTGGCTGGAGTGGTTCCATCGGCAAGTCCAACACGACACTAACGATCGACGGCACCTTTTATTGGAACAGCCTCGACGACGCAATCATTAACGCCACAGTTAGCGTTTCTCCCAAATTGGTCAGCCGGCGGCGTGAGAACCTTGGCAGCGTAACGGCACGGGGCATCGAGATTAACAGCAGCCTCGATTTCGCCGAACATTGGACTGTCAGCACATCTTATGCGTGGCTAGATTCGTTCGTCCGCGAGGCTATTCCCGGGTCCAACCAGGCCACAACCGTAGGCAACCGGTTGCCCCAGGTGCCAACCTACCGCACGCGGGTAACGCTCTGGCACTATTCCGACCAGGGATGGGCTGGCAGTCTGTCAATTGGAGCCATTGGGGAGCAGTTCGAGGACGATCTCAACCTGCTTCCGCTGGCCGCGGCACGGCTTGTTGACGGGTCGATCGAGATTCCGCTAAGTGATGCGGTCCAGATTACGATTCGGGCCGAGAACATTTTCAATGAAGCAGTTGAGATCCGGCGCGCCCCAGTGCTCGCCTATGGGGCGCCTCGACTCGTATACGCTGGCTTCACCCTTGCGGTCCTCAACTGAAGCATCGGCCCTAGAAATTGCCTTCAGGCTAGCCGAGATATCATCCACCCAGCTAATTCTTTACCTCCATCATTGAGTAGTCCATCAAACTCATTTTCCAGGACAATGTGATGAATTCCCAACATCAGGGCCCCCGAATTTTTCTCATGGTGACATGTACCGTCATCGCTGGTGCTTTAGCAGCCTGTGGTGGCGAACAAACAGCAACCAACACCGCTCCAATGGTCGATCGTACCGGTCCACTCCAGGACGACACACCGCAAACCAATGGCATCACTGCCGAAGCCCTCGCCACCTATACTCGTGAACTGGCCGACGATTCGATGCTGGGTCGTGCCCCGGCAGGTCCTGGCGAATTGCCAACCCTTGAATACTTACAAGCCGCGTACGAGCGCATTGGCCTTGAGCCAGCGGGCAATTCCGCACTTCCAGGAGGGCCTGCAAATTCACCGAATTTTTTTCAACGAGTTGGCCTGGTGGCAATTACCGCTGACCCCTCTACAGCGTATTTATCGTTTGTTGGCACACCGGAAGCGGCCCAGTTGAAAATTAACTCGGGTGAAGACTTCGTCACATGGACCACAACGCCCCAAAACATGGTTGATATCGCTGGCGGTCTGATATTTGTCGGCTACGGAGTCAACGCGCCAGAAGAAAATTGGAACGACTTTTCCGACATGGACATGACCGGCAAGGTCTTGTTAATGCTAGTCAACGATCCCCCATCGGACGACGGCGACCGTTTCGGCGGCGAGGCAATGACCTACTACGGACGCTGGACCTACAAGTTCGAAGAAGGTGCTCGTCAGGGCGCCGCTGGCGTGCTCCTCATCCATAACACGGAAGCTGCAGGGTACGGCTGGAATGTAATCCAAGGATGGACCGGTGAGCAGATCCACGTGCCGCTGTCACCCGAATCAACGACACCGACACCACTCCAGGGTTGGGTCTCATGGGAAACAGCTGAGGACCTGTTCGCCGCAGCCGGCCATCGCCTCGATGAAATGATTGTAGCCGCCGCTACTCAAGGATTTGAACCCGTTGACCTCGGCTTGATTGCCGGTGCCCATCTGACCAACACTTCAAAAACAGTCACTTCATACAATGCCGTGGGCAGGGTAATGGGGTCTGACCCGGAGTACTCCGACCAGTACATCATCTTCACGGCTCACTGGGATCACTTTGGTGTCGGGGATCCCATTGCTGGGGACAACATCTATAACGGTGCGTTCGATAACGCTACCGGTACAGCTGGCTTGATCGAAATAGCTGAAGCCTGGAAAAACACTACCCCGGCACCGCGGCGATCGGCGCTGTTCATTGCCACTACAGCCGAGGAATCGGGGCTACTTGGCTCCGCGTTTTATGTCGAAAACCCGATTGTTCCCCTTGAAAAAACCCTGGCAGTCATCAACATGGACGGCGCTAATGTCTGGGGGGAAACCACCGACATGACGATTGTTGGTCTCGGGAATTCCACGCTCGACGACGCCTTGGAAGCAACGCTAGCCGACCAGGGGCGCACTGTGACTGGAGATCCGGAGCCCGAGAAAGGTTTCTTTTACCGCTCCGACCACTTCCCGTTTGCTCGCGCCGGTGTTCCGGCACTCTATACCGACTCCGGGACTGTTTTCGTTGGCAAGCCGCCCGAATTCTCCCAGCAAGTTCGTGATGACTATAACCAGAATCGTTACCATCAGCCGTCCGACGAGTTCGACTCAACATGGGATTTCGGTGGCGCCGCACTTGATTTAGAAGCCTTACTCCAAGTAGCTCTGTCTATCTCTGCTGCCGAGACTTGGCCAGAATGGCGCGACGGCAACGAATTCAAAGCGGCTCGGGACGCAATGCTACGACGGCAGTTGCCCTAGCAGCATCTCCTTGTGGGTTTGTCTGCCCGTATCTTTCTCTAATAACGCAACCAAATCGACCGGCAAGGATGAAATTGGCAGGCCAGCCAAGATTGTGCGACCATCGATCAGAATAATTTCCCTAGGCTTTTGCTTGATTGAACAGCAGATCATCGCCCCCCAACGGAGGAACCCATGGCGTACGACGTTCTCATCAAAAACGGAACAGTAGTTGACGG
>Ga0209034_10000812_pt1 | contig 15383 bp, 15 predicted proteins | sample MarorgKNORR_S2LV_2_FD_188219 | JGI IMG/M metagenome (GOLD analysis project Ga0209034, IMG submission 188219) | Marine microbial communities from the Southern Atlantic Ocean, analyzing organic carbon cycling - 250m_A/KNORR_S2/LV (SPAdes) (version 2) | ecosystem: Environmental > Aquatic > Marine...
TGAAAGAAGCTACATACAAATATCCTAATGCAGTATTTATTTCAGCTGACAAAACTTACTACAGAAAATTATTAAACTCTATAGCTGATGAACTGTTACTTATAAGCCCAATAATAGAAAGTAATGGTCAAATATTATCTAATCGAAACTGTATATATATGAGTTTATCTGGATTAGAAAAGCTTTATAAAACATATGAAAATCTGGAAAGGCATATATTAAATAGCATTCCAAAAGACCTGGAAGTACGCATTGGAATATCAGACGAAAAATTCACATCATATGTTGCAGCTTCAATTGCATCATCAAGAAAAACCATCAAGGTTAAAAAAACCAGCAAGGAATTCTTAAATGATTTATCTATCGATTTCCTGCCAATAAATTCAATATTAAAAGAGAAACTGTATGAGCTTGGCATTCATACTCTAGGAAAGGCTGCCTCCCTGGACCTAAGCCATATGCAAGCTCAATTTGGAATTACAGGAAAAGTTATATGGGAGCTTTCAAATGGAATAGATAAAACTAATTTGAAGCCATATATAAAAGATTTTTCGGTAACTGAAAATCTTATTTTTGAAAGATCAATATCGGCAATGAGCATACTAACATCAGGTATAGAAACAATAGTTAATAGAGCCTTCTTAAACCCCTATCTAATCAATCGATATGTCCGTTTGGCAATATTAAATATCAACATGACAAACAATCATACATGGTCAAAAACAATCGTATTCAAGGAATCAGTTAAATGTGCAAAAAAAGCTGTGTTTGCAATTAACACAGCAATAAACAACATGATTCTTTATGAAGAAATAGAAGAAATTAGCATAACTTTCTCTGCAATATCTAATGAATCAGGAAAACAATATAGCATGCTTAAAAGTGTTCGCAGCCAGGATCAATTACGCGAAACCATACTACAACTATCAAAACGATTAAGGACTAAACCACCAATATATAAGATTAAGGAAATAGAACCATGGTCTCGAATACCAGAAAGAAGACAAGCTTTAGTAGACTTCGAAATATAAACCAGCCAAAATACATAACAGTTAAAGCAAATCAAAATAATCAACCAATTAGTGTTTTAATAAGAAATAATTGGAGAGAAGTAACAAAAATCAATGATTACTGGGAAATCAATGATGAATGGTGGGGTGACTTTCCTATATCACGGAAATATTATTCTTTAACTATTGATAATGATATTAGAATCTCGATATTTATAGATCTTACAAACGGATCATGGTATCAACAAAAAGCACATTTATAGATTTAAGAGGAGATTTATATGAAAGCAGATGTTAATGGAACCAGTCTTTATTATGAGGTGGTAGGCTCTGGCAATCCACTATTAATCATGCATGGAGGTTTAGGGTTTGACCATACATATTTTAGACCTTGGATTGATTCACTTGCTGAAGACTCAAAACTGATATTTTATGACCATAGGGGTAATGGTCGTTCAGACCGAAGCAAACCTTTAGATGACGTATATCATTCAACATGGGCAGACGATGCCAATGCATTACGAGAACATTTAGGAATCGAAAAAATGGTTTTAATGGGACACTCATATGGAGGCGTCCTCGCACTTCATTACGCATTACGATACCCTGAAACTCTTTCTGCTCTTATTTTAGCTACAACTTATCCTGCCTGGAATTATAAGGATGTAGTTTTAGAAAAAGCTCGTGAACGTGGTACCCCAGAACAGGTATCTGCTATTGAAAATAGATTTTTTGAGAGAGTTAAAGACGATGACGATTTAGAGGAGTTAGCAGGATTAATAGGCAATATGTATTTCCATGACTCTAACAATCCAATTGCCGGAGATTTTGGTAGCGACGTGCATTTCTCTGCCGATGGATATAATCGAGGATTTGTCGACATTCATGCTCAACATAATGTGATTGATGAATTATCTAAAATTACTACTCCAACATTAATACTATGTGGCGCAGATGACTTTATAACACCTTATGAACAAGGTTCGGCTATACTGCATGCAGAAATACCAAATTCAAAATTAATAATGTTTCAGAAAAGTGGTCACTGCATTTTCGCAGAAGAACAAGAAAAGTTTTTGAATGTAGTACGAGGTTTTGTGTCAAAGTTTTGATAATCAAAATTTTTGTTTTGAGAATACAGAAATATCATGAGTAAATTATCAGGGAAAATTCAAACTGTGTTAGGGCCAATTGATCCAACAGAATTGGGCATAACGATGGCTCACGAACATCTGGTTGTCGATGTTGAATGCAACTTCATTATGCCTGAAGAAGCTACGGCAAAAAGCATGATAGATGTAAAAGTATCCCAAGATAATATTCGTAACGCCACTAAATACTGGACCACAATGAAAGATAATACTCATTTGTACAATGAGCAAAAGACAATTGAAGAGGTATACAAATATCGTTTGGCGGGCGGGGGCACTATAGTCGATGTAACAAGCATCGGTATAGGTAGAGACCCCTTAGCTCTAGCACGAATATCTAGAGCAACCGAATTAAATATCGTCATGGGTGGAAGTTATTATGTGCCACTTTCATACCCTGAAGATATGGATTCCAAAACTGAGGACAGTATTTACGAAGGTATCGTAGAGGATATAGTCTCAGGTGTTGGTAGTACAGAAATTAAAACTGGAGTAATTGGAGAAATCGGCAACCATTTCCCTATGTCAGATAATGAGGCTAAAGTACTTAGAGCATCAGCGAGGGCTCAAATAGAAACAGGCGCCCCTATATTGATCCACCCAGGTTTTCATAAAGATTCTCCGGCAGCTATTATGAAAACTTTGTTAGGAGCGGGAGCAAATCCTGACAAAACTATAGTTGGACATTTAGCAATAACATTTGACCTTAAAACAATACTTGAGTTAGCTAAGTCAGGATGTTATTTAGAATTCGACACTTTTGGAATCGAATGGACATCCATGTCAGCTGCACAATCGACAGACGCAACGGGGTATACAGTTCCAAGTGATAACGAACGACTAGATATGCTTGAATATTTGATCGATGCTGGTTATGAAGATCGCATATTATTAGCCCAAGATAATTTCATAAAGATTCAAATGACGGAGTTTGGCGGAAAAGGGTACGCTCATATATTAGAAAATATAGTTCCTAGAATGAAATCCCGTAATTGGCCCAGCAGCGTTATTGATAAAATGCTCATCCAAAACCCTAGTAGAGCATTCAGTTTTATTTAGGAAAATTTATGAAATTAAGCAAAAGTTTTGAAACTAGTATGGTTGGCAGCTTTCCCCGACCCCATCCTGTAAGAGATGTTTACACTTCAAATTCAAAAATTGATCCTATAAAAATATCTACTCCTGGAGAAGTGGATGAAGTATCAGTAGATATCGTTAAAGGAGAAGACAAAAGCTACGGCAGCCACGAAGAGGTGTTGATTGATGAAGAATCAACTGACCTGAATGTAGACTTAAACTCCAACTACATGGACGGTCTTGTAAAGTATGCTGTTCTTTTGCAAGAAATTGCGGGTTTAGATGTCGTAACTGACGGAGAATGGAGAAGGCAAGCTTACACTCATGTTATTAATGACCTATGTAATGGATTTATTCAGGATCCAAGACCTGGAATTAGATTCGGTTTAATTGTTACAGAACCTATAAGCACAAAAAATCCTGGGCTTTTAGCAAATGATGCTAGATTCTTAGTGAACAATAGTAATCGCCTGGCTAAAATATCAGTCCCATCCCCATATATATTAGGCGCCCGGCTATGGGATCCAGACTATTCAACCAAAGCATATCCAACTCGTGAGAAGTTCATTGATGACCTGGTACCTATATTAAATTACGAATTACAACAACTCGTAAAATCTGGCATCGACATCATTCAAATCGATGAACCAGATATGGCAGTTTTGTTAGATCCGAACAAAGAACCGATTTATGGTGATAGAGAATATGACCTTACTTTAGGATCCACTAAGATCAATGAAATGATTCATGGCATAGATGGAATTCGAACAGCGATGCATATGTGCAGATGGAACTCATTGAATAGAGGGTGGCATTGGGAAGGTGGTTATGAACCAATTATAGATACATTAAAATCTATTAATGTTAATCAGTTTTTCATGGAATTCTCCATTCCTGTGGCTGGCAGCGTTTCAATCCTGAAAGAATTACCGGAAGATAAATTGATAGGACTAGGTTGCCTCGACCCTCGGTCAAAATCAATTCCTACTGCAGAAGATATCGTTAAGCGAGTAGAAGAGGCTCTAAAATATGTAAGCCCAGATAGGATTGGACTAAACCCTGATTGTGGATTTGCCCCCGATATCAGACATAATATACCTCTGGATGAATGCTATGCCAAGCTAGTAAATCAAGTAAAGGCAGCTAAGGTTTTAGGAAGCAAATATTCCTAGAATTCACCGCTTAGATATCCACTCTCCCACTTCTTTCAAGAACTTACTTTGCTCTTCAATGAACGGAAAGTGACCACTATTTTCATAAATTATCAATTCTGAATTAGGTAAATTTTCATGTAGACGTTTTGCACCCTGCTCAACAGGAGTAATCCAATCATGTGCTCCTCCTATAACCAGAGTATCCGTAAATAAATCCTTCAGTCGATCTAATGTCGACCAATTGGGCAGAAGATCTTCAAATCCTCTATTCCAGGCGACTGCACGACAAATAACAGCTTCACTAATCTCATCGATCTTCTGTTTATCAAAATCATCACTAAAATATAAGGACATCAAAGTTTTCGCTATACGAGTTAGATGCTCATCCGATTTAACTGGATATGGAAACTCATTTGTCCACACATCAATCTGTTCCGGAGTTCCACGAGCATGAACGATAGCTGAAACTACATCTGGATAATCGAATACAGGCAATGTAGTAATCAACACTAATCCCTTAAGTCTATCTGGATATTTCAAAGCGTATTCTTGCCCTAATACCCCTCCATAAGAATTTCCAGCTAATGTAAATGTTTCATCACCCAAAAAACACCTTAAAGCCTCAAGATCGTCCACTAAAGTATCATGAGTAACATCATCCATTGAAGCCAGTTCTTCCGATCGACCATTTCCTCTGTGATCATAAAAAACTACTTTGAATTTATCTGCCCATGGATCAAGCCAAGGTCTGAAAGGAGTATGATCATAACCTAGGCCGCCATGAAGCATATAAACTGGAGCGCCTGATCCTATTACTGAGTAATATAATCTTGTCCCATTTATCTCTGCGTGCATTTACTATTCCTCACTAGTCAACATGAGTCATATTAAAGCCCATCTTCATGCCCTCATTGTCAAAACTACCTTTAATAGTCCCTGAATCATATTCTCCTACGAAAGTTACTCCAGAAGTTGGTTCACTCATCGTTAACGTAGTGCCTTCAAACGTAACAATGCCCAAAGGCTGATCCATAATGTTCTGAACTGGAACACTGAATGAACCTGCAACAGATCCATCCCCACCCATTGATAAAGTGACATTAAAACCTATTTGCAGTCCCATAGCTAAAATTTTGCCTTCCCAATCCCCTAAAATATCGTCGATTGTCACTCCCCCGGAATCTTCAGCCATCCCAGATACGGCTGTAACCTCAACTTCCACAATCTTTTCTACTTCTACTATCTTTTCTACTTCTACTATCTTTTCTACCGTCACTTCCACAATCTTTTCTACTTCTACAACCTTTTCCACTTCCACAATTTCAATAATTGGATCGGGTTTAGAGCAAGCTGTTGCAAGTGCAGCAAATAGCAACAGACTAATAAAACCAAATGTTAGTGTCTTCATAATTACTTATATCCTCCAGCTTTCTATAATCTGTAACTGTATGTTACATTCAGTAGATTACAGAGACTATAATCTCTCACCGTATAAAAACACAAGTTTGACAGCACAATATCTCAACAGGAGTAAAAATGACTGACTATATCGTGCCCGTAGGTTATGACACCCTAGATGAGCGTCTTGAGGCCATGGATAGAGATGGCTTTGTTTATTTTCCGCAACTCATCAAAAAAGATGAAATTGAACAGCTCAGATCACATATGGAAGCACTTGAAGGAGTACCCGAAAGCTTCGATCAAGACAGTACTCAATTTCTTAACACAGACAGATATGGATCAAATTCTTCATTTCTAAATAAACATATAAACAATTGTTTCAATCGGGATCCGTTTTTTCTGAAATATTTAGATTATCCAGAAATAATTGATGTTTGGGAGGCTATACACGGCTCGGATTGTCATGTAATTGCAATGACCTCATGGATTACAGGACCGGGGCGACCAGATCAGGATCTGCATGCAGATTGGCAATCTTACTCACTTCCAGAAGAGTATATGCAAGACCCAAGAGTAAAAATGCCTAATTACATAAGCACATTTCATGTTTACCTAGATGATCTATATGAGGAACTTGGCCCAACCAAAGTAATTCCCGGAAGTCATAAAGCAGGGAGGAAACCTAAAGAAGGCGAAGATAACTGGAATGGTCAAACTGCAAAAAGTGTAATGGTTAAATCAGGCGATGCAACGATTCATCGGGCAGAAATATGGCACCGCGGATCTGCAAATAAAAGCAACCAAAACAGATATCTTTTACAGACAGCATGTGCTCAAAGAATGATAACTCAAAAATTTCCTCCATATTTATCAAGATTCCGATTTAATAAGGATATACTGGCTAAAGCAACGCCAAGACAATTAAGAATGTTAGGTGATCATGAGCGAGGGAATTTCGATTAATTGTTACCATCAAAGATAGCTAAAACCGGTGAAATACAAACTGTACTAGGCCCAATCATGCCTGACGATTTGGGTATCACTATGACGCATGAGCATCTTTTGATGGATATTCCAGTTTATGAAACTCATCCTGAAGAGGCTTCAAAGTCGCGATTCAAAACTGGCTCATGGAATTTTGAAATGATAAGCAAAGGTAATGAACTATGGAGTGTAAACCGAAATAATTTAACTTTAAACGATGAAAATGAGATTATCGAGCAAGTCCTGGATTACAAATATTCAGGAGGTAACTCTTTGGTTGACTGTACTAATTATGACCTCGCACAAGACCCGAATGGTTTAACTAGAATTTCTAGAGCCACGGGATTGAATATAATAATGGGCTGTGGGCACTATGTACCAGCAGCTCATCCAAATGATATAGAGTCAAAAACTAAAGACGATCTGACCAAAAGAATGGTCAGAGATATTGTCGACGGAATTGGCGACACAAATATTCGTCCTGGCATCATCGGAGAGATAGGCAATATCTGGCCAATAACAGAGATACAACAAAGACTCCTGGAATCAGCCGCAGATGCTCACAAAGAAACCGGTCTGCCAATTCTTATCCATCCAGGATCAGATGATCGGTCGCCATTAAAGATAATTGATATTTTAGTTAATTGTGACGTCGCTCCTGAAGCTATAATTATGGGGCATCTCGATTTTGCGATTCAATATAAATCTCGAGAGACATTAGATGAATTAGCTCAAACCGGATGCTTCATGGAATACGATATATTTGGATTCGAGGAAAGCGGTTTATTCGTTAGAGGGAACTATGGAGAACTATCAAATGACCATAAGCGAATTGATACGATAATTTTCCTCTTAGATAAAGGTTATGGGAATCAATTAGTGGTTGGCCAAGACGTCTGCCTGAAAAGACATCAATCAAAATATGGCGGAAAAGGATATTCTCACATCTTGAAAACGATTGTCCCCAAAATGTTGAATATTGGAGTGTCTAAATCTGACGTGGATAATATTTTGATCAACAACCCTGCTAATGCACTACAAAAACGTTAATAGATCAATCTTTTGATAATTTCCCTACTTGATCATCATTAATTTTGCCAATTGAATGAAGCCATTTGATCGTATCCGATAATGTTTCTGAATATGGACGCAGGGAGATTTTTAACTCATTAGTCGTTTTTGAATCATCAAATACTGGATCCCATTTCGCAAATCTAAATCCCTCTAAAGTAACTGGTATTCTAAATGGCAGAAAAGGACTCAGGAGATCAATCAATCTTACAGGAAGTTCAATTAACCAAGAAGGCACTATAAAATATCGTATTCTGCGGCCTGTCAATTCGGATATCTTATCTATTAAACCTGTGAAAAGCACCCGATCACCGCTGAGAAAATAACGCCGCGCACCCTTTCCGGACTCCATCAACTTAACATGAAGGACTGCCAAATCCCGAACATCTACTAAAGGAAAATGCGCTTTGATCATAGGGTTGTATCGACCGTTAATTATGTCAATAATAATATCCATTCCGTCGCCGCAATGCGGATCATTAGGTCCTATTACTCCCCCTGGATATGTAATGGCAACCGGAGCACCTTTACTCTGATATTCTCTTGCAATTTTTTCAGCCTCAGCTTTAGATCTGATATAGGCGCCTTTAGGGTTTTTAACAGGGGAATCCGGGTTCAATATTTCGCCATCAGGAGGTAGTAAAGCCGATACGCTAGATACATAAATAATTGGATCTAATCCTGCTCTATAAGCAGCATCCAATACTGTTCTAGTACCATGAGCATTAACTCGTTGGATTTCTCCTGATCGTTTTCGATTCATAGTATAAACAGCAGCAGCATGTATTACCGCGTCTACTCCTTGTACCGCTTTCTCAACTGCGTTTGAATCAGTGATGTCCCCAATTTCAAATTCGATTCGCGACAAAGTTATACCTAATGACTCAAAAGTAGATTTAACGCGATCATTAGAACGTGCGAAAAGCTTTATTTGATGTCCTGATTCAAGTAGCGCCACAACGGTGTGAGACCCTATAAACCCAGTTCCACCTGTTACTAATACTTTAATAAACCGTCCTCCAAAAAAAGTTGTTTCCGCATCTATGGCAGGTTGAGTCAATTTAATAATGGTTTTCTAAGAAACTTATGTAATATCAAACAATATGTAATTAAAACACACTGTTATTACTCAAAATGCGCCGAATCAATTAAAATAAGCCATAATGGTATCAATTTAGAACAATAGTATAAATGTTTGATTGACTCGGTGTGAAAATGCGAGAACCTATTTTAGAAATCCAGGACGTCGAAAAGATCTTGGAGGATTACGAGCAGTAAATCACTGCTCTTTTCAAGTTCAGCAAGGATCAATCACTGCACTCGTTGGCCCCAATGGCGCCGGCAAAACAATTAAGACCGAAATAACAAAGAGACATGTTCATTGTGTAAATTCACAACACGTATATTATGTATTTGAACGGTTTAGTTAGTCTTTGAGCAGTTATTCCTCTATACTAAAGGACAGTTCAATTTTAAGCATAACGATTTATTGAATGACGGAGATGTAAGTATGAAAATTAAAACAATTTATTTGGTTGTACTGAGTTTAGCTATATTTGCTGTGGCTGCTATGGCTTGCGGAAGCAGCGGTGGTACCTACAAAATAGGTTTACTTAGCCCTCAAACAGGACCTATAGCAGTATATGCCCCAGGTTTTGAAGATGCGGCAAATGTTGCAATCGCAGAGTTAAATGACAATGAAGAAGGTAACGTTTTTGAGTTAATAGTTGTTGACTCGGGATGTGATGGTACTCAAGCGGCAACAGCTGCTCAGACTCTCATAGACTCGGGTGTTGTTGGTATAGTCGGAGCTGCTTGTTCGGGAGCTACTCTTGGAGCAATAGCAGTTGCAGCAGAAGCTGGGATTCCAATGGTTTCCTATGCGAGCACTTCTCCAGCAGTCACAACAGCCAGTGATAATGGATACCTATTCAGGGTAGTTCCTAGTGATGCTCAGCAGGCAATTGCGTTGGCCGTAGTTGTAGCGGATGGTGGAGACAGTAATCCAGCTGTCTTATACATGACTAACGACTATGGATCGGGCCTAGCGGATAACTTCGCTGCTAACTGGTCTGGTGACGTATGTACTACAAACGCATATGACCCAACAGAAGGTTCATACGACGCATCTACTATAGCCCAATCGGTTATTGATGCTGGATGTGATTCAGTTGTTCTGGTTTCATACGCTACTGATGGTGCAGCAATCATCGAGGCCTTGAAGGGTCAAGGTTTTTCAGGAACTATCTACGGGGCCGATGGCATTGCAGACGCAGCGTTTGCTGATGCTTTCACTGATGCTGCTGCAGTAGCAGGAGTAATCGCAACCAAGCCTCGACCAGGTGCTGAATCCTCAGCTCAATCAGCTTTCAATTCGGCTTATAGTGCCGCTGGAGGAGATGCTGAAGGAATATACACCCACGAAACCTATGATGCTGTCAAAATCATTGCTCATGCTGCTTTAGAAGGTAGCGATGACATTCGCGATGATCTTGCTAGTGTCGGATCTAATTACGATGGAGCGAGTGGAGTTCACAATTTTGACTCCAATGGAGACGTAGCCGGTACTGGGTATGAAGTATGTCAGTTTGATCCTGCATTTACTTGTACTCGTGTATGGACTGCTAGCGGTGGCCTAGCTAGTCAATAAATAATTAGAAGTTTGAGTTAAGAATCATGGCCCGCCTAAACTAGGCGGGTCCTGGTTCTTAATTTTTACAGTTAGTATCTTGGATTTTAGTATGGCATTTTTGTCAAATAATTTCAGGAAAATTCATATTGCTCATAGTTGGTTAATCCTCTCTTTATTTCTGTTTATTGATAGTTATATAGGGTTAAGATTTGGGTCAGGTTTCCTCTCATGGAGTGGTATCCCAAAAGGTGATATTCTTTGGATCCTTCAGTCATTAGAAATGATGGCATTTGGGATAGTAATCGTAAATAAGGCTGTCAAAAGTTCAACCGGGAAATTTAAAGCTTTGGCATTGGTTTCAACCCCTGTTTTTCTCTTCTTACTAGCTTTATTCACTCTAGACACTTTGCTTAAAGGCAAAGAGATCACCACAATTTTTTATTATAATTTGTCATCGATTTCTCTTAGCGCCCTGTACTGGTCCGCAGCATACATGACCGTTGCAGTGGGATTAGCACTCACATATAAAGTACAAAAATATGGCAATTTCGCTCAGGCAGAAATCATGTTACTCGGTTCTTACGTCGCCTTAATCATGATGTGGTCAGATATGTTTTTCCCTATATCTGACGCTTCCAGCGATGGGATTCTAAATTATAGATTGTTGGTCGCATCAGCGATTTCAGCATTTGTTATTTGCGGATTTATTGGGGTGATCATTGATAAATCAGTTTACAAACCACTACGAAAAAGATTTGCTTCTGCCCAGGTGCTGATGATCACATCCCTGGGAGTTGCCATGGTGATTAGAGCAATTTTGTACATGAGATTCTCAGCGAAAACTTTTCGATTTATTCCGGATAAAGATTGGCGCTTATTATCCTCAAATGTTGAAGTGCCTACACAAAGGGTTGATGTGGTTGTAGGTAGCAGAGTGGAAGAACCTTTTATTAATATTGTTAGTAACGTTGGCCCTTATGGTTTCTCTTATTCAAAAATCGCCTTGGTTGTCGGAATTCTCATAGCGATTTCTTTATTAATGTTTATTATGCACAAAACAATTCTTGGAAAGAAAATGAGAGCTGTTTCAGACAACCCTGATTTGGCTTCTACTAGCGGGATAAATGTTGAAAATATACACTCTACGAGTTCCTTTTTATCGGCAGGTATATCTGGGCTGGGTGGTGCTTTATTAGCCGCGATCCTGCCTGTAAATCCTGAACTAGGCCTATCCTTATTGTTACCTGCATTTGCTGTAATAGTACTGGGTTCAATAACTTCGATACCTGGTGTAATCCTCGCAGCTTTCATTATTGGGATTGTTAGAGCTATATCAGAGCCCTTACTCATTGGTGCGGGTAATGCTCTTGATAGACCTACGGCAGGAGGGTTTGCGGAAGTAATGCCTTTTATATTTTTAATTGGAGTACTTTTATTGATGCCTAGTGGGTTGGGCAATGCCCTCCATAAATGGAATGTAAGTAGATTTAAGAACTTAGAGAAACAAAAGCGTAAATCTTTATTCTTTGTAACCGATTTGTTCGAGGTCTTCTCAAGATTTTTAACTCAAGCTATAAATTTAGTCGTACAAAGATTGATGATAATAAAATCACACCGGCTGTTTATTATTTATATTATTCAAGTCAAATCTTATATATTGGAACTTTACTTTGAGGTATTAAATCGAATTGGCAGTTACTTACAAATTGTATTAAATATGGCTAAGTGGCCCACACCACAGCTATTAAAAATAGACAAAGAAACCAATCGTGGATCATGGATATTTTTTGGTGTACTACTATTTGGCTTAATTCTTATCTCTATCCTTCTTCCCAGTGTCTCCTACTATACAAAAGTGATGCAAATAGCAAGAATTGTCGCTTTACTAGGTATTTTTAGCCTTCTCAGTTTCTCTTTAAATATTCATTCTGGATTTACAGGAATGACAAATTTTGGGGTGATTTTTTTCGCTGGGATAGGTGCAGTTTTAGTGGGGATCTTGTCAGCACCAATAGAAACCAATGGGTACGGATGGGGTGCCCTCGAAGCTACGATATTTGCAGTTTTATTAGCTGCGATAATTGGTTGGTTAATCGCATATCCAACTGCACGCCTCAGAACAGATTACTTCGCTATCGTAACGATCTCTTTAGGTGAGATATTGAGGATTTCCTTGCAAGCCGAACCTTTGCTTAGAGCAGGAACCGTAACGTCTGCGATGGGCATTTCTAATTACGAATTACCATTCAAAGATTGGTGGAATTCGGGTTTTTCTGACTCTGTAGGAAGCTTCATCGGTTTGCCTGGTCAGGCCCCTTATGTTTTACTTCTTGCAACTTTATCGATAGGCCTATGCTTTTTAACCTGGTGGATTATATCTTTATTGCTGAGTTCGCCTTGGGGTAGAATCCTAAAATCCATTAGAGAAGACGAAGAAGTAAGCCAGCACCATGGGCACAACATACTTTCGCATAAAGCTGCCAGTCTAGCCCTTGGTGCAGCTATTGCGGCATTAGGGGGTGCTTTATGGGCTTGGTTAAATACAGCAGTGTGGCCCGACTTTATGAGCCCCATACGTTCAACTTTTCTAATATGGGCGGTGTTTATAGTTGGAGGAAAAGGCAATAACAAAGGGATGTTTATTGGAGCATTCATAATAGTACTTGTGGAGTTCATTTTTAACGTTTTGGTAGTTTCTCGCAGTAGCTCAGATTTGATTTTCCATTCTTTAACTACCTACATAGACAAGATTTTTGGTTGGATAATATATGATCTGGGTGGTTTGATATGGTCCGAAAGATCAATAATTGAAGCATTCCCTAAAGGAACCGTTATATTAGAGCTATCATATCTAAAGTTAGCATTGATTGGCTTAGTAATAATAGTAGCTCTAAGAGTTGCGCCTAAAGGATTACTTCCTGAAATACTCTTTAAACCAAAACGAAAAGGGAAAGTAGGTGAAAATGAGTAGTACCGCAATTCATGTATCAGAATTAACTCATGACTTTGGAGGTCTCCGAGCTGTTGATAACATTTCATTTACTATTAATGAGGGAGAACTAGTAGGTTTAATCGGCCCTAACGGATGTGGGAAATCCACCACCTTTAATTGTATATCCGGGTTGTTGGACCCTACATCAGGTGAAATAGAAATTATGGGTAAAAGCACGAACGATCTTAGGCCAGACCAAATTAATAACCTTGGTATCACAAGAACGTTTCAGCATACTAGATTATGGAAAGAAATGACTGTTATTGAAAATATTCTTGTACCTCCTAATAATCAATTATCCCGTAATCCAATCTTGAGTCTACTAAGGCCAAATTCAAGAAAAGAAGAAGCAGAAAGGATTGAAAGAGCCTACCAAGTACTCGAATCGTTGGAGATTGCTCACGTTGCCGATAATTTAGCAGGTAAACTTTCTGGCGGACAAAGTAAATTAGTGGATATAGCAAGAGCTTTGATGGGATCTCCAAAAATTCTTCTTCTAGATGAACCAGTCGCAGGAGTGGCAAGTGTTCTGGCGGAGAAAATATTTCAAAATCTACGAACTCTCGTTAATGAAACTGGTATATCGATTCTAGTAATAGAACATAATATGGATTTTATTCTTAGATTAGGCGTGGATAGAATAATTGTAATGGATTCGGGGAGAATATTAATGGAAGGAGCGTCAGATGAAGTTCGAAGTAACAAATCTGTTATTGATGCGTATTTAGGTTCTTCAATGGAGTAAATCGTATGGAAAAGATATTAGAAGTCAAAAATATATCTGGTGGATATGGATCGGTTCAAATTCTTAATGGAATCGATCTTACAGTATATAAAAGCGAATTCGTAACTATTATTGGGCCTAATGGGTGTGGAAAATCAACTTTTATAAAGGTTATTTTTGGAATTGCCAATCTGTATCAAGGGGACATCATTTATAAAAATGAGGATATCACAGGAATCAGAGCAGACTCTCTTGTTAAAAAAGGTATCGGTTACGTGCCTCAAATAGATAACGTTTTTCCTTCACTCACTGTAGAAGAAAACCTACAAATGGGAGGCCTAAATTTAAGCAGGATTGAGATAGATGAAAGGATTGGCCAGGTTTACGATATATTCCTTAACATTAAGCAAAAACCTTACCATTTGGCCGAATCTTTATCAGGTGGTGAAAGGCAAATGCTTGCAATATCGCGTGTCCTAATTTCTAACCCATCTTTTATCATGTTTGATGAACCGACTGCTGCATTATCACCAAAATTTAGAGAAATGATTCTTGAAAAAATATCTGACTTACGAAAAATGGGGATCACGGTACTAATAGTGGAACAAAATGCCCGTGCATCTTTAGCAATGTCAGATCGTGGATACATTTTTTCTAACGGAAAAGTGGTTCATACTTCGGATGCTGGAAACATGCTGAGTGATGATGATATAGGTAAATATTTCTTGGGCGGAACACAATAATTAGAGACGCTCTAATTCCTATCTATGCCCGAGCTAATTTCCTTAAGAGGATTGACTCGGTATGAAAATGCAAGAACCTATTTTACAAATCCAGGACGTCGTAAAAGATTTTGGAGGCGACGGGCGGATTCGAACCGCCGAATAGAGGTTTTGCAGACCCCCGCCTTAGACCGCTTGGCTACGTCGCCTAAATACTAATACCGTCCCTATTATCACAGAATATCTTACTAACTGCTGGTGCCGAGGGGGAGACTCGAACTCCCACAGCCTTGCGGCCACAGCGCCCTCAACGCTGCGCGTCTACCAATTCCGCCACCTCGGCATCACAATAAAAAACTTCAAATCATGAAGGGTTAAGTAGTGTGACAGCTAGCATTAAGTGCTAATAGTAGAGATTAAAGCTCTCTTACAGTGTTAAATATTGTAGCTAAGAAAGTAAATAAA
>Ga0209034_10000818_pt1 | contig 15343 bp, 10 predicted proteins | sample MarorgKNORR_S2LV_2_FD_188219 | JGI IMG/M metagenome (GOLD analysis project Ga0209034, IMG submission 188219) | Marine microbial communities from the Southern Atlantic Ocean, analyzing organic carbon cycling - 250m_A/KNORR_S2/LV (SPAdes) (version 2) | ecosystem: Environmental > Aquatic > Marine...
AGGAGGCCTTCTACGCCGATGAGTCCATGGATCTGTGGTAGCAGTGAACCAAAGGCGATGAAATAGATCACCGCCAACAACTTTAGGAAAAGCCAACGAGACAAGACGAAACGGGGTGGTTCATTGACTTCTATTACCGCGGTCTGTTTCATACCCTATAATTGGCTGTAGCCTCACCAAACACACCGTATTGGGACGTCGTTCAATGGTAGGACACGCGGTTCTGGTCCGTGTAATCGGGGTTCGAATCCCTGCGTCCCAGCCATCTTTTCATTGCGTGCGCATCGGGTAGTCGATGGGCACGTCATGGTATGGAATCTTAGTCCAAGGCTATTTGAGGTTCGCGGTTGCCAGAAATGAATACAGTGCGGGTGGGCCTGGGTCGTTCCGGTTTGATGAGAGACGTTATCTAAGATCCAGCTTGAGCATTGAACGGAATAACGACAGAAATTAGTAGAGGCTGCTCTGTAAAACGTCTAACGACAGTCCAGTCATTCGATTTCATGGGATAACTGGACTGTCGTGTGTTTTGAGAATCAGCCGGTCGTGCCGTTGAGATTAGACAAGGTCGAAGCGATCAAGATTCATCACTTTATTCCAGGTCGCCACAAAATCACGCACGAACATGTCCTGCGAGTCGTCACACGCATAAACCTCCGCGATAGCGCGGAGTTGCGAGTTTGACCCGAAGACAAGATCGACAGCGGTACCGGTCCATACGAGTTCTCCCGTACGACGGTCGCGTCCCTCAAACACATGCTCGCAGGCTGAGGAGGGCTGCCACTGAAGATTCAGGTCAAGCAGGTTTGTAAAGAAATCAGTACTTAACTTATCCGTCTGCTTGGTAAAAACACCAAGTTCAGTCTGGCCGACGTTTGCATTGAGAACGCGCATGCCGCCGACGAGAACCGTCATCTCAGGGGCGGTCAGTGTGAGCATGTGTGCACGGTCTACCAGTAATTCCTCTGCCGATCGATTCTTTCCGGTCGCAAAGTAGTTACGGAAACCGTCTGCGGTGGGTTCGAGCACCGCAAATGACTCCACGTCGGTTTGCTCAGGCGACGCATCAGCGCGACCCGGCGAAAAAGGAACCTGTACGTCATGCCCCGCGTTTTTGGCGGCTTTTTCGACTGCCGCACAACCACCTAAAACGATTATGTCAGCGAGCGATACGGCTTTGCCGTTGGCTTGCTTGTTATTGAATTGTGTTTGAATCTTTTCTAGCGTTTGTAACACCGCAGCCAGTTCGGTCGGGTTGTTGACTTCCCAGTTCTTCTGAGGTGCGAGGCGAATGCGTGCACCATTTGCTCCCCCGCGCTTGTCGGTGCCACGGAATGTTGCCGCTGACGCCCAGGCCGTCGAGACTAATTGTGAAACAGACAATCCTGACGCAAGTATTTCGCCCTTGAGATTAGCAATGTCTTGTTCTTCAATGACTTGATGTGTCAGGTCGGGGACAGGGTCTTGCCATAATTGCGGCTCTGTCGGAACTAACGGTCCAAGGCATCGTTTGTGGGGACCCATGTCACGGTGCGTTAGCTTGTACCACGCTCGGGCAAACGCATCTGCAAACTCTTCTGGGTGCTCGTGGAAGCGCTTGGAAATCGGTTCATAGACCGGGTCCATTCTGAGCGCGAGATCCGTGGTGAACATGATGGGCGCATGTGTTTTTGTGGAATCGTGGGCGTCTGGCACCGTCCCTGCTGCCGATGCATCCGTGGGAGTCCACTGCGTCGCACCGGCGGGACTCTTTACTTGTTCCCACTCATAGCCGAACAGATTGTCAAAGTAATTGTTGTCCCACTGTGCCGGGTTTGTTGTCCACGCGCCCTCTAGGCCGCTTGAGATCGTATCGGCAGCGTTCCCACTACCAAAACTATTCTTCCAGCCGAAACCTTGTTCTTCTACGCTGGCACCTTCAGGTTCTGGACCAACGTACTGATCTGGGTTTGCGGCGCCGTGCGCTTTACCGAATGTGTGTCCACCAGCGATGAGCGCGACGGTTTCTTCGTCGTTCATCGCCATGCGACCGAATGTTTCTCGAATATCTCGTGCAGCAGCGAGTGGGTCTGGGTTGCCGTTTGGCCCTTCAGGATTTACGTAGATCAGCCCCATTTGGACGGCGCCGAGAGGATTTTCAAGCTCCCTGTCGCCAGTGTAGCGCTCGTCCGCGAGCCACGTTTCTTCCGGTCCCCAGTAAATGTCCTCTTCGGGTTCCCAGACGTCTTCACGCCCACCAGAGAAGCCGAAAGTCTTGAAACCCATCGATTCTAGGGCACAGTTGCCGGTCAAGATCATTAGGTCGGCCCATGAGATTTTCCGACCATATTTTTGTTTGATTGGCCAAAGCAAAAAGCGTGCTTTGTCGAGGTTGACGTTGTCAGGCCAACTGTTGAGGGGTGCAAAACGTATTGTGCCTGAGGATGCGCCGCCGCGGCCGTCTCCGATGCGGTAGGTGCCAGCACTGTGCCACGCCATTCGAATGAAAAGCGGTCCATAGTGACCGTAGTCAGCTGGCCACCAGTCTTGAGAAGTCGTCATTAGCTTCTCGATGTCGCTTTTTAGTGCATTCAGGTCAAGAGTTTTGAACTCCTCGGCGTAATTGAAGTCCTTGCCCATAGGATCTGATAATGGAGAATTTTGCTGGAGAACCTTCAGGTTTAACTGATTCGGCCACCAGTGCTGGTTCGATGTCGTCCCCACTGCTGTGTGTCTATCAGACCCGCCCAACGCTGGGCATTTACTTTCACTCGCCATGCTGTCTCCAATCGTGTTCTTAATTCTTGTTCAAGCTAGATGTCTCTGTAGGGATCATAACGCGACAGAACGAGTCGCATTAAAACTCTAGTTTTACTCCGAAGGTTGGGAATGCTCCCAGTCCTTCCTCCACATTGAGTCCTGTTCGTTCTTGGAACTGTCGTGCGTCAATATTGTCATGTCCGTAGAGATTGATGATATCGAGAAATGTGATGACACTAAGCCGCCCGATGCGTTTTCGGTAGTCCAGTCTGAGATTCAATGTGTGGAAGGCAGGGAGCCGGTCCACGTTACGCGCTGTAATTTCTTTAGAGTAGCGCAGGAGTGCCGAGTCATTAAATACATTGCGATGGATAATGAAAGCATCAGTCGGTCGTCCACTGGCGATGCGCCACTTCCCTGCCAGTGACCACGAATCATTGAACTCGTAGGCTACTAGCGTGTTGAGAATATGCGGGCGATTAAAGTCACTAGCGTACCGGCCTTCGCCTAACTTATCGTCTCTGACAGAACGTTGATAGGAGTAGGTGACCTGCCCGTACCACTGGTCGATTAATCGTTTGGATAATAGCAAGTCGATACCAGAGGAGTAGCCTTCCCCAGTATTAGATGAGAAACCGGTTGTCCGATCTCCGCGAACAACGAGTTTGTCGAGTGCTTGGTAGTATCCCTCGGCGCTCAGCTGTAAGTCGGTCCGAAGCGTTCTTCGGATTCCGACGGTGATTTGCCGAGATCGTTCATTCTGAAGAAGCGCATTGAGTGGGTTGCCGGCCAATTGTATGAACTGGGGATGTTGGTAAAAAATTCCTCCACCAATCGTCAAGCGTGTCACAGTATCAAGCTCGATAGACAGACTCGTACGAGGTGACCACAGGGACTGGCCTGCAAAGCCATCATGCTCCCATCTCAAGCCGGGCGTTAGCGTAACTCGATTACCCAGTGCCCAGGCATAGTCTCCATAGAGTGCTGTTCTCAGTGCGTTATTGGTGAATGTCGAGTTGACAAATTCTGGCTTGAGCACAATGAATCGCTGGAGTGGATCTGGTCGGAAGTCATTTCGATCGTACACATGTCGAATCAACTCACCATTGAGGGCGATATCGTAGTCAACAGCAACCTGTGTCGCACGGGCGCCGGCGGAGAATCGATCGTTCGTGGCCGTGACATAGCTAAAGTCACTACGCCATCCATATTCACGTTCTCCTTCTCCGACATCAAAGATGTTCGGACGGGTAGCGATGTCTTCCGGTTGTAGTTCAGTCGTAGACGTGAAGTCTGGAAATGAATCTCCTTGGATCGAGCGTTTGTCACTGTTCCGATAGAAGAAGGTGTTTGTCAGGAAGCTTGACTGACTGGTTAACCAGCGCCAGTTGACTCCGACTAAGCCGCTGTCTTGTGACGTGTTGGCGAGAAATGTATTTTCAAAGTTTTCACTTTTGACCACATTGTCAATGGTGCGTACATATCGCTCGGGGGCATAGATACCGAGGACATTCACTCTGTGCCGATTATTTACTTCCGTGGTCGTTTTAATAATTACATCTTCAAGACTCGGACTGCCAATCGATTCTGCCCCAATTAGTCTGAATAAACGGCCGAAGTTTTGTGCGCGCGCAGAAAACAGTACTGCCGTATTGTCGAATGCATATGTTGGGCCATCGTAGTTGAACTCCCAACCGGCAATGTCCAGACGTCCGCTAAATGAAGGAGTTACCGGATTTCCTTCGGCCACTTCGAGTTGTAGTAACGATCCGTTTTTTCCACCGTAGGCGGCAGGGAAGCCACCGGGTTGAAACTCAACACTTTGGATAAGGTTTGGCGCGAAGATGGAAAAGCGCCCTCCCCCATCGAGGTCTTCTTGTTCTCCGATCGTCTGATCGAAATGAACAACTTTTTCAAACGGGATGCCATCGACAAGGATTAGGTTGTCCCGTGGTCCACGGCCACGAACAGAAAATGACGCAAATTGCCCAGTTGATGCGACGCCAGGCAAGCTATCTAGTGCCCTCAAAACATCGCCAGCTGAACCCGGTGTGCGACGTATTTCTTCTCTGTTGTAGCTGGTCGTTGTAACTGGCGCCCGCGGGTCGCTGTTGGCGGCGCTGGGCGTGACAACCACAGTTTCCGAGAGCGTCATCCGTTGTAGTTCGACAACGAGAATGGCAGTTTTGTCGCGTACGACACGAATTTCACCTGAGGCTGCTGGTTGATAGTCGTCTGCTTCGACCAGTAACTGATAGACGCCTTCTTGGCTTTGCGCGAAATCGAATACGCCTTCTGTCCCACTGGTTGTTGCATCGCTCTGTCGGCCATTTTCCAGCAGCGTTATCGTTGCGTTGGCGATAGGTCGTTGCGTTCCAGCATCGAGGACTTCTCCTCGAATTGCAGGTGGAGTCTGGTCTTGACCAGACGCCGCAATCAGAGAACAAGGTGCGATTACCGCTATCAGAAAAGTCGTCGTGAAGCGAGACATGGTGGTAGGAGGTTGAACGTAATGGCCACTTAAAATAGTTTACTTACAGGGCTTTTTGTATGTGTCTTCGGTGGTGGTTTCCTTAACTGAGGAGCAACTGTTCTTCGCGATTTGTTGCGAGGCGAAAATGCCGCAGGCTAGAACGCTTCATTCACTGCAAAATAGAGACCACTCGATCCATCTCGCCCCCACGCGTAGTCAATTGCAAGATTTGAGCGACGATCCTTGTCTAGTTTAATTCTGAGTCCTATGCCTGCCCCGGGCATCCAGCGTTGAGCGTGACGAGTTGCATCGTCGCTCAAGCGACTGGCATTGAGAAACGATACGGCCCCAAAGAGGTCGTCGGCCGTCAGGCCGACACGATATTCGACTTCCGCGTACAACCAGTCGCGTCCTCGAAAACGCCCAGACCGATAGCCTCGTGCGGTGCGGCCATATGTATCCCAGCCGACACTCGGTAAATCAAAGTAAGGTGGGTGACCCGAAGGTGTCATCCACGCCAATCCCCACAAAGCCACACCCTGCCGGCGATTGTGTGACAGTGGTTGATACGCCCGTCCTTCAAACTGAACACTTTCCCAGTTGCGATCGCTCCCGAGCCCAGTCCGATAAAACGTGTAGGCTGCTTTACCAAAGACACCGCGTGAAGGGTTTAGTGGGTGGTCTCGTTGGTCGAAGACAAGATTCAGGGACACGCCTGATGAGGTGGTGTTACTGAGCACGATTTTGTTCTCTGTGATGAGAGCCCTGTTGTTGATGGAATCAGTGGCCAAGGCGATCCCCTGATGTGTATCGAGGTGATATCCGATGCCGAGTTCAAGATTGTGCCAGACCGGACGTAATACGACTTGGTGGAGTCGGTACCACGTATAGTCAACGTCAGCGGACGGTATGGACTGACTGCTACTGCCGAGGCCATGAGTTTCTTCGAGATAATCATAGAAACGCCAATCACCTGCTAAGTGCCACGAGTTGTTTGGAGCATAAAGATCAGATCGCCCCACAATCAGCGTTTGTTTTTTAGTCGTGACGGTCGCTGAAAGCAGTGTTGAAGACAGGCGTGTGGTCAGAGGGTTTCCCCAATAATTCGTGACTGTCGCGAGTGCGCCTCCCGAAAAACCAAGCGCAGGATTACTGCTGAATGTTGGAAACAATAAGAAGCGCGTGTTGTCGGTGTCCTCAGTAGGTGTTTGAGTTTCTTCTTCATCGTCACTGTTGCGGTCCAGCAGTGCAGCGATGATGTCGCCGAGATCGCGCTGTGATGACTGGTCGGCTGATGCCGATTGGGCCGAGACAACAACAGGGTGCTCAGATAGAGATAGTCCGGTGAGATAGAACAGAAATAAGATTGCGCCGATTCGGTGCCGTTGAACGGTCATACTCGAAGCCAGCGTGATTGGTTGTAGCCGTAAGAGAATTTAATTTGATTTCGAAGTTTTCTACGAAACGTCGATGCGTTCGTATCCGGTTGAGTTGCCACAAGGACTGTGCGTACGGGCCCAGTCCGTTCCATGAACAGTCGCACCTAATCTCTCTGAATTTTGATGTTGGAATTCACGGTGAATCGTACTAGTCAACGGTCAGGCCCGCCGCGTCGGCAAGGAGTGGATAAAACTGTAAAAACACATTGTCGCGTGCGGCGTGGTCAACGTGACAGGTATAACAACCTTGGTTCTTCGGGAATGGCTGTGCGCTGGTTCTGGCGCGATCGCCGCCACCAAAATCATAGTAGGCCCACCCTTCATCGACGCGTGACGAATCTTTAACCGCTAATTCGACCGCGAAGACATCAGCGGCGAAGCGGCCATGTCGAGCGGGCATGGCATCGTTCTCTGTTCCGCGCACTAGCAGTGCGAGCATGGTGCCTTCGCGGAATTCACCTGTTCGAACAAAGTGATCATAGGACGTTGGTTCCATGAGGGTGTGATTAAAGGATTCTCGGCGGGGCGTTTCTTCGTTATAGCTCAAACCGAGTGAGGTGCCGACGAGCGTCCATCGTAGGTAATCAGGTGGAAGTTGCAGGGCGCCCTCGCGGTCGTACACGGGCATTTGATGACTTCCGTTGTTGGTCGCGGTTTGCGCAAAGAGTGTGAAGGCCAGGCTGGTTCCCGCAATGACACTGGTGATGACGAAGACGACGAGGTGTTGCTGTTTAATGTAGGGCACGTGGTCTCTCCGGGTAAATCGTCAGCTAAAAAGGCGCCAAAGTTGCGCGACGACAAAGCACACCGTAAAGCCCATAACGAGTGGCAATACGGTCGCAACCATTGTCCATCGTGCACTCCGTGTTTCCATGAAGATCGTATAGATAGTCGTTGAGCATGGATTATGAAGCAAGCTAAACAACATTAAATTTACCCCGGTTAAAAGTGTCCACCCGCTCCCACGCAGTAAATCACTCGTTGCGGTTGCACTATCAAGTTCAAACATGACCCCTGTTCCTGCGCCACCGGTTAATTGGTCTGTGAGCACTGTCAGCATCAAAATGGTTGGGATGACAATTTCATTGGCGGGAATAGCAATGATGTATGCCACCAAAATGACACCATTCAGCCCGAGAAACAGGCCGAGTGGGTTGAGCCATGCCACCGCGTGTTCCGCAATACTTAGGGAGCCGAGGGTCACATTGGAACTCAACCAGATCACCGCCCCGGCGGGCACAGCAAAAACAACGGCGCGCCAGAGGACAATCAGTGTCCGGTCAATGATCGATGTGTAAAGTGTCTGTAAAACGCGTGGTGGTCGATATGGAGGAAGTTCAAGACTAAAACTGGTTGCTTGGCCACGAAGCACCGTGTGAGAGAGTAACCACGATGAGACAAACATCGTTCCCACACCGAGTAGAGCGATTCCAACAACTGCGGAAGCGGATGCCAGTCCGGCAAGATGAGCGGGCGCCAGTGCGCCAATGAAAATGGTTGCGATGAGAATTTGAGTTGGCCAACGCCCATTGCAGAGTGAGAAATTGTTTGTAAGGATCGCGATGAGTCGTTCTCGGGGACTATCGATAATTCGCGTCGCAACGACCCCTGCCGCGTTACAGCCGAATCCCATGCACATGGTTAATGCTTGTTTGCCATGTGCGCCCGCGCGTCGAAACAGAGAGTCGAGGTTAAAGGCCACGCGTGGTAGATAGCCAAAGTCTTCAAGTAACGTAAACAGCGGAAAAAAAATGGCCATAGGTGGCAACATCACCGCGACGACCCACGCGGTAGCGAGGTAAACCCCGTCGAACAGGAACCCATTTGCCCACCAGGGAAGCCCGATTGATTCACCAAATGTACGTAAGACTGGATGCATGGTGTCGATGAGGAGTGTGGCCAGCATTGCCGACGGAACATTCGCTCCTTCAATGGTGGTCCAGAAGACAGCGGCAAGAATCAAGAGCATGATAGGAAAACCGACCCACCGATTGGTCAAGAGACGGTCAAGTGCCCAATCTATATCGATGCTGGCCTTTTTGAGTCCGCGTATCTGCGATGCTGCCGCAATCTGTTGTGCCGCCTGGAACGTACGTTCGGTCATCTTGTCCTGAAAATCTGAGGGAAGTTCCCATCGAAGTTTTTGTGCCTGTTCAAGGACTTTGGACCGTTGGTCTTCTGATCTTTCTACGGCATTTTCGGGAACGGTGTCGTCTCCGATTCGTCCAAGTTCACCGGACCGAACCGCATCAATGACGGCATCATCCGCGGTCAGAAGTCTTTGCGACACCCATCGACTACTTGGGAGTCCAGGGAAAGTTTGTTCGACCACGGTTGTGAGTGACGCCACTGCTTGTTCGACCGTCTGCTCCTGGCGGGCGATACGATACGGTGTTGTCTGGACTGAGCCGGTGGCAACATCGTGAGCGGCTTCGAGTAGTTCATTGATTCCGATGTTTGACCGTGCCGCACCAGAAATCACGGGGACACCCAGTTGCTGTTCGAGCTGTTTTACGTCGATTCCAATGCCGTGACGTCGTGCTTCATCAGTCAGGTTGAGATACACGACAACGCGATTTGTAATGTCTAAAATCTGTAAGGCGAGATTGAGATTACGTTCCAGTCGAGTTGCGTCAACAACAATAACAGTGACGTCAGGACGTCCAAATAAGATGAATTCTCGCGCTACTTCCTCATCGACGCTTCCAGCCTGTAACGAGTAGGTGCCCGGCAAGTCAACTAATTTGATCCGTTTATTGCGGTGGGCAAACGCACCTTCGGCACGCACAATGGTTTTGCCTGGCCAATTCCCGGTGTGCTGTCGTAGCCCCGTCAGTGCGTTAAAAACGGTGCTCTTTCCAACGTTTGGATTTCCTGCAAGGGCAATCAGGATGTCCCATTTGTTTGGATTCAGGCCAAGCCTGACAAGGTTTTCTTTTCGGTACGTAGCTGCACTGCTCGATATGCGCATTGGATGTGTCATCAGCTACTTGAAGCGACCGCAGTATCCGAAATGCGTTCGACGGCAATCCACGATGATTGAGTTGAACGTAATGCGATGAGCGCACCACGAATGCGATATGCGATCGGATCACCACTCGCACTCGTCAATTCTCGTCGAACTTCGGTTCCACGAATGAGACCGAGGTCCAACAGGCGTCGTCGCTGAGGACCCTGACAGGCACGAGAGATGGCAATTACCCGGACAGTCTCGCCAGGGGCGATGTCATGCAGTGTCGTGCTGGTCGTGTCGGCGCGTTCTCCAACAGGGAGTTCCCGTATGGTGATATTACCCGCGGCAACGGAATCGATGTCCCATTCACGACCGCCGGACCTTACACGGACGGCGTGCATCGACCGGTTCACAATGTCGAGTCGTTGGCCTAGCGAGAGTCCGTCATTGAGTAATGCGTCGTAGATTTCACGAGGTTCGTCTTCGAGATGAATAATTTCGACGGTACGACCTGGGTCGGACGCTATAAGGGGGGCTCCCTTTATTGGGGGAACGTCCCCAGTTGCTGAGGGAATAGGGTCACCGTGAGGGTCCCACGGTGGATGACCAAGCCGTGTGTCGAGGGCATCTACTTCTGCCGGTGATAGCGTGTGTTCCATACGTTCGGCTTCGTCGTGCCATTCCGTAGCGGGAACACCGGTGCGGTCGGCCAGGTACCGCTCCCACATTCGATGTGTGCGGACAAGTCGTAGAGCGGACTGCAGGCCGTCTTTTGTTAGTGTCAGACCTTGAGTGGTGGCAGAGACTAAGCCCATTTCTGTCAGGCGAGAAAGTAACGTGGCAGCATGGGCTCGCGAGGTTTCAAGTTGTCCGGCGAGGCTTTCGAGCGACGTCTGACGATCTGCGCTGTGGCATGTATAGAGATGTTTAAGGGCGTCTTCGAGTCTGGTCCGTTCGTCTAGATGTGCCAGTCGTTGCAGTCGAGAGACCAGTCCTTTTCTGGGCCAAAATGAAGCAGCGATGACTCCAACGATGATGAAGAAAACGAATAATGAAAAAAGGGGGTCCGGCATTATTTAATGATTTTGAGTACCCAAAAAAAAAATCTCTATTAGTCTAAACCATCTTTACCTGCTAGTATCGGATTTTTACGCAGCATTAAGTCCATATCTGGTTCAACGAGAGAGGTTCTCATGCGTCACCGTGTTATTCGCTCCGTGTTTGTGCTTGTAGCGCTCAGTGTTTTGGCTGCGCCGACCATGGTTGGTGGGCAGACCGTCATCACGAGGGGCGAAGCTATTGGGGGTTCGCCCGTGGTCAATTTGGAGCGAGCGCTTGGTTCAGTTGATCAATATGCTGACCAAACAGTGGTTCTTGAAGGTGCCGTGAAGAAAGTTTGCCAGATGAAAGGCTGTTGGATGGAACTGACGTCACAAGGTGCTGATCGAGGTATCCGTGTGACATTTAAGGACTATGCCTTTTTTGTTCCGACTGATTCGACGGGATACGACGCGCGACTCGAGGGTATGTTTGAAGAGAATGTTTTTTCTAAAAGTGACGCAGACCACCTCATCGCTGAAGGTGTCGCATTACAGAGAAACCCTGATGGGACAGCGACAGAAGTCAGTTTTGTCGCGCAGGCCGTCGAGCTTTGGCAGTAAGTAAATATTACTCTTGTACGCTCACGTCAACGTGAGCCGTGGTCCAGCAGCATTGATCGCCGCTGCCACCGTTACCGGAAATGTCATTGACCGTGACGATTAAACGGTAATCACCGGGTTCAGCAAAGGTTGCTAATGAGGTAGTTTCTCCACCAGAGATATCTTCAAATGCATGGCGAGCTTGGTCGTTCGGAAGCACAATCGCACCAATGACCTGTGGCATCCTGGTGTCTTGGTCATTCGACTCAAAGGCAAACTCGACGTCAGCAGGGCCACGGTAGAGTTCCCATCGTAGCGTCAGTGGTGGCCGTTCTCGACCACGCCGTGGATGTTGTGGCGGATTTGTTAGTGGGACATCAGAGGCATGCGCCCACAATTCCAGTGGCTGTCCGACGGTTGCTGTGTAGGAAGTCTGGACACCTCGCGAGGGGCCTTGCAATGAATCACCGCCCGGCACTACCTGCAGTGTTGGCGGAACGTTTCCATTGGCCCGATTTAAAAACATATCGACGTAGTACGCCGGGTTTAGCCAGAACGTCACCACAGACTGCTGGTTATTGGCCGTTAGTGTCCACGTGAATTCTTGGTCTTCGGAGTCAGCCGGCACGGTAATTGAGAATACGCCCCATTCTCGCCCAGGAAAAAAATGTGATGGTTGACCCATGTCAGGTCCTCCAGGCTCAATCCTGTTGGCTGGGCCGATTGGGATGTCGAGCGGTTCCTCGTTACGGTTGAAATACCCAAGCAGGATCGTGAAGGTTCCGTCGCCGTTTTCATACCAGCCTTCGAGCGCCGGAAAAACGGCTTCGCCACGCACACCTTCCGGTTCAAGTGACAGTGGAGCGCGTGGAGGCTGTGCAAAGACAACTGTATTGCCCACGATGACGACGCTAACCACGGCGATGAGAAGTCGAACTAGACAACAAGGATGCTGCATGAGTTTTCCTGCTGGGGAATTGGTGTTAGGGAAAAGAGTCCGGGAATCGCCGGTCGGGCGACTCCCGGAACGGAAAAGCTAATTGTTATTGTCGGCGGATTCGCGCGCTTCCACGAGTTCGTCATATTCCTCGTCAGTGAAATACGTCACGTTTACCCACGCGTGCGCCATCTCATCAACGGTTCGGTCACCATATCCCACCCACACGTTCGGGTCTGGGTTCGCACGATTGGCCGCTGTGTTGTCGTGCCATGCGGTTACCTTCATAAGCGTGCCTTTGGGTAGCAATGGCGCGGCAGCATCCGTGTACTGGTACGTGTTATGCCAATTGAAATTGAAATCGCCCACGTGGCTTAAGACTTCGCGGCGTCCAGTTGGCAAGATAGCTTCTATGGCCATGGCTTTGCCCCGGAGGTGCATATGTGGCTGGAAGCTTTCGATTCGTGCGGCGCGTTTTAGTGGGAAAAATCCTTCTGTTACCGCGATGGTGTTTGGCTCAATGCCTAAAAATTCACCACCTGTCGCGCCCATTAGGTGTAGTACCTGCCTGTTTTTCGGTTCTTCACCCTTTGGGTAAAAATAGACGCCGAGTCTCACATTGTCCGTGATTTCTTCGCCACTGGCAGAATAGTGTACGTCCCAAATGATGCGGGAGTCTGGGAGCATAAGGACTCCACTGTCAGGTCGCATCACTCGCCCTTCTTTTCCGACGGCCCATTCCATGAACAGCCCTGAGTTGGCGAGAGGGTCATTGTCAGCGCTGGCATTTGGATTTTGGAGCAACGGATCAGTCTCGTCCTGTTCAAGTCGTGCGATGACATGGTGAGTGATTTTTCGACCAGCTTCTGTCCCTGGGCGAACTTCGATCGCACGAACCCATCGAGGCTCGGTTAACCCTGTCTCGGAGATCGGTTTCCACCAGGCATCATTTGATTCAGCGGGCATGGTGAATGGGTCAGATTCAACGATAAGGTCGGGCGGTCCACCGAACCGGTCCGCAAGATACCATTTCGCTTGGTCTGGCCATTCGAGAGCAGCTGGCATATCCGCAGGGTTCCCGCGAGGCGCGCCGCCATCTACCCAGCGGACAACGATGTCGATTTCAGCGTCAGTTAGCGAACGGTCGTTCTTGAAGTCAGAGATGCCGACTGTGCGATCAATATGCCATGGTGGCATTTGGCGAGTTGACACGCGGTCTTTGATCGACCGGGCCCATGGCCGCGATTCTTGATAGGTAACCAGTGACATCGGTGCAATGGAGTTAGGCCGGTGACATGCTTCGCACTTGGCCTGGAAGATTGGCGCGACGTCTTTTGAAAATGTCGGCACTTCGTCTTCGGCCGCGAAAGCAGTCCCTGTTCCCAGAGCAGCTAGTGCAACGGCTAAAACAACAAGAAATAGCGAACCGTGAAATCTGCGAAACATGTTATTTCCTTTCGTTCTTTGTTCGCCAAGTGGGCCTATCTCGCCACCCTAAGCAGACAGCTACATTCTAATGTGCTTCTTAAGGAATCTCCATTAAAGATCATTTGTTCATAAACTAATACTGTGCGAATGCCTTTCTTGTATTTAGGTTCCTTTAGACGCTTCAGAAAGCGGACGTCTTCTGTTATTCCAGTTGCGGTATTAATTTTGGTGGTTCTCGTCGGCGTGGGGTCATTGTCCGGTCAACGTGGTGGAGCATTTCGTGCATCTCGGGACCATCCAGCAATCCGGTATACCGATGGACCGGTCGAGAATGTGATCGTTGACCTCAATGCCGATCTTCAATCAGGCGCGGCCAGTTTAAGTTATGACGAAGTGAGCGGGTATCTCCCGTCAGTACTCGATTTTCTAAATGTACCGACTGAGTCTCAACTGCTAGTGTTTTCGCCAACCAGTCTTCAAGCCGACTTGATCCGGTTCGATAATCCGCGCGCGGTCTTTTTTGCTGATGACATTGCGGTTGGATGGGTGCGTGGCGCGGAGGTTCTTGAGTTAGCCGTTCAAGATCGGCAACAAGGGACGGTCTTCTACACACTCACACAGTCAGAAGTGGATCGACCGCAGTTTGAACGCCGCGAAAATTGTCTCGCGTGTCATTTGTCGTGGGACACGCTTGGCGTACCGGGTCTGCAGGTGCTCAGCATGTTTCCGATGCCGAAGGATAAAAACGCCTATGCAAGTGGACATGTTACTGACCACCGAAGCCGCTTACAGGACCGATGGGGGGGTTGGTATGTTACTGGCGATCACGGCGGCGTCGCACACATGGGGAACGTGGAAGTAGTGGATGTTGACGATCCTCAAGCCACATTCGGTGTTATCCCCGATGTGCGTCCGTCGATGGAGGGTGCTTTTGATTTAGCGGGTTACCCTTCGGCTCATAGCGATATTGTTGCCCTCATGGTGCTTGAGCACCAGGCGCACATGGCCAATCTCATTACACGTCTTAACTGGGAAGCCAGGCGTGTTGAGCACCGCGAATCAATGACTGTGCCCTCAGACCGTGGACGTGGCACGGATGATGGTCGGTTTAACGAGCTTATTGATGAGGCCGCAGTTGAATTGGTTGACTATTTGTTATTCGTTGATGAGGCACCAATACCGAATGGTATCGCTGGCACGTCCGGGTTTGACACGGTCTTTTCCGAACGTGGCCCATTTGATCAACGTGGACGGTCATTGCGTGAATTTGATCTCGAGGAGCGATTGTTCCGGTATCCGTGCAGTTACATGATTTACACTTCTTCGTTTGATGCACTTCCCGCTCGTGCACTCGAAACAGTATTTGCGAGATTATGGGCTGTGCTCTCTGGTGATGTGACTGAAGCGCCCTACGATCGCTTGTCGTATACCGAGAGGCAGGCAATTGTGGAAATCCTCATCGATACGAAAACGAACCTTCCAGACTATTTTGTTCCGTTATCGGCTGCTGCTCGCTGACCTCGTACCTAGGCGCCGGTGTTTTACGAGATCAGTGTTACCGCGAGAGAACCAGCCCACAATCAGACCACGCCGTATGCAAGCATCGCGTCAGCCACTTTTTGAAAGCCTGCAATATTCGCACCGCGTACGTAATTAATAAAACCGTTGTCGTCGGTTCCGTGTTCACGGCACTTGTCGTGGATATTACGCATGATCGTTTTTAATCGACCATCA
>Ga0209034_10000823_pt1 | contig 15310 bp, 15 predicted proteins | sample MarorgKNORR_S2LV_2_FD_188219 | JGI IMG/M metagenome (GOLD analysis project Ga0209034, IMG submission 188219) | Marine microbial communities from the Southern Atlantic Ocean, analyzing organic carbon cycling - 250m_A/KNORR_S2/LV (SPAdes) (version 2) | ecosystem: Environmental > Aquatic > Marine...
TCTTACTACCTATGTATGCATATAGTCCTCCCATGCTGATACCGGTCTCCCTTTTTAAATCCCTGAGGCTCATCGCCTCAAATCCTTTGGAGTTAGCAAGCCGAAATGTAGCCATTAAGATTTTTTCCAGATTGGGAATTGCTACCTTCGCATTCTTAATCTGCATCTTATTCTTATGCATCTCAAAAACACTATTCCACAGCGGCTCTCCTTCAAGATGCCACTTGGCTTTAAAAGCTTCTATACTAGTGTTAACCGGCCATTGAGCCAGTTCGAAGTTTGACGATTCAGGGTCCATTGATCAGAGAACGAAACAAAATCTGCATTAAATGTATTACGTTATCTAACGGCTACTAAGAAGTGCATTCAAAAATAGCTATTAATCCGTACGCATAATGACATAAAAGAAAACCCATCAAAAGAGGCGGGCTCTTTCCTAACTATGAAGCGGAAACTGGAAATGTCTAGCTCGGAAAGCTAGCTGAGCATTCTCACTTCTGATAGCGATCTAACCTAGGGATTTTTTGCTATAGCGGACTTCAGATCTGTTAAGGCCCAGAGTAGCCCTATATCCAGTAGGAAAGTATTGCTACCGACCCCGCTACAGCGCAGAGGAAAAGCGAATATCGACGTAAATTCTGATGTGAAATAAGATGGAGGGTCTGCATTGCTACCCAATATCCAGCCAGTGTGGCAGGCAGCAGAGGAAGAGAAATTAGGATGTGGTCTACCCCAAAACGGCCAACTATTGTGAGCATAATAAGTGACAGTAAACAGCTCACTACGAAAAAAGCGGCCAGGTTAGCTCGAATAAAATCATTCTCCTGATGTTGCAATACAAGCGCTATGGGAGGCCCTCCAATAGAAGAACTCGTACCCATGAAACCTGACAATAAGCCTGCCGAAAACAAGGCTCCAGGGGTAGGTTTCAATACAACATTCCCTACACTCAAAAGTACCGCAAAGAGTACCGAGATACCCAACCATAAGGCCAGTTGTTGTTGGTCGATCCAAAATAATAGTAACCCACCAGCTATCGTTCCTGGGATACGGCCAAGGATAGCGAATTTGAGGCCTGCAAAAGATATGAAATGCCAGTGTTTTAATGCATTGGCCAGAGACAGCACAAGTGCACACATAGTTATCGGTGCGGGCACGTATAGTAGGTCCATAAAAAACAGAAGCGGGGCTGCAATTATTGCGAGGCCAAATCCGATCGAGGTCTGCACATAAGACCCAACAAAAATGATCAACACGGCAATAGCTATATCCATAAATTTAGTGCCACACCGCTCTGAGCAGTTTTTAAATCAGCGCGGCATAATACTCGCTTATAGAAGTAACCTCCAGTAGATCTATAGAGACCTTTCATTCTATTGCCGCGGCGACTGAGGGTCTTTTACAATGACCACACGAACTTAGAAGCAATGCAAAATAAAAGGATAACACCATGAAATCACAAGCAGCCGTAGCGTTCAGTGCCAGTAAACCTCTGGAAATCGTGGAAGTCGATCTGGAAGGTCCAAAGTCCGGGGAAGTTCTAGTCGAAATTAAGGCAACGGGCATCTGCCATACAGACGCATTCACGCTTTCCGGGGACGATCCAGAGGGAGCATTTCCTGCAATTCTCGGTCATGAAGGAGCGGGTATAGTCCAAGAAATCGGAGCCAATGTATCGTCCTTAGAAGTAGGAGATGTAGTCATTCCTTTATATACTCCTGAGTGTCGACAATGTGACTTCTGTCTAAATCCGAAGACTAACCTTTGCCAGTCTATACGCGGGACCCAGGGCCGCGGATTAATGCCTGATGGCACTAGTCGTTTTTCGCTAAACGGCGAACCTATACTTCATTACATGGGTTGTTCTACCTTTTCCAACTATACAGTTGTCCCAGAGATTGCGCTTGCTAAAATTCGCAGCGACGCCCCTTTCGACAAAGTTTGCTATATTGGCTGCGGCGTCACCACGGGGGTAGGTGCTGTTGCCTTCGACGCACAAGTGGAACCGGGTAGTACAGTAGCTGTGTTTGGCCTTGGTGGTATAGGGCTCAATGTAATCCAAGGTGCACGCATGGTCGGGGCTGAGAGGATTATCGGGGTCGATGTTAATCCCGCAAAGGCCGTTCTCGGCACTCAATTCGGTATGAGTGACTTCATCAATCCTGATGATGTTGATGATGTCACAGGCGCGATTATCGATATGACTAACGGTGGTGTAGATTATTCTTTCGAATGTATCGGCAATGTTGCAACGATGCGCCAAGCATTGGAATGCTGTCACAAAGGCTGGGGCGAATCTTTCATTATCGGTGTAGCCGGCGCAGGCCAGGAGATCTCCACTCGCCCGTTCCAGCTGGTTACTGGGAGATCCTGGAAAGGCACCGCATTTGGCGGAGCTAGGGGTAGAACTGATGTGCCACGGATCGTTGACTGGTACATGAATGACAAGATCGCGATCGATCCGCTTATCACTCATACTATGCCCTTAGAAGACATTAATAAGGCGTTCGACCTTATGCATGAAGGTAAAAGTATTCGCTCGGTGGTAATTTACGAATAGTAATAACTAAGGAAAAGAATCAAATGAAATATCTGCACACCATGATCCGAGTCAGCAATCTTGAAAACTCGATAGATTTTTACTGCAATAAACTTGGGCTCAAGGAATTAAATCGATACGAAAGCGAAGAAGGACGTTTCACTCTAGCGTTTCTGGCGGTAGAAGGCGATGAAGATGCTCAAGTTGAGCTCACATTCAACTGGGACCCCGAAGATTACGATGAGGGCCGTAACTTTGGTCACCTAGCTTATGCCGTGGACAATATCTATGATATCTGCCAGAAACTAATGGACAACGGCGTTACTATCAATCGTCCTCCTCGAGACGGCCGCATGGCTTTTGTTCGTTCCCCGGATAACATATCTATTGAGCTATTACAGACTGGAGACCCACTTCCCCAAGAAGAGCCGTGGGTAAGTATGAAAAATACGGGGAAGTGGTAGAGCTCTCTTGAGATGCCCCTCTCGCTCGTTTATGATACTGCCCCTTCGCTTGATCTAAGTGTCTTCGCTAATCGACTCACAGTGAGTTCTGAATTCTCTGAAATAGACTTAAACCGCAACGATTGGAAGTAGCATCATGGAATTACTTGACGGAAAGTTGTGCTCCGAACAAATCCGAAGAGAAATAAAAGAGGAAGTTAACACTATAAAGACTTCTGGCAAAAGACCTCCGCATCTTGCTGCTATATTGGTTGGAGATGATGGTGCTAGCCAAAATTATGTCAGCATGAAAGTAAAGGATTGTGAAGAAGTGGGCTTCGGTTCTACGCTGATCCAGTTTGATGCAAATGTAAGTGAAGAAGAACTACTAAACAAGATTGCAGAATTGAATGCGGACAACACTATAGATGGATTCATTGTGCAGCTACCATTACCAGATCATATAGACGACAACAAAGTGATATTAGCGATCGACCCGAAAAAGGACGTTGACGGTTTCTGCCCCGAAAATATTGGTAAGTTGTGTCTCGGCTTACCTACATTTGTATCAGCGACTCCAAATGGAATTATGGAATTACTACGCCGCTACCAGATAAAAACCGAAGGTAAACACTGCGTGGTTTTAGGGCGCAGTAATATCGTTGGAACTCCGATCGCTATTCTGATGTCACGTAATAACGATACGGGCAATGCCACAGTCACGATTGCTCATAGCCGCACTAAAAACCTGAAGGAGATTTGCCGAAGCGCCGACATTCTTATCGTGGCAATCGGCAAAACAAAGTTCGTCACTGCAGACATGGTAAAAGAAGGCGCTGTGGTTATTGATGTAGGCCAAACACGGGTACCTGACAAATCTCGAGCATCAGGATTTCGTAACGTTGGTGACGTGGATTTTGATACTGTAAAAGATAAATGCTCTTTCATTACCTATGTAACAGGAGGTGTTGGTCCAATGACCCGGGCATCACTGTTACAAAACACACTCATAGCCAACCAACGGAGATAGAAGGGTCATAATGTTTCAATCATTAACTCCTCTTCCTCCCGACCCGATTCTTGGACTATCTATAGCTTTCAAGGCTGATGCTAATCCAAACAAAATTGATCTCGGCATGGGTGTATACAGGGACGCTTACGGGAATACCCCTGTAATGAGCGCTGTCAAAAAAGCAGAACAAATGATTCTTAAATCTCAGTCGACCAAGGCGTACGTTGGTCCGGTAGGTGCTGTCGATTACAACGACACCATTGCGCGGATGGTATTGGGTGATGCTCTCGCCAACCAACTTGGAAAACGCCGCATGACTGTGCAAACACCTGGAGGAACTGGTGGTTTGCGTCTGACGGCTGACTTCATCAGAAAAGTGAATCCAGACGCGACTGTTTGGGTTAGCGATCCTACCTGGGCCAATCATAGCCCGCTTATTAGCGCTGCCGGACTGAAGATCCAAAAATACCCTTACTATAACTATGAGACGCACAGCATCCGGTTCGATGAGATGGCGGAATGCCTGCGGAAGATTCCAAAGGGCGATTTAGTGCTATTACATGGTTGCTGCCATAATCCCAGCGGAGCTGATCTCAGCCGTGAACAATGGCAAGTCATACGAGATCTGGCATTGGAAACTGAGTTTACAGTATTTATCGATTTGGCTTATCAGGGTCTAGGTGATGGAATAGAGGAAGACGTTAATGGAACGAGACTACTCGCTGAACACCTTCCTGAACTGCTAATAGTTAGTTCCTGCTCGAAAAACTTTGGGTTATATCGGGAGCGAACTGGAGCGCTAACTATTATCTGCCAGAATGAAGGCTCCGCTAATACAGCCACCACTTTGATTGCAGCGGCGGCGCGAGCCAATTATTCAATGCCACCAGATCATGGTGCTTCTATCGTGCAATTGGTAATGGATAATCAGGAACTACGCAGTGAATGGAAACATGAACTCGCTGAAATGCGCGACCGGATAAATCGACTGCGTTCCTTGCTGGTAACGCGCATTAAGGAAGCAGACATTAATGACGATTTCAGCTTTATTGAAAGAGAGAAGGGAATGTTCTCTTTCCTTGGCATCACAGGTGACCAGGTCCAGTCCTTAATCAATGACTATAGTATCTATCTAGTAAATTCTAGTCGTATTAACGTCGCCAGTATCAATGATAAAAATATCGATTATCTAGTTAGCAGCTTAGCAGCAATATGTGATGGGAATTAATATTTATGAATCGTTTCTGGATTTCAGTGCTTGGCTTACGGTGGTTGCAAATTCGCGGAGCGCAGCTTCAGTTGTCGCCCAGCTGATACAAGCATCAGTGACTGATATGCCTGGACGGATCTCATCGAGGTCGTCTGGTATGGCTTGATTACCTTCCTTTAAATTACTTTCAAGCATAACTCCTATAATAGACTGATTACCTTGCTTTATCTGTTCGGCCACCTCCTTTAGCACCAAAAGTTGTTTCGCCGGATCTTTCTGTGAATTACCATGACTGCAGTCGATCATGATATTTTGTTCATGCCCTGCTTTATGTAATTTTTCCTCGCAGTTTTTAACGCTCTCCTTATCATAATTGGGGGACTTGCCCCCTCTTAAAATTACATGGCAATGAGGATTGCCTTCAGTACGAAAGACAGCCCCTTTTCCCTCTTCTGTAACACTTATAAAACTGTGATTAGCTGAAGCAGAGCGAATCGCATTAATTGCCACCATAATATCTCCATGCATATCATTTTTAAATCCAATTGCAGAAGAGATGCCACTAGCTAACTTTCGGTGAGTGGGCGATTCAGTTGTACGGGCTCCGATAGCGGTCCAACTCACTAAATCCTGTAAATACTGGGGAGAAATCAGATCTAATGCTTCAATCGCAATAGGCAATCCAATTTCCGCTATATCCACCATCAACTTCCGACCAATGCGAATACCATGATCTATGCGGTGACTTCCATCCAAATGAGGGTCATAAATGAGGCCTTCCCAGCCTATAGAAGTGCGAGGTTTTTCAAAATATACCCGCATTAGAATCAGTAGGTCATTCGCCAATTCATCGGCAAGAGGCTTTAGCAGGCTAGCATATTCCAGGGCTTCCTCGGGATTGTGGATTGAACAAGGACCAACAACCAAAATTAGTCGGGGATCCTTACGGCCCAAAATACTCTTTACTGCACGGTGCCCTGACTTCACTGTTTTCAGAGCATCTCCTCGCAGAGCGAACTCATTCTTCAGAACAGCAGGCGTCGGTAACTCCTCATATCCCGTAATATGAAGATTGTCTATTTCCTTTACACGCTTGGCCATTTTTTGATCCACTCATTTTCAGAATGCAGAATTATTGTGTAAAAGCTTTCCAATTCAAAGGAAAACATAAAGCTTTAAGACTAAATGATTGCCGTTAATCCATCGTTAAATACATCTAGACCGGTTGCAGGTTTATCTATTCCGGAATAAACGAACCAGTCTTCAAATAGTGTATTGTGTTATCAATCACTTTATTGTTTAACATCATGAAGGTATGCGTAACCGGCAACATTAAGTGTGCATTCATACCTTCTACCTTAGTACTCTCCACTGTAACTACACTATCGTTAGGACCGTCCATGAAAAACAGGTTAATAGGATTAATATTAGTGGTTCCTGCAATAATGCCAAGATCGAAATCTACGGGTCCAAGGTCATTTAAAACACTACTTGGCCCAGTACCCAGAGCAACCCCAGTTGGTCCCGATAGTAGTCTAAATCCAGGCACCGGAAGAAGACTATCTACAATTTCACTTCCTTGGTTGGGTGGGCCCAGCATAACGACGCGACCCAGTGCTGATACATACTGTTTTTGGAAGTAAAGCCTAACTAAGATACCGCCTAATGAATGAGTTACAAAATGAATCTTTTCAGCTTGTTGGCCAAGACATGTAGTCAGGCCTCTTTCTATTGCGTCAACGGCAAGTATTTTAATTTCGTGACGTCGTGAAGGATATTTGATATTGACAACATAAAATCCACTGCGCGTCAGTTTGGTTTCTAATTCCGACATAGAATTAGATATACGTGCCAGACCATGCAGAAGAACTACGCATTCTTGGTTGGCCGATGCTTTAACTGAAAAACAGCACAGCAAGATACTGATGAAAAAAAGTTTAGTCGATCGCATCATTTGTATATTGGCAGTTCCAACAAAGATCAAAACTTGCTGCGTTCACTTCATCACAATTTCCACAGCTCCATTCCTCGCCTTCCTCAGATACTGGTATTACTAGCTTCCTGATGATCTGTTCAGCACGCCGCACATTCAGTTTTTCTTCTACCCAGACTTCTGGTAAACATTCGTGCACAGGCATTTCCCCGGCGACCGAATATAACTTGTCATTCCGCACAATAGCAGCAATATCGTGCTGTTCAAGCAAGTTACGTACATGCCAAGCCATAGCTACATTATCAGCAGTATAGACTCGTTTCATTCTAGGAAGAGCATAGCTGGAGAATTTATACTAACGGTAAATATGCTTCCATCTTAATCCAGAAGCAAACAGCATACCCGAATATAGGGCCATTCCGCCAATAACAAGAAACACCAAACGGGTTAATTGTGTAATTGTGTCCAGGTCAGGCCACTGCTGCCAATTTCCCGTTACGCTAACTAGAAAATAGGCCATCACACCATTTGCTGCGATTATGCGAACGAGAAATAGAAACCAGCCGTTCTGAAACCTGAACACTCCATCAGAGCGCAAGCCGGCAAGCAACAAAACAGCATTGAGAACAGCCGCTAGGCTAGTCGCTAAAGCTAGACCTACGTGCGCAAGGCCATTGAGATAAAAAATAATATTCAGTGCCATATTAGTGGTCATAGCTATGATACCGATCCTTACCGGGGTAACTGTATTCTGCCGGGCGTAGTAACCTGGCGCAAAAATCTTGATCGCCATGAAAGCTAGCAGACCTACAGCATAGGCCCGTAAACTACCGGAAGCTTGGATGACATCGGTTTCAGTGAAATTTTCATTTTGAAAAAGAGTCACCAATAAGGGCTCGGCAATTAGAACCAATGCCACTGTAGCAGGTATGGCGATGAGGCAAATAAGCCTAAAGGCCCAGTCAAGGGTATTGGAAAACTCGTCCATTGATTGTTCTGCATGCTTTCGAGAAAGGTTTGGCAGAACAACAATTGCGATTGCGATGCCGAAAGTACCTAACGGCAACTCCATTAAACGATCGGAAAAATACAGCCAAGATACACTACCGGAAACGAGGAACGAGGCAATGAGCGTATCTAATAAGAGATTAATCTGAGCTACCGAAACACCAAAGAGAGCTGGCAGCATCAATTTTTTGATTCGGACAACTCCCTCATGGAGTTTAGACGGTTTAGGCTTTGGTACCAGATGAATTTGTGCAAGAAATGGTAATTGGAAGAGTAATTGAGCAAAACCTGCGATTAAAACACCCCAAGCAAGGGCAAGTTCGGGTTCACGCATGTAAGGAGCCAACAAAAAAGAGCAAGCTATTAGTGAAATATTAAGTAGTGCCGGAGTGAACGCAGGTATTGCGAAACGACCATAGGTGTTCAATATGGAGCTACACAAAGCTGTCATCGAGATGAGTAATAGATAGGGAAACGTGATGCGCAACATTTCCACAAACAATTCGAATTTTGCTGGTTCATCATTAAATCCGTAGGCAATAGGTAGCGCAATAATGGGTGCACCCAGGACTACAATAACCGAGACTAGAAAAAGGAACCCACCGAGTGACCCTGCTACCGCGTTAACCAATCTCTGTACATCGGCTAATGATTTTTTCGAGCGATACTCGGAAAGTACAGGAACAAACGCCTGGTTAAAGGCCCCTTCTGCAAACAAACGCCGCATGAAATTGGGTATTTTGTTAGCGAGAAAGAAAGCATCGGCGGCATCGGTGGTACCAAAGACTCGCGCGATAACTATGTCTCGTGTCAGTCCTAGAACCCTCGACACCATGGTCATCGAACCAGTAATACCACTAGCTTTTAACAGGCCATCTCCCTCATTAGTACCCTGATCACTCTTGATCAGAGTGCTAGTGTCTATATCAATTTTTTCCGAATCTGGTTGTATTTCACTCATATATAGAATCTCTCGGCATCTGTATTCTGGCGCCGAATTGGACTTTATAAAGGATCAACTCTCTCATTGCACTATCGGATATTTTTAACAATTAGTTGAGTATTCTTAGTAAGTTAGCGCGATTGTCGACTTTAATTTTGTTGACATAACCTAATGAAAACGGCATAGTGTCGCTCCTTCAAAAATGCTGGATCAAGCAGACTGTGATCCCCATTTTCTAATACTTTAGATAGCACAGAACAAAGGAGTTTCAATTGGCTAATTCTCCACAGGCCCGAAAGCGAGCTAGGCAAGGTGAAACTCGTCGGCGCCAAAATGCTTCTTTCCGTTCTATGGTTCGTACCTGTATCAAAAAAGTTGACGCAGCTATTCAAGGTAATGACTACGCCGCAGCTACAGAAGCTTTTAACGCGGCAGTTCCAGTAATCGACCGCATGGCTGATAAGGGTATTATCCACAAAAATAAGGCTGCTAGGCATAAGAGTCGATTGAACACCGCGGTCAAAGCCCTTCAATAGTTAGACGGAATTTGCAACTAGACACAGAAGATCGGTGATCACTAGTTTTGTGTAATTAAAGAAAACCTAGCTCAGCTGGAGAGGATTAGGTTATCACGATGGATGATTTCCTCTTCTCCGGCATACCCCAGCAATTGTTCAATCCGGTCACTGTTTTGCCCCATCAGCTTCTGCACTTCGGCTGCCTCATAGTTCACAAGCCCCCTGGCAATTTCTTGCCCCCCCTCATCTAGGCACGCCACTACGTCGCCTCGTGAAAAAGTTCCACTGGTAGATTTAACTCCAACAGGCAAAAGACTGCGACCAGATTGTGTTAACACATTAACTGCTCCAGCATCCAGAACTAGAGAGCCCTTAAGAGTTAATTGGCCTGCTAGCCATTGCTTTTTTGCTGTAACCGGCTCATTGTCCGCTTCTAGCAGGGTACCAAGCTCCTCTCCTTCAACTAATCTCTGCAATATCCCATCGATTTTTCCATTGGCTATTACAGTATCGGTCCCTGAACGAGCTGCCAACCGAGCACCCGATAATTTTGTCAACATCCCGCCGCGGCCGAGACTAGAACCCTTCCCTGCTCCTTTCGATAACGAGGAATCGTTTGCAGAAGCCGCCTCAATTAATTCAGCAGAAACATCGTCTCGTGGATCGGCGGTGTATAACCCATCCTGGTCGGTAAGAACAATCATCACATCAGCGTTTACAAGATTTGCCACTAGCCCTGCCAGGGTATCATTATCACCAAAGCACAGCTCCGCTGTTGCCACCGTATCGTTCTCATTTACGACCGGCAACACGTTCATTTCTAGTAAAGTGGTCAAAGTGCTCCGGGCATTCAAATAACGCGTGCGGTTTGACAAATCTTCATGGCTTAGCAGAATCTGAGCCGCATATAATCCATGGCGCATAAAGCAACTTTCATAGGCTTGCACAAGCCCCATCTGCCCTATAGCGGCAGCTGCTTGCTGCATGTGCACCTGCTTCGGACGAGTTTTCAGATTAAGACGTGTAACACCTGCCGCCACAGCCCCAGATGATACTAAAACTAGCTGTATACCACCCTTTTGCAGTGTCACTAGTTGCTCAGCCAAATGATCAATAGCGTTCCTATCAAGACCAAGCCCATTATTAGTCAATAGTGAACTTCCAACCTTAACCACTAAGCGTTTTGCATCTTTTATTTTTTTACGCATATCCTGTTATCGACTTATTTTCCGAATAGCCACAGTTTTAATCTTAAGCACTTCTTTAAATATTTTTTAGATTGCGAGCACCAATTGATCTGCGAATTTCAAAGGCCATCGCTTCTCCGAGTCTCTGTTGTTCATCTCGGTAAATTTTATCTTTAACAAGTCGCTGCTGGTGCGATTCTATAAAATCCATTAGGGACTGACACAATTCTGCACATCCTTCTTTATTTAATGCCGAAATTTGATGAATCTCGCCTTGCCAGTTCAGCTTTGCTCTTAATCGCTCTTTGAAACCTTCTAGCTCTTTTTCGTCTATAAGATCTATTTTATTCAATACTAACCACCGTTCTTTCTTTGCCAATGTACCACTGAAATTCTTCAATTCCTGGACAATTTTCTCAACGTTTGTTAATGGATCACCTCCGGCAACCGGCATAACGTCTATTAAGTGAAGTAACAGATAAGTGCGCGACAAGTGTTTTAAAAACCGAAATCCAAGTCCCGCTCCGCCTGAAGCCCCCTCTATCAACCCCGGCACATCAGCCATAACAAAACTGCGTTCTGCACTGACACTTACCACACCTAGATTTGGCACTAGAGTTGTAAAGGCATAATCAGCAACTTTCGGTTTTGCCGCTGACACGGCTCTGATCAATGTGGACTTGCCGGCATTCGGTGAGCCAAGCAGCCCGACATCTGCCATCAGTTTTAATTGAAGCTGCAGGGTCCTCTTCTCACCTTTAATTCCTTTCGTGATTTTACGTGGTGCTCGGTTTGTGCTGGTCTTAAAGCGAGTATTGCCCATTCCATGTTTGCCCCCACGAGCAACCAAGACTCTCTCATCGGGATTATTGAGATCAGCAAGCATTTCTTCCGTGTTCACATCGATTACACTTGTACCAACAGGAACTCTAATGAAAAGATTTTCGCCACTTTTACCAGTGCAATTACTCCCTTGACCACTTTGGCCTGATTGAGCACGGTAAAGAGGTCGAAACCTGAAGTCCACAAGTGTATTTAGTGATTCATCCGCTTGCATAAATACACTACCACCATCGCCACCATCACCTCCATCAGGCCCCCCTTTTTCAATGTATTTTTCACGCCGAAAGCTTAAGCAACCATGACCTCCATTGCCTGCCTCAACTGTTATTTCTGCTTCATCGACAAATTTCATTGTGATTAGCTCTGGTTTTTAACTAAAAAAGCCCCGTCGAATGACGAGGCTTTTTGGTATATTGACGGGATATCTAAGCCGATTCGACACTAACAAATTTTCTGTTACGTGGGCCCTTAACAGTAAACTTCACAACACCATCTGATTTAGCGTAAAGGGTGTGATCTTTGCCACAACCCACATTTTCGCCAGCATGAAAGCGAGTCCCACGTTGACGGATGATTATGTTTCCCGCTCTAATTTCTTGACCTCCGTACAACTTAACTCCAAGGCGCTTCGATATGGAATCACGACCGTTATTGGTACTACCACCTGCTTTCTTGTGAGCCATAACTTACTCCGGATTCATTCCTCGGGCTTAACTCTGGGTTGAGCCTTGGCCTTGGGTTTGGCTTTGGGTTTAGCCTTACCCTTGGGTTTGACCTTTGCTTTAGATTCAGCCTTGGCTTTGGGTGCGATTTTACCCTCAGGTTCCAACTTAGTCTTGGCCTTAGCCTTGGCCTTAGTCTCAGCCTTGATACCGATAATTTTTACTTCTGTAAACCACTGCCTGTGACCTTGCTGCCTCTTATAATGCTTACGGCGATGGAACTTTACAATCTTAATTTTGCCGCCGCGACCTTCCTTGACCACTTCCGCAGTCACCTGGCTACCTTTAACATAAGGTTTACCAATCTTGACCGATTCCCCTTCACCTACCAACAAAATCTTGTCGAACTTTAACTTATCACCAGCAGCAGCATCGAGTTTTTCGAGTCGCAGGATTTCACCTTCTTCCACCCTGTGCTGTTTACCGCCACTCTCAATTACCGCGTACATGATTGTCTCCGAAACCCTTTAACAATAGGCAACTCAGCCCATTTCCATAGGGGCCGGCATTTTACGGTAACGCTTGGGTCTAAGCAAGTGAAATTGGGCGCCTGGAGACATTGCTATAACGTAACACTGTGAGACTGAGCAATTAAGCGACAGACTCGGATATTCGTTGATTTTGGTTGGCTTGACACTGCTTAATGTGCTCCCTAGCATGCATACTCAAACGGGCTAGGGCCCAATAATCAAAAATTTTTTACTGCGAATGATCATCTGCCACTGATGTACAAAAAAATTCGATCTGTCGTTGAATCCGACTTTTTCACAGTTGATGAATACATCGTTGAGCAACTTCACTCGAATGTACCGCTTGTGGAAAACATTGGCCACTATATCGTAACAGCAGGCGGCAAGCGCCTACGGCCAATCCTAGTTCTTCTGGCTGCACATTGTTGCAAGATAGACGGAAGCAAGCATATTCCAATGGCAGCCGTAATCGAATTTATTCATACCGCCACTCTCCTACATGACGACGTAGTTGACATGTCTTCATTGCGCAGAGGCCAACCCACGGTAAACGCTGAGTGGGATAACCCGTCCAGTGTACTGGTCGGCGATTTCATCTATTCACGAGCATTTCAAATCTTGGTAGACATTGGGGATTTGCGCATAATGGAAATCATCGCGAATACTACGAACAAGATAGCCGAGGGGGAAGTATTGCAGCTCATCGCTAAGAATAATCCGAACGCATCGGAGCAAAATTACATGGAGGTGATCAAAAATAAGACCGCAATATTGTTCCAAGCAGCAGCCCAGTGCGGCGCTATACTTGCTCGGGCTGATACGGCCACCGAAAAATCGCTACAACGTTATGGTATGCATCTTGGTACCGCATTTCAGTTAATTGACGATGTATTAGATTATGACGGTGACGCCCTGACTATGGGAAAGAACATAGGCGATGACCTGTTAGAAGGTAAAACCACACTGCCATTGATCTATGCTATGGAAAAAGGAGATAACCTACAATCTGAAATAATAAAGAAAGTTTTGCTGGATAAGAACGTTTCTGATAAAGAACTAGATAGGGTCCTTCAGATAGTCAGTGAAAGTGGCGCTCTTGAATACACTCGGGAATTAGCTAAACAGCAAGCCAATGAGGCAATTGCCTGTCTTGAATCCATTGAGGGGTCAACCTTTCGCGATGCCCTGATGTCGATGGCAGAATTTTCTATTCGTCGTAACAACTAATTTGAGAACCCCAACAGCAACCGAGCCCATTGCGAACAGCAAAATGGGAAATCAGTTAAATAGAGAAATCTGCTACATAGCTGGATAATTAGGTCCTCCACCCCCTTCTGGAACGACCCAAAATATATTCTGAGTCGGGTCTTTGATATCACAAGTCTTGCAGTGTACGCAGTTCTGTGAATTGATCTGAAATCGTTTTTTCCCGTCTTCCTCCTCTATCACCTCGTAGACACCTGCGGGACAATAGCGTTGTGCTGGTTCGTCATACATTGGCAGATTTACATCGATAGGAATAGTAGAGTCCTTCAGTTTTAGATGGCAGGGTTGATCTTCGGCATGGTTGGTATTGGAAAGAAAAACCGAAGATAAAATTTCAAAACTAATCTCACCATCCGGTTTTGGGTAGTCGATCAGCAAACTTTCCTTGGCCGGGTTTAACTGGCAATGATCTTTAGACTTGTCATGAAAAGTAAAAGGAGATTTTCCAAAAAAAATATTCTGCTCGATAAATGCCAATGCACTGCCCAGCCAAAAGCCGAACTTGTGGAAGCCGGCACTAAAATTGCGTGTCTTATATAGCTCTTCCTTGAGTTCTGAGTTTTCGAAACGTAACGAAAATTCGGTTAATTCTTTCTCAGATGGATTATTGCTCACTGCTTCAAAAAGTATTTCACCTGCCAAAATACCTGACTTCATTGCCGTATGGCTGCCCTTAATCTTAGCTGCATTCAAAGTACCAGCGTTGCAGCCAATTAACAATCCGCCGGGGAACGTCATCTTCGGGAGTGAATTTAGACCTCCCTTTACAATTGCCCTAGCTCCGTAACTGATACGTTTTCCCCCTTCTATATATTGCTTGATTACAGGGTGATGCTTAAATCGCTGGAATTCCTCATAAGGGTTGAGATATGGATTTTTGTATGACAAATCAACAATTAACCCGAGCGATATTTGATTCCCTTCAATGTGGTACAGAAAACCACCACTAGTAGCTGCGTAACTAGGTCCTGTCATCGGATAACCTGCTGTGTGAACAACGAGCCCTTTTTTATGCTTATCTTGGGGTATTTCCCATACTTCCTTTAAGCCAATGCCGTAGTGCTGTGGATCGCTATCCTTGTCCAGTTCGAATTTATCGATGATCTCCTTCCCAAGATGACCTCGGCAGCCTTCCGCAAGGACCGTATATTTAGCGTGGAATTCAAAACCGGGTTCGAAGGACGGTTTTTGCTCTCCATTCGCATCTACCCCCATG
>Ga0209034_10000827_pt1 | contig 15289 bp, 13 predicted proteins | sample MarorgKNORR_S2LV_2_FD_188219 | JGI IMG/M metagenome (GOLD analysis project Ga0209034, IMG submission 188219) | Marine microbial communities from the Southern Atlantic Ocean, analyzing organic carbon cycling - 250m_A/KNORR_S2/LV (SPAdes) (version 2) | ecosystem: Environmental > Aquatic > Marine...
ACTACCCTGGCTCAACAATGCCCTATGTTGTAGAACAAACATCTAGAGGCGAAAGAACATATGATATTTTTTCTTTATTACTGAAAGAAAGAATAATTTTTCTTGGTACTGATGTAAATCCAATGATATCTAATATCATTGTTGCTCAGTTACTTTATTTATCACGAGAAGACCAAGAAAAAGATATTAACTTATATATAAACTCTCCTGGAGGATCAGTATATTCAGGATTGTCCATATACGACACAATGCAAATGATTCCTAATGATATTTGTACTTATTCAGTTGGCTTATCTGCTAGTATGGGAACTATTTTGTTGACCGCTGGGACAAAAGGAAAACGCTATGCTTTACCTCACTCAACTATGATGATGCATAGTGCTTCAGGTGGAGCAGGAGGAACTGTTTCAGATATACAAATTCAAGCTAAAGAAATATTAAGAGTAAATAATGAATTGACAAAAATCATGGCTAAACATACTGGTCAATCGGAAGCAAGAATACGAAAAGATGAAGATCGTGATTTTTGGATGGATGCAAAGCAAGCTGTAGAATACGGTTTAGTTGATGAAGTAATTTCTCCAACTAAATTGAAAGATAAAAAATAAATTTGTCACTATGAAGATCTGTACTTTATGTAAGAAGTCATATGATGACCCCAATGATATCAGAGGATACCCTGGTGATCATTTTGGTTATCCTGAAGTTAAAATATTTTTTTGCTTAAACTGTTCAACTTACATACATAAAGGTTTTTCTTTAGAGAATTCTTTAACTGAAGATGAATCAACAAATTTAAAAATTTTATATAATAAACCACCAAAGGAAATTTCTAGTCAATTATCTGACTATGTAATTGGTCAAGAACACGCCAAAAAAGTTATTTCAGTAGCAGTTTATAACCACTATAAAAGATTACAACCAAAAGAAACAGAAGATGTCGAGATTCAAAAATCTAATATTCTACTTGTAGGGCCTACTGGATCAGGAAAGACTTATCTTGCGCAAACTCTATCAAAAATTTTAGACGTTCCTTTTTCTATTTCTGATGCTACCTCACTTACTGAAGCAGGTTACGTAGGAGAAGATGTAGAGAACATATTGCTAAGACTATATCAAGCTGCTGATGGCAATATTAATAAAGCTCAACAGGGAATTATATATATTGATGAAATAGATAAAATTGCGAAAAAAAATGCAAATCCATCTTTAACCAAAGAACTTGGGGAAGGAACCCAACAATCCCTACTAAAAATTCTCGAGGGTTCCGTAGTGAATGTCCCTCGTAAAGGAGGAAGAAAGCATCCTGAACAAGATTTTTTACAAATAGACACTTCGGGAATTTTGTTTATTTTAGGAGGTGCATTTGAGGGCTTAGACAAAATTGTAGATAAAAGAATAAATAATAAAACTATCGGATTTGAAAATATTTCTAATGAAAAAGAAAATTTTATTAAAGATGATAAATATATAGAATCAGAAGACATTTTAAAATATGGATTTATTCCTGAATTTATAGGTAGAGTTGCATCAATTGTAAGCCTAAATAATCTTAATCACTCTGATTTGTTATCTATTTTAAAAGAGCCAAAGAATTCACTTGTTAAACAATATCAAAAACTATTTGAATTAGACGGTGTTGAGCTCAAATTTACTAAAGAATCTTTAGAACAAATTGCTAATGAGGCTTTATTAGAAAAAAATGGAGCACGAGCATTAAAATCAATCATAGAAAAAATCTTAATGGATGTTATGTTTGAAATCCCAAGCATAGAGAATGTTTCAACTTCTATCGTACAATATGACAATATTAATAAAGTATATTACATAGAATTATCAGATGGAAACGGGGAATCTATAAAAAATTTTGAATCTAAGAAAGTTGCTTAACTTTCTTATTAACCTCGGCTGAAAGATCTAAGCTAAGAGAATTATTTATATCTATTTCTTTCATTCCTATTTTTGATATTGTTTCATAAAGTAAAATTTGTTCATAATTAACAATTTTTTTTCTTATCTCGAAAAAAAGTTTTGAATTTTCTATTTCAATATTTTTATTTTTCTGTACTGCTTTCCATTCTGTCTTTAATTCTTCAGATTTTATTTTAAATTTACAATAAGAAATATTTGGACCTTCATCTAAATCTGGAGTCATTAAATGAATTGATATCCCAGATTCATCTTCATTATTAATAATTAATTTTCGAATAACTTGTTTCCAAGTTCCATTTGGACCATTTGGAAGTGCAGGATGTAAATTTATTATTGTGTAATTTGTACATAATAAAGGAGCAAATAACATATATCCTGCAGATACTATAAAATCTACTTTGTGTTTTGATATTTTTTCTATAACTACTTCATCAAATAAATACCTTAAATCCTCCCATCTTTTTTGGGCTTTTTTTTTAAATTTATTTGATGAAAAATTGATTATTTTGATTTTGTTTTTCTTAACAAAATTTATGAAATTATCAGATCCTGATTTCTCTCCTAATTCCCTATTACAAAAAACATAAGATATATTAACATTTTTGTTTTTGTTTGTAAGTTCTAGAATTTTTCTTAATAAACCTATGGAACCTTCACCATTTCCAGTAGATAACCAGCCAATTTGAATTGTTTTTTTTTTATCATTCATCATTATTAATTATATTATTCCAATCATCTTCTATTTGTTTGATTCTCAAACTAGACTTTTGTAATAATGTATGACATTCTTTTGCTAACTTTATAGCCTTATCAAATATCTTTACTGATTCTTCTATATTTGAACTTTCTTCTAATTTTCTAACAAGTATTTCTAATGATTCAAATTTTTTTTCATAATTGTCTGTTTTTTCTGTCATTTTACTTTTCTTTTTTGTTGATATTTTCTACCATTGAACCAAATTTTCCATCTAGTATTTTGGTTGTTACCTTATCTCCAATTTTGATATTTGAAATTGAAGTTATTTGTTTTCCTGTTTTATCTTGCAAAGTAGCAAAACCTCTTTCAAATATCTTATTTGGTGACATTTGAATTAATTGGTTATTTATATTTTCTAATTTTAACGCATTTATTTCAGTTATTTGTTTGATATTGTTAAAGATTTTTTCTGAATTTGCAATCAATTCAAGTTTTTTTTCATTTATATTAGGGATCAAATCTGTAAATCTATCAAATGTTATATTTAATTCATTATTATATTTTTCTCTTTGATTATTTATCATTGATAAAGATTGGTTAATTGTAGATAGAAGATCATCTAATAATTCTTGTTGTGAAATAGATACCAATTCTGCTGCAGAGCTGGGCGTTGGAGCCCTTAAATCGGATACATAATCTGAAATCGTATAATCTGTTTCATGTCCTATTGCTGAAATAACGGGGATTTTACATGCATATATACTTCTTACTAGGCTTTCATTATTAAAAGGAGATAAGTCTTCGGTTGAACCCCCGCCCCTTGCTAATATTATTACTTCAGGGCTGTATTGAGTAATTTTCTCTAAGGCATTACTAACTGATAAGTGAGCATCAAATCCTTGTACATTGCAAGGAGAAATAATTAATTCAGCTAAATTATATCTTCTTTCTAAAGTTGTTATAATGTCGTGAATTACTGATCCACTTGGAGAAGTTACTACTCCTATCCTTTGAGGAATTTTTGGAATTGCTCTTTTTCTATCATCACTAAATAATCCTTCTGATTCTAATTTAATGAATAATTTTTCAAATTCTTCTCCAAAGAATCCTTGACCTAATTTTTTTACTGATTTTATTATTATTTGTAGGTCCCCTCGCTGTTTATATATAGAAACTTGACCTACTATAATTACTTCTAGATTATCTTCAGGCATATCTATATCTTTATTCCCTCTGAATAAAACGCATTTTACACTAGAGAATTCATCTATAAGATTAAAATATTTATGTCCAGAATTTGAAACCCTCAAATTTGATATTTCTCCTTTTATAACAATCTTTTCAAATTCCGGGTTATATTCAATAACAAATTGAATTTTGCTAATAAATTCTGATACTGAAATTGGTAGTTTGTTTTGGATCATTTTTTAATCTGAACGACCTAAGTAAGAACCATCTGATGTAGAAACATTTATTTTTTTACCACTTTCAATAAATAGAGGCACTTGTACAGTTAGTCCTGTTGTGGTTTTAGCTGGCTTTGTTGCTCCAGATTGTGTATCACCTTTTAATCCTACTTCAGTCTCAGCAATTGTTAAAATCATTGAAGAGGGTAATTGAATTGCTAAAGCATTGCCATTCATTGTTATGATTTCTGCATTACTTCCTTCAGATAGATATTTTGAATTATCTCCTATAAGTTTTGAATCTAACTCATATTGTTCAAAATCTTTATTATCCATAAAAATATATAAATCTTTATCTTGATATAAAAACTGCACTTCTTTTGTTTCAGTTTCAGCCAAAGTTAATTTTTGATTACCAGGGACCTTCTTCTCATAAACATTACCAGATTCTATATGTCTTAATTTTAAAGTTAAAGTTGGTGGAGCTTTTGGAGCTTGTCGATGTTGCCAATTTAAAATCTGGTAAATTTCGTTTTGAAGTAAAATAGTCATGTTCCTTTTAATTTCTCCAGATGAGATGGTCATATTTATTCTCCTTTATTTTATAATTTTATGCTTTTGGATGAGCTTTTGTATATATTGCCCTAGATTTTTCAACTGAAATATGTGTGTATATTTCAGTTGTTTTGGCAGTACTATGCCCTAATAATTCTTGAACGACACGTAAGTCTGCACCACCATCAATCATATGAGTTGCAAACGAATGTCTCAAAGTATGAGTGTGATATTTAGAATCTAATCCTGCTTTATTAATATATTTTTTTATTAGATTTTGTATACTTCTTATTGAAAGTCTTTTCCCTTTATTTGTTAGGAAAAAAGCTTTTTCATTTCCTAAATTTAGTTTTTTCCTTGGTCCTTTTATATATTTTGATAAAAGGGATTTTGCTTTTTCCCCGAAAATTACAGTCCTATATTTGCCTCCTTTACCAAAAACTATTGCTTGTCCTAAATTTGTATCTATGTCGTTCAAATTCAGAAAATTAACTTCTGAAACTCTAATACCAGTAGAGTATATTAATTCTATTATTGATTTATCTCTAATTCCTAATTCAGAATCAGTATCTACAATTTCAATTAATTCATTAATTTCTTTGGATGAAGCAATTTTAGGTAAAGATTTAATATTTTTAGGTTTGGGAATAGACTCAAAATAATTTTTTTCAGACATTCCTCTTTTCTTAAGATAGGTGAAAAAAGATTTCATATGTGAAATTAATCTCTGGACTGACTTTAAACTTGTTGATTTATTTTTTTCACTAATAAATTTTCGTGATAGATCTAGATCAAATTTTTCGTTAAGATTCATTGCTAAAAAATTTATGAAATTTTCAATATCTAAATTTTGATTTCTAATAGTATAAAAAGATAAAGAAGGGTTTTGATCTAAATAGGTTTTTTTATTTTTTTTTAAATCACTTATTAATTTTGTTGTAACTTTTTGCATAATTTAATAATAAAATTATTTTGATTTATTAAAAACACGAATTATTAACGATTATTTTCTATTTTAGAAGTTTTTAATTTATCGTTTTCATAATCAAGTATACTTTTTCTATTTCTTCCAGTTGTTGTCCAACATTTTTCAGATAGTGAACTTTTGTGATCAGTTTTTGCTCCATTCACATAACCTTTCTCACATGCTAAAAACGCTCCATCATCTGTCGATTTCTTTCTTTTTATCGGGATCCATTTCATATGTATGTTTTCGCAATTTTCTGATTTCTCTCTTAGTCCGTTAGTTTTATCAAATTCTAAATTTTCACATAATTCTATTGTTCCAGTACATTTTGGACAATGTATATCTGTGAAATGATGAGAAGAAGAGGGATTAACTAATTTTGAGTCGTTTCCTACTTCTCTTAGTTTATTTAATCTTTCATTAAATATTTCATAAAATTCACAAACAACCGATTGCCAGTCTAAATTTCCTTGAGCTATATTATCAAGTTGTTGTTCTATATTACTAGTAAATTCCAATGACATGAAATGATCTCCGTAAATGGGTTTCAAGGTGTTAATCATAGATTTTCCAACATTAGTTCTATGTAAACTTCTACGCATTGCAACGACAGCACTATGCTGTTGTATTCTATCTAAAATAGATGCGTACGTACTGGGCCTACCTATACCACTAGTTTCTAATTCCTTAATCAGACTTGCTTCAGTAAATCTATTTTTAGGTTTAGTATAGTTTTGAATTTCTTTTATTGAGGAAACCTTTACAATATCTTCAATAGACAAATTTGGAGGAACATCAATTTGATTTTCCCCATCTATAATCTTGAATCCATCAAACAAAATTTTATTATACTCAGAATTCAAAAAGAATATTTCTTTATCATTAAACTTTGCTTCTACTAATACCACAGTCTTCTCAGTTAGACTGTTTTTCATTTGTGATGCCAAAGTTCTTTCCCATATTAATTTATATAAGTTATATTGTTGAGTATTTAACTTATCTTTTATTTTTTCTGGATTATTAAAAATATTTGTTGGTCTAATTGCTTCATGAGCTTCTTGAGCATTAATAGATTTTTTTGAATATTTTCTGTGCCCTTCATAAAATTCTTTTCCATATTTTTCATTAATATATTTACCTGTACTATTGAGAATTTCATCTGATAAAAAGGTAGAATCAGTTCTCATATAAGTAATTAGATTCAATACCTCATTCCCACTCTCAATACCTCTAAATAATTGCTGTGCTAAATCCATAGTTTTTCTAGGGCTTAATCTTAATACATTTGATGCTGTTTGTTGTAGTGTGCTTGTTATAAAGGGAGGCCTTGGTTTGGAAATAAATTCTGATTTTTTTATTGAATTTACCTTTAAAATAGATTTTTTTATTTTTTCAGATATTGATTCTGCTATTTTTTTATTTGAGATTATATTATTAGATTTTTTTATATCAAAAACATAATAATTTGCATCTTCTAAATTTCCCTTTAAAGAAACGTTAAATTTCTTTTTTGTACTATCAATAAGTTCAGATTCTATTGTCCAGTATTCAGTAGGGTTGTGTGCTTTGATTTCGTTTTCTCTATTATTAACAATAAGTAAAGCTGGTCCTTGAACTCTACCTGTAGATCTACCTCCTACCCTAATAGCACTTGATAAAGGGCCACTAATCTCGAATCCTACTATTCTATCCATTACTCTACGTGCTTTATAAGCATTAACTAGATTAAGATCTACTGTTTGAGGATTATCAAATGAATTTTTTATTGCGGACTTGGTTATTTCATGAAAGACAACACGACTAACATTTTTATTTTCTAATAACTTTAATTCATCACCTAAATGCCAAGCAATTGCTTCACCTTCTCTATCAGGGTCAGAAGCTAAATAGATAAATTCAGGATTGATTTTTTTTATAGACTTTGATATTTCTAAAATATTTTTTTTACTTTTAGGATCAACTGCCCAATTTAAATCAACTTCTTTTGAATTTAAATCTATTTTATATCCATTATTAGAATTCTTATCTTTCCATGTTCTTTTTGTCAGATCACGTATATGACCATATGATGCTAATACATTGTAACTACTACCAAGATAGTTTTGTAATGCTTTTGCTTTAACAGGAGATTCAACAATTACTAAATTTGACAAATTTTTACCTTATAATAAATTTCATTTTTTTATTATATTGTTTTACTGAAAAATATAAATTCAAAAAATATACCAAATTTCTTCAATAATACAATTATGGCGGAGAGGACAGGATTCGAACCTGCGGTACGCTATACACGTACACACGCTTTCCAAGCGTGCTCATTAAGCCGCTCTGACACCTCTCCTTTTAATAATGATTTTTTATATTTTTGCTGTTATTATTATATTTTAATAGTAAAAATGAAAATTTTATTAAAACTAAAAATATTCTTTCAAAATAAACTTTTTATAAATGAGAAAAAAAATTTGAAATTTTCTTCCATATCTCCTACAACAATCTTTTGAATGCCATCTTTTTCGATATTTAATATTTTCAAAAAAATCAGGAATAATAAAAATTCTGATAGTTCTTATTTAAAAAAGTTTACTGACAACGGAGTTATTATAAAAGACATAAATTCAACTTATATTCATCCTAATGTTGAAATTTCTTCAGGAACAGTAATATTTCCCTCCACTTATATATTGGAAAACTCTAAGATTGGTAAAAACTGTATAATTGGTCCTAACTCTACTCTTGCAGATGCTATTATTGGTTCGAATGTGGAAATAGTATATTCAATAATTTTAAACTCTAGAATAAATGATAATACTCAAGTAGGACCATTTGCTTATATTAGAGATAATAGTACTATCGGATCAAATTCTGTCATAGGAAATAATGTTGAAATTAAAGCATCCAATATAGGAGACAATTCTGTTTCAAAACACTTTTCTTATATTGGTGATGCAATAATTGATAATAACGTTAACATTGGTGCAGGTTTTGTAGTAGCTAATTATGATGGAAGAAAAAAACATAAATCTCAAATACAAGATAATGTTTTTATTGGTTCAAATTCAACTATAATTTCTCCAGTATTGATCGAAAAAAATTCTATAATTGGTGCTGGATCTGTGGTAGTAAACAATGTTTTTGAAAATTCAACTGTTGTAGGAATCCCAGCTAAAGAAATAAATAAGGATAAACAATAATGTTAAGTGTTTTTCTTTATTCGTTGATATTTTTCTTTTCTATACTAATATATGTTCTAATTAACTATTCTCTAGGAATTTTAGGATATAGGACATTTGGGATAAGCAATGACGATAATAATGGAGATGAAAACTCAACAGAGACATTATCATATGAAGCTTATATTTTAGCTATATTTATAAGAAATTTTATTATATGTCTTGGGGTAGGATCATTCATTTTACTGGTTACAAATGACAAAAGTATTTTTTCCTTTTCTAATAAATTTAATATCATTATTGCATCTATTTTATATTTCGTAATTTTGGTAATAACAATCATAATAACGAACAAAATTTTTTCTTTATTAAATTCAAAGCTATATTATATGGCACAAGTAATGGGGAATATTCTTGAATTTACCGCCAGTATTCCTGGGATAAAGAAATTAGTAAGATATGCAGGAGTTCCAACATCTGATCAAGCTAACGATGACGAAAAAGCAACTGCCACTTTAATCGAAACCTTAGATTTACTAGAATCAGAACAGATACCTGCCCATCAAGAAGATTTAAGAATGATAAGAGGAATTTTACGAATGGATGATCTAAGAGTAAGTGAAATAATGAAACCGAGACCAGATATAGTTGCAACTTCCATAAACGAATCCATAGATACAATAATTGAAAAAATGACTGTAGGAGGTTATTCTAAAATTCCTGTATATAATTCAGACCTAGATAGTATTGAGGGAGTTTTATTTGCAAGAGATATATTGAAAGTTGATAATAAGAATTTCAACAAAAATACTTTGAAAAAATTATTAAGGCAACCTTTATATTTACCTGAATCTCAAAATTTAGAAACTTTACTTAATCAATTTCAAACGCATAGCACATCTATAGGGATAGTTTTAGATGAACATGGAAGTGTATCAGGTCTAGTTACAGTAACAGACCTTGTTGAAGAAATAATTGGAGAATTGGCCGATGAGTTTGATACTGAACCTCCTGAAATTCAAGAAATAAGACAAGATTCATTTTTAATCGATGCTACAGTTTCCTTGGACCAGATAAATAGAAAATTTAATTTGAAGTTTGATAGTGAAGGTATCTCTACAATAGGTGGGTTCATATATTCTCAATTGGGTAAGATTCCGATTGTTGGTGATATAGTCGAAACCTCAGATTGTGTAATAACCGTAAGGACGATACAAGGTAGAAGAATTAAAAGAGTATCCATTTCATTAAAGTAATAAAACCTTCTACAAAAACATCTACTATTATTTTCTAAAAATTTAGTCCAGGTTAAAATGAGTAAAATCTGGTTAAATAATAAAAGGGAACTTTATTAGAGTTCCCTTTTATATTAACAATATCTTGCTATGTAGTAATTTAGTCCCCAGGAATTGCATCAACAACTAAGGCTGAAGCATTGGCTATGTCTCCTCCACCTGAAGCTGAAATTGCTATCGCATGTATGCCATTACCATCTGCATCAACCCAACCAAACGTAGCGGTTGGTAAAGAGATTGATGATTCAAATGAACCAGAGCCATCAGCTTTTAATGCTGATACACCAGTCTTATCAACTCCAACTATGTTTACAGAGAATCCTGATGAGTTGATTGCGCTGATTGTTATTTCAGCGTTCGCTGAGAAACCTGAACCAATTAGATGAACTGATATATTGTCAGCTCCTCTTTTCCACTCAATAGTGCTAGATCCACCATCTCCTACAGCTGATAAACCTGAAGTTGATCCTGATGCTCCATCTTTTCCGTCAGATCCTGCTTCTCCATCAGCTCCATCTAATCCATCTACTCCCGCTGGACCTGGTGCTCCTGCTGGACCTGGTGCTCCTGGCTCACCTGGTGCTCCCGGTTCTCCCGGCAATCCTGGTGCTCCTGCATCTCCTGGATGACCTGGAAGTCCTGGTAATCCGGGAATCCCTGCTATCCCTGCTTTTCCATCAGCTCCATCTGAACATGCAAATAAGGAAACTGTTAGTAATGATATTATAAGTAATGATTTAATCACTTTTTGGTAATGACCTTTCATGTGGTTACCCCTTTTATCGTATTTATTGACTATGGTCCATTGTAGCAATATTATCCACAATATGTAAGGACTTTCTAGTCAAACTTTTTTTTAATTTTTCTCAGATTGTTGTATTATAAACTTGCTCACTGTACAACTACATACAACAATGCGAGATCTTTTTACAATCTTATCATAAATAATATTTGTGTTGATCCAATGATGTCAAGCAAACTTAATACTAATTATGAGTCTTTTCAATGAAAAACAAAAACTCTCATAATTTTATATGAACTATATTCTGATTTCCGTGATATTATAAATTATTAGATTACATAGAAAAATAAATAAGAAAAGAAAGGTAGAAATCCCCTTTAGATTAGAGTGAAGTTTGGGGAATAAAGAATCAAGAGTAAATTGTCAATAAAAGTCGATCCAGAAATAAAAAAATTATTAAAACACGATAAAGATACAGGCTCTTCTGAAGCACAGATAGTTGCTCTCACTAGTAGGATTAATCAGTTAAACGAACATTTCAAAAGTCATAAACATGATCAAACTTCTCGAAGAGGTTTGATTAATATCGTAGGTAAAAGAGCAAAACTACTCAAATACCTTCGTTCAAATGATAATGAAAAATATCTAGAACTCACTAAAGCTTTAAATATAAGAAAGTAGTACAATTTCTCTTTTTTTTAACCAAAAAAATACATGAGAAAAAATCATTAATCTTTTAATATTTGACGAACTCTATAAGGAATGATTTCAATTTAATTTAAAACAATGGAAGAAATAAAGAATTATACATTAGATTTACATGGTAAAAAATTAGAAGTAGAAATAGGAAGGGTAGCTAACTTAGCGAACGGTTCATGTGTACTGACTCTTGGTGAAACACTAATCCTAGCAACAGCTTCAGCTTCGAAAGAACCAAGAGAAGGGGTAGATTTTCTACCATTAACTGTAGATGTTCAAGAAAAAGCTTATGCTTTAGGTAGATTACCAGGAGGATTTTTTAAACGTGAAGGTAGACCTACAACGGATGCAACTCTTGTTTGTCGATTGATTGATCGTCCTTTAAGACCATTATTTCCTAAAAGTTATCACAATGAAACTCAAGTTGTTATCAGTGTCCTATCATCTGATGAGATGAATCCTTATGATGTATTAGGAATTATTGGATCTTCTTTATCTTTATCTATTTCAGATATTCCTTTTGATGAACCAGTAGGAGCATGTGTTATTGGATTGATTGATAATAATTTTATAGTTAACCCTACATATGAGGAATTACAAATAAGTGATCTAGAATTAACAGTAGCAGGAACTGAAGATGCGATAATGATGGTTGAATCGGGATCAAATTTTGTTGATGAATCAAAGTTGTTAGAAGCATTAGAGTTAGCTCAAAAAGTGAATGGTGAAATTGTAACCTTCATAAAAGAAATCAAAAAAGATGTAGGAAAAGATAAATGGGAATTATCAAGTGAAGATAATGATAAACAAGAAATAATAAAAGCAATTTCGGATAAACATTTAGAAGAAATTAAAAATGTAGTTAGGCTAAAAGGAACTAAAACAGAAAAGCAAAAAAAATATGATTTATTAAAACAAAAAATAATAAATGAATTGCAAGAAGAATATGATGAAATTAATATTTCTCAATCTTTTGGTGAGATAGAAAAGAAAGAAATTAGAGAAGCATTACTTTATGAAAATATCAGACCTGATGGAAGAGAATTTGATGAAATCAGACCTTTATCATCTTCTGTTAGATATCTACCAAGAGTTCATGGATCTGGACTTTTTACAAGAGGTGAAACCCAAATACTGAATGCAGTTACGCTTGCACCTTTAGCTGAAGCTCAAAGATTAGATGGATTTGGTCCAGTGAAAGAAAAAGTTTTCATTCACCATTACAATTTCCCTCCATATTCAGTCGGAGAACCTGGGCGATTAATGACAGGAAGAAGAGAGATGGGACATGGTGCGCTTGCAGAAAGAGCTTTGAAACCCGTAATTCCTTCAATTGAAGATTTTCCTTATACTATAAGATCAGTTTCTGAGGCTTTGTCTTCAAATGGTTCAACCTCTATGGCTTCAATTTGTTCTTCTTCCCTTGCTTTAATGGATGCAGGAGTGCCAATTTCTTCTCCAGTTGCAGGTATTGCTATGGGATTAATAACAGATGAAAAAGGAAAATTCATTGTTTTGACAGATATTCAAGGAGCGGAAGATCATATAGGAGATATGGATTTCAAGGTAGCAGGAACTAAAGATGGAGTTACTGCTTTACAGATGGACATAAAAATCAAAGGAATTACATTTGAAATAATGAAAGAAGCCTTAGAAAAAGCTAAAGTTGCTAGATTAAATATTTTGGACCATATGTCTAAAACAATTTCAGAATCAAGTGGAGAACTATCAAAATATGCTCCTAAAATTACAACAATTACTGTACCTCAAGAAAAAATTGGAGCTGTAATAGGTCCAGGAGGAGCTGTTATAAAAGGATTGCAACAAGAGTATGACGCTTCAATCAATATTGATGAAGAAGGAACGGTTATGATAGGAACTAATAATTCAGAGACTTCTGATAATGTTGTAAAAGCAATAAAAGCGATTATTAAGGATGTGGAAGTAGGAGATATATATGATGCTAAAGTAGCTAAAATTATGCCATTTGGAGCTTTTGTAGAATTGACTCCAAGTAAGCAAGGACTACTTCATGTGAGTGAAATATCTAAAGAAAGAGTTGAAGATGTATCGTCTGTTTTTTCAGTGGGAGATAAAGTGGAAGTAAAGGTAATCAAAGTTGATCGACAGGGTAGAATCGACGTTTCTAAAAAAGCACTGTTGAAAAATAATGATAAGAATGATATAAATGCTAATACAAAAAAGATGGAAATAAGTGAAGATACTTCAAGAAAACCTATGAGAAAAGGTGGCCGAAAACAAGTTTAAGGGGAATGACAATTAAATTTGAATGAAGTTGCATTAATAAAAGGAAGAATTTATGATAAAAGTTTGTGTAAATGGAGCCTTGGGTAGAATGGGTTCTACCGTTTGTCAAGCAGTTGATGATGATTCTGAATTAGAACTGACAAATTCGATCGATATTAATAGTAATCAGGATAAAACTATAAATGGTCAAAATATTTATAAAGATATTTCCACTATGCTTAAAAATTCTAAACCAGATTTAATAGTAGATTTTACAAATAGAGAATCATTTCTAACCCTTGTTCGTTCAGCTGTTCCTAAAGGAATTAAGATTGTTAGTGGTTCAACTGGATTACAAAATGAAGATTATGAAGAAATAGAAAAATTATGTGATAAATATAAATGTGGTGTATTAAGTGCTTCTAATTTTGCTGTTGGTGCAATATTGCTGATGCATTTATCAAGTATCGCAGGTAAATATTTTGATTATGTAGATTTAATTGAAAGTCACCATGAAAATAAAATAGATGCTCCATCTGGAACGGCTATTTCAATTGCAGAAGCAGCATCAAAAAACAGAAAAGAAAAATTTACCCAAAATTTTGTTGAAAAAGAAACTGTTAAAGGTACTAGGGGCGGTGATTTAGGTGGAGTTCAAATACATTCTGCAAGATTGCCGGGAAGAGTTGCTAGACATGAAATTGTTTTTGGAGGATTAGGCCAAACATTCACTATGATCCATGATTCGATAAGCAGAGATTCATTTATGCCGGGAGTAATTATGGGAATAAAGGAAATAAATACCAAGACTAAATTTGTTAATGGATTAGCTCAATTGATGGGAATCTAGGGTAATAATGAAGCTTGATAGATTGAATATAGGTATTATAGGGGCTACGGGAGCTGTAGGAGCACAAGCTTTAAAGTTATTATCCAAAAGAAAACATCCGATCCAAAAGATTTTTGCTTTTGCATCAAAAAAATCGGTAGGAAAAAAAATAAATTATCTTGGGAATTTTTTGGATGTTTTAGAGACAACTGATGCTAATTTAAAAAAAATTGATGTTGCGTTAATATCGGTAAGTACAGAGGTAAGCAAACAACTCGCACCCAAAATAGTTGATTTTGGCGGTATAGTAATTGATGATGGATCAGCTTATAGAATGGAAAAAGATGTGCCATTAGTTGTTCCAGAAGTAAATGAAAAATCTCTGGATTTTCATAAGGGAATCGTCTCTATTCCTAATTGTACAACTACTCCTTTGGTTATGACAATTGATGCTTTTAATAAAATCACAAATGTATCTAAAGTAATAGTTTCAACTTATCAAGCTGTTTCGGGTACGGGACAAGCAGCGGTAAAAGAATTAGAAAACCAACAATTGGGTTCAAAAATCAATGAAGTTTATGACTATAATATCGCCAATAATGTCTTTCCACATGTAGATGACTTTATGGAAGATGGTTTTACAAAAGAAGAACACAAGATGATAAATGAGTCAAAAAAGATTTGGAAATTTGACTATGTAGAAAAAAAAAGTTTAACAAACAAAGATTCTCTAGTAGTAAAAATTTCAAA
>Ga0209034_10000828_pt1 | contig 15285 bp, 13 predicted proteins | sample MarorgKNORR_S2LV_2_FD_188219 | JGI IMG/M metagenome (GOLD analysis project Ga0209034, IMG submission 188219) | Marine microbial communities from the Southern Atlantic Ocean, analyzing organic carbon cycling - 250m_A/KNORR_S2/LV (SPAdes) (version 2) | ecosystem: Environmental > Aquatic > Marine...
GCCAAAAACGTAAAATGGATTTTGCGCGAGCTTACCACTTTCGTTTAATAACTTAATTGTTATCTCCTTTGATTCTCCAATACGTATTTCAATTGAATCGGTCCCAAATTCAAAATGAAACTTTTCTTTATTGTCATTTTGGCCAATCAGGGTTGTAATAATTAAAAATAGTGCAAATAAAAAAATTTTGTTCATGAGTACTATCTCCTCTAGTTCATGCTTCATTAAAAATGCTGTCAAATATACACAAAATCAAATTAATTTTAATTTTTTAAAAATCATCATTGATTTACATGATTAATAGACGGGAAAAACCTATTTTTTAATAATTTTCTTAATTGAGTGTATAGTCCGTCTTCTGATTATTTACGTAATAGAGCTTTTGAAAATCGTGTTTTTGGAATTTTTTTATCAAATACAATATCATCAATGACCCATTCTGTGCCCTTGCTATTCCGTTTTAATTCATCCTTAAAATGGAAGCGAGAAGGAAACCATCGATCTCGAACTTTGTTGATTCCACTCATTGTGGATGTTTTTAAAAGCTTTCCACTTTTGGCATAAAGTTCTTCTTTCATAGGCAAGAAATATTCTTGATCGATCCAAGCTCGTCGTTTTGGGTAAGGCAAGCCTTTTGTTTTCGCTTCCAACAACATTACCCAGTGGTTTCGGCCATCAATTTTTTCAGATCCTTCCAAAGTTGCTTCATAAAGCTCTCCTAGGGGTCGGTCTTCCATCATATCATTATATGACATATCTGATCCCATCACTGACTGGCGCAGCATATGCCCGGAAATCTGTATCACTCGGTCAGTTTGTGGTGAATAAGTCCACAACTTATTATTTAGTTTAAGCATCTTTGTACCAGCTTCCCTTGCTGGTGAAAGGTATTCTGTGAATGCTTTATCTGTCCCAACCACCCAGTTTCGAGATTCAATAGTTCTGTTGGCTCGTCGCCCATAAACAATCATTTTACTAGTTAAAATACGACTTTTTGCGTTTAAGTTATTATCTATAGCTTGGATAATATCCTGTACAGATATATCATCCGATTGACCCAAAAGGAATGTAAAAGATAAAATAGAAATGACTATTTTATTCATGTTTCTAGTTCCTTAAATAACTGCGCCATTTCCCGTTTATATATTGCGCGCCCGGCAAGCATGGTTCCCAATACAGTGGATAGAACGCCGGGGATAATACCGGCATAGTAAAGCTCGGGAGTTATCTGGGCATAGAAAACATTAGACATAATAATTTCTGTAGAGGCTAGGCTTTCCATGGCTTTTGAATAATCTAAACCCACTTCCTGCATATAATAGGTAAGACCAATTCCCATGGTAGTACCAATAACAGTACCAATGGAACCGATGATGGCTGACTCTACGACCATTGATCGATAGACCTGCCCTTTTGATTCTCCTAAGGCCAGACGCATACCAATCTCTCCGTAGCGGCGCAGGCCATTCATTAGACCCATGTTCCAAAGCACTATTATAGAAATGACTAGGAAAACGCCCACGATTAAACCACTAGCTGCATTCATCCAATCTACCATAACACCCATCTGTTTGGTGTCTCTTAAAGCCATCATAGTCGGACTAAAGATATTGGTGTTGTTAATATTTATTTTATTATACTGCTGCCTTAGGGCGACGGCAGCTGTATCATCGTAAAAAAGGGAATTGGTGTATCCCAAAATCTCCGAAGCTGCATCTTCCATGTCTAAGGCAAGTCGGGCACCTGATATATCCACCAGCATCATCTGCCTGTCCACTGGGCCCAAATTCAATTTAAAAGTACCGACGACTAGAAAGTTATAAGTCGTAAATGCATTGTGCATTGTAGACCCGATTAAGGTTACACTATTACCGAGCGAGAGCCCCAGCCTATTAGCTAAGCGAGTACTAAGCAATACTTCATCCTTATTTTCTGGAAGTCTTCCATCTTTGAGGCGACGTTCAAGTTCCCAGATTTCAATTTGTCGTGATCCGGGTGAAAGAAAATCAATCCCCAGAGCAAATACAGGTCCTTGTGCCTGGGTCTCACCATTTTCATCAGGGACATCTAAAAGCCCACCAAATGTAATCCGTGGCGTCCAGAAATAGTCCTGATATTTGTGGGCCATTTTATCTATTAATTGTTTTGTCCCCAAAAGTGCCAAATCATTGGGTAGTAGCTGGCTTTCTTCTTTATAACCTTTGGTTATGACCTTCACATGACCTGTAGATACCACTGCAGAATCAAGAAACATACTATTGATAATTCCATTCATAAATCCTTGGAAAAAAATAATCATTGCCACGGCTAGTGTAACAACTAAAACCGGTAAAAGACTTCTAGATCGGTCTCGAAGTATTCCTTTTATCAAAAATTTAATCATACAGATACTTTTCCACGGAGAGCATCAGTTGGTTTCATCTTTGCAATTCGACGCGATGGTAGGTAACTCACAATAAGTACGATAAAGGATACAACGATCGTTGTTGTTACCACTAGCTTGACAGAATAAACTGGAATTAAGTATTTCTCAACTATTATTCCCATTGCTCCATCAGAATAATCAACACCAAGCCAGATTCCGTTAACGCCAACATACCAAAGTAATGGTCCAAAAAAAATCACAGTCATGATACCGGCTAATAAGGCATTAAGGCCACCTTCAATCGTAAATAGTCCCACCACTCTTGAGCGAGTCATCCCCAAAGCCATGAGAGTACCAATTTCTTTCCCCCTGCGAAATATAGATAATACCTGAGCGTTAAAAATACCCATGGCGGCAAAACAAAGAAGTATGATATACATGATTGCAGCATTGGGCTCATCTGCTTCTATAAGAGCTTCCATATCCCGAATAAGGAATTTTACATCACGAGGAATCCAATCTCCTCTGTTTTCTTCAATTGATAAACCTTTAGCGTATGTCACATATGTCGCTTCTTCTTCCATGGCTAGCATGGTTTGGGCTTTTTCCAGCGGTATCCAAACATGGCCTATATCTAACTTAAAATTTTCTGTGTCCATGATATGTACAACTGTACCCTCATCGGCGTCATATGTTTGATTCGCATCCAACCAGCGTATGGTAAAGGTGTCACCAACTTCAAGCTTTGCATTATTAGCCATGCTACGTCCAATTAGCACTGGAATAGTAATTTCTTGGTGGTTGGCAAGCATTTGGGTGGGCATATTAACAATGTTCTGTTCTGGGAGAATTCCTTTCATGATTACTGGCATAATACGTCCATCGGGGTAGATGGTCGCCTGGCTAACTAGCACTGGGAAAGCTTTTCCCTGGTTTACCAGTGTTTTTACTGCACTTGGAAGTGTGGCATGTGCCTCTTCAAAAGTGATGGGGTCCAATGGATCATACTGAGGATGCCAATAAGCACCACCAGCAATCTCCGTATCTATAGTAACCTGTTTGGCATGCTCCCGCATACCATCATACATAGCGGAAAAAAGGATTATCATAAAAAAAGAGAGGGCCGTTACAAAAACGTTTAGCCAAGTACGCAACCTGGCTCCCAAGAGATTTTTAATGGCAATCTTAAAAAGCATCTTTATGTTCTTGCCTTTGGATTATCAATCTTTTCATCTTCGGTTATTTGACCATCATCCAAGTGAATAATACGCCGCAGGTATGTCATTATTTTTTCATCGTGAGTAGCAAAAATAAATGAAGTGGACAGCTCTTGATTTAATTGGAGCATTATCTTCATAATATGATGAGAATTTTCTGCGTCAAGGTTTGCCGTTGGCTCATCAGCTAACACCAATGCAGGCTGGTGAACTATTGCCCTTGCAATCGCTGTCCGTTGGCACTCACCACCGCTCAACATCGCTGGCCGAGAATTAATCTTATCACTTAACCCAACCCATTCTATGGCTTGGGCAACCCTTTTTCTCCTATCTTTGGAATCTACCTTGTTTAATATTAGAGGGAGTTCAACGTTTTCTGATACCGTGTATACAGGAAGAAGGTTGTAACTCTGAAAGATAAATCCCATATGTTCACACCGTAGTCGAGCTCGCTCGCCATGGCTAGCATTATTTAGGGATTGGCCTAAAACGTTGACATGCCCCTCGCTTGGAGAGTCTAGTCCTCCGATTATATTTAGCAAAGTAGTCTTGCCAGATCCTGATGGGCCGACCAAGCCAGTGAATTCACCTGTAGTCAGTGTCAGGTTCACATCCTTTAGGGCGGTAAAAAAATCACCACCTACAGGGAAATTTTTCAAAAGATTTTCAATCTGTACTACACTTGATTTCGACATTATTATCCTTAGTGATTATAAATAAACATAATTTGCAACCCGGTTCCGAAACCCGCCAGCGATCTTGATAGTGATTGTTCTGGCAGATTGTAATCAGCGCGTTTTGGGCTCGTAGAAACGATTAAATTTAAGCTATATCGGTCATATGTTGCGCTCCAGCGCAGATAATGATAGTTGAGATTTTCCTCCCAATCAATTTGTGAAATAAACATGAACTGGTGAATCATGCCAACTGGTAGGCTCGCCATAAAAGCTGTGTATAACTGTGTTGATGTAGAATCATTTGTTTTGCTCGTAATGTGCATGGATTCCGTCATCACAAGAATCCCATTGGCAACTGGTAGAGTATAATCTGCCCCAATTGTGATCATTCCAATTTCTAAATCATCAAATTGTATTCTTGTGCTTTCATTCCAAAACCCAATGTAACCATCATATCGATAATCGATAGCTAGACGATTTTGTGGGCTGAAAATTGGAATCTCCATTTGGCCAATTGTCTGCAGAGATTTTGACGGGTCATGATGAAAGGTAAATCCCCATTCTCCTTTGTTTGTTGAAAGCTCTGTTCGACCGCCATAAGATAAAGTATCTTGATCATTCAATATGGCCCAAGACCAAACTGTTAATGTATTTGAGGGAAACCACCGTAATCGAAAGGCTTCTACACCATCTGTCTGTCCCGTCGGATCTTTTACGTCAATAGTATCAAACCAAGAAAGGGATCGCAAAACCATGGAGGGGCCAAATATAATTTTCTGCAACCCTAGCCGTGCTTCCAATTTCTCACTAGAATAACGAACCCAGTATCGATGATGTTTTTTCTTATCATTTAAAAGAGCATTGCCAGCATATACTCTTTCTAGGCGGTAGCTCCATTCCATATCAAATAATTGTTTATTGGTTAAGTTTTTTGATAAAGAAAAAGTGGGAATGTAGCCTAGAGTCGATTCAAATGAAGATTGGCCATCAGGGATATCATTATTGGTTAAGCTGCTTGACCACAGCTGTCCTTTCATTGAAAATGTTTGGCCTATAACAGTTGTGTTCAATATAAGTCCAATTATTAAAAAGATAAAAAATTGAAAATTCGAGATGTATTTCCAGTCTGATGTGTATGAATTATTAATCAGTTTTAATTTCTATTTTATCTGGTTCAATTCACTTTTCATCATATTCCCAATTTTATGAATCGGGTTTAATACTAGTGCCTGATCTAATATGATAGCTGCTGACTTATATTTTTGTTGACGCATTCTAATGCCAGCTAAATAAATGTAGGCTTCTGCTATCGACGAATCCAGCTCGATTGCCTTTTTTAAATGCCTATCTGCCTGCACATTTTTATTCATTTTAAATAATAGGTTTCCAATTCCTAAATGCGCGACTGCATTGTAAGTGTTGATTTCAAGAGAGCGTGTATAGGCTTCTAGCGCTACATCCAGTTGGTTACTACGAGCCTGTGCATTGGCTAGTCCAGCCCAACCTTGCCAATCCAATGCGTTTTTCTGTATAATTTCACCAAAAGTTTGGATAGATTTTGAAAAATTTTCCGCCATGATATAGGCTTCAGCTAATCCTTTTTTTGCTCTTACATTCTCTGGCCATATTTTAACGGCCTTTTTATATAGTTCGATTCCAGGCAATAATAATCCTTTTTTGATTTGATCTTCGCCGCGATATGCCAAGGCGAGACTCCAGCGCGTACTAACCTTACTCTGTTCTACTTCTGATACAGTAAAAGATTGTAATTTTTTATTTTCTTTTTTTAGTAAATCTAAATATGCAAGAGCAACCCCTTTGATATCTGGATCTGTGTTTTTACTTAAATGCTTTAATTTTTCAATGATTTCTCTGGTTTCTATTGGTTGATCTGCCATAAAAGCCGTAGCTAACCCGGCAAATACCTGTATTGACGGATCTGAATTGGTTCCCAACAAACTGATGAGATTTTCTTGATTTTTATCATCGTTATATTTCATCAAGACTAACTCAAGAGGGTCAAGTGGTTTTAATTCCCCGTACCATTCTTTTGTTTTTAAATCGATTTCAGATATGGTCAACTCCGCGTGGCATTTTTGACAGGCATTTTCAACTCCAAATGCTTTATCAATGTTTGGCCTGGGAATAGAAATAGTATGATCGGCGCGAGAAAATTTTAGAACACTTCCAACAGCTTCGTGTTGTTGAAAAGGCATATGGCAAGAAGTACAAAGACTGCCTTTCGACTCAGGTTTATGAAACGTGTGTTTACTGATCTCAGCTATTTTTGCAGCATGGCAAGATATACATTGTCCATTATCAAATCGTCCTTTTAAAGGATTTCGATTTATATCTTGGTATCCATTTGAGTGAGGATTGTGACAATCTACACAGGTCATTGAACCATTAATATAACAATCACTAAAGACATGGTTTTGTTGATAGCCAAAGGCCTTTACGCGACCATCAGGATGATAGGGATTACCACCAAGCATAGCAAATTTGGTACTAAAGAAATCTTCAAAATCCATCCCGGGCAGATATCCTGGCCGAATCATATCCTTCAAGGCATGACATTGGGAACACACGTCTATTGATTCTTTCTTTGATAATGTTTTTAATGATTGGATTCCTGTATACCCTTTTATAATACTTTGTCCAAATTGCATAAGATTAACGTGTTCTTTACCCGGGCCATGACACGATTCACAATTAATAGATAAATCAGTATAAGCAGTTACATATTTCCCTTTATCAGCAGAAAATATTGTTCGGATCTGGCTTCCATGACATTGCTGACAATTTTGTTTTTCAGCTAAAACTCCAAGCGTCCGTGAGGGTGGCCACTCAGTTGCTTTTCGGGGAGATAGATCATCTGAAATCGGCACCCATCCAGATAAATTGTTTGTTTCAAAGAACCAAGTATTACTTCCTGGATGGTAATCAAAAGGAAGGAGCCGCATGGTTCCATCAGGAAACAATCCAAAATAGGTTTGGGTGCCGCCGCCATAAATGTGACCGCCCCCAACTACACCAATTACTTCATATTTTTTTTCTGGAAAGCCTATTTCTTGAGAGAGAAAAAAATATCTCCCCCTATCAGTGAATGGAATAAACCAGCCATTTTTTAATTTAATTTTTTCCCCATCAAAAGGTGCCAGCACTCGTTCATCAGTTGGTTTTCCGCCTGCTTTCCCATGGGTAGATGTATTCCAAGTATTAAATTGATCTGGGTGACAATTTGAACAGGTTTTTGATCCAATAAATTGGTCTTGACTCCCTATGAGCATCCCTAAGGAAAGGATGGCTAAAGCCTTAATCAACCTTTTATATATCATTTATACTAATCAGTCTTTGGACCAATCAGGAGGACTGCAATCACAAAAATCTCTGATTCGAGCAACATGGTTTACAATTTCTTCTCGGCTGATCTTTTGCCCCCATGCTGGCATAAAATGGCTCTTATTCATAATTCGGCCCCCGCCATAGATCGTATTAAATAATGCGGCATCCGACCGTTGCTCCATCAATTTATCATCTGCCAAATTACCCGGTTTAATCTCTAAATAAGCAGCATTAAAGCCATTCCCTTCGCCTTTTGGCCCATGACATGGTGCACAATTTGCAGTATATTGATTTCCTATTGGATAGGGTCTGTTTTTAATCAAGTTTAAATAATTACTCTTTTCTGTGCTCGTCTGATAAGCAAAAAAAGATTGAATGGAGGTCATAAGTTTGGGATCCATCGCCATTTTAGGCATAATACTTTCAGGCATGACCATGTGCGGGGCCTGAATTGCCATTTTTATGAATCCATCAGATATTCGATTTCCAACATTGGATAAATTCGGTCCAATCTGTCCGCCAATCCCATTTAGTTCGTGGCATCCTAGACAAGAAAGAAAATCATTTAATAGCCGTTTTACCTTTCTAGATTGAAATGTTGAAATTGGTTTCAATTTTGTTTTTAATGTTGCGGTCCCTAACCAATCAGTAAGAGTTTTTACTTCTGTTTCGCTCAGATTATAATTAGGCATGCGACTCCCGGTCCCGGGAAAATATCCATTTGGTCGAATAGCTTGAGTTTCCTTCAAATATTGTTTTAACCAGGCCGGTTGCGTTCTCATCTTTTGGGCACTTAAATCTGGACCATTATGAGTTTCAAACCACGATGCTTCATCCTCAATTACATGACAAGCCATGCAATTTTGCGATAAAAAGATATCTCGACCCATGTCAGGCGTTATTTTTGGATTAGATTTTTTTACAGCCGTATAGTTTTTTTCCAGTTCATATAATTTTGTTTTCCCTTTTTCCATTAAGTAGCCCACCATTTTTGAAACTGTATTCGTTGAAGCTTGATCCTCATTAAAAAACGTAGGCATAGGTGATGCTCGCTGCACATAGACAGAAGGTTTTAAAATAATATCAAATAACCAGTCTGCTTGCAGACGCGAACCAGCTATCGTCAGATCTATGGATTTGTTGATTCCAGCACCATTCAAACTGTGACAAGTCGTACACTGATATTCAGTGTCTATTAGAGCAAAGGCATCCTCTTTGTTATTGTATTGACGGGTTGTCAATTCACGGCCTTTAGGTAGGGTCTTCTTTGTCATCAGATAGAGTGTTAGCGCATAAGCTTCATCGGTAGAAAGTTTGAAATTTGGCATTCTTGATTTACCAATATGATTGCGCACAGTTTGAGGCGATTCCAAATAATTAAAAAGATATGCTTCATTATATTTTAATCCAGAATAATTAAGGTCTGGTGCGCGGTTTTTGATTATTTGAGATGTTTGAACTCCACTATGACAATTACCACAACCAAGCTCATTTACTAAACCATTTTCATTTAAGCCCATTTGAGCTATTAACGCCATCGGCATCAAAAGGTAAAAAATGACCCTGTGTATGGATTTACCAGCCAAACTGAACGTCCAAAGCCGGTAGAAGATGGGCTTGAGCGCCGTAAGGGTATTCACCTGCAATTAGTTTGTAACCAATTAAAAATCGAAATTTTTGACTTTTTGACCAAACCAATAACATTTTATGCTCAAAAGTATAACGCCCTCTTCCGCCTGGCATTACAAACATATCATAATCCACAACATAAGACCAGCTATCTCTGAATTGACGATAATACTCCCCGCCAACCTTCATTAGAATACCATTGTAATAAATAGAAAGACGTGGATAAATAATGGGCAAATCAATTGTAGCATCATTAGAAAGTTTGTTACCGCCTAATCCAAAACCAAGACCACCACGAATTGTTAAAATCCCTTTGGTTGGCAAACCATTTGTGGCGATTAATTCACCATAAATAGATACCATTTGTGGAATATCAAATTGTGGGGAGATCAATGCAAACATATCCGGATCACCGAGTTCATCCCCCATTGGACTTTGTAACCATTTCATTCCTATTGTTGGGTATTCAAGTTGAAATCGTTGCGCTATTTCCCACTCTCGAATTGAGGGTCGCTCTTGTTTAATAGAAACATTTGGCATAAGTAAAAATTTATTAACACTAAGCTCCGTACCATTCTTTAATCCCATTCTAAAAGGTGAAAATAATCCTATTTCTTTACGTCTTTCATCTATGGTTGTCGCTGTTTCTCCATACCATTGAGCTGAGACCATACCTAAAATTAATATGAAAAAACACCGCCTCATTTGACTGTCCAAATAGCACTGACAGGAATATGATCTGAAAGCTCAGTGGCTTCCTGATGTGTAATCCCATTGGTCCAATTGGTGTTGGTCCAGAGATAATCTAATTTGCGATCTAGTTTTAATTTATTATCTGGGCTATGAGTAAAGTGTTCTGCTTCTTGCCTACCATATTCTGATAAAGATATGGCCGGTGTATATGTTTGATAAAGTGCATTTAACCAAGTAATCTCTGGTGCAAAATATGCTCCTTCTTTATGTTCAGATTCACCGCCAGTGTGATATGATTCATTATCGCATTGGTCTTCAATGCAGTAATCTAATTTTGATGCATTTGGGGGAATTTCATTCAAGTCGCCTCCGGCAATAAAATATTGACCTTCCGCTGCGATACCATCAAGAACATCCTTAAATCCATCTAAATGTTTTTTCTTTGTATCGTCAGTGGCAAATGCAGTAAGGTGAGTATTAACTGCATAAAACAGGTTGCCTGGCATAGCAACTGTTGCTTTTAATACGTTTCGACGGAGATAAAAATACTGGGTAAGGCCATCCTGATCATTCCTCAAGGGTAGTTGGTGTCGTTCTGCATTTTCCAATTTCCACTTGGAAAGAATTAAGTTCCCCGTATTCACTCTGCCTAAACCATCAGCAAGAATCACCTGAGATTCCCACATAGATCCATATGCACCATAATTCATATCCGTATTATCTAGTAACCATTGTGCTTGATCAATATATGCTGTTTTTTTTGATTGAACATCCACCTCCTGAAGCAATAAAATATCAGGATCTTCTTTTTTAATCTTAGCTGCCAAGCCCTCAAGACCTGTAGTTACTTCAGATTTTGTAAGGATCGCTCTATCGCCACAACCATCACCAAAAAAACGAAGGCGAGCGACACCAAATCGAATATTCCATGTGATTACTTTTATGGTTTTTTTAGGACCAAATTCTTTAATTGAGCTGGCTTGGTACATGACCGCATCTTCAATATCATTGAACTGATTAACGAGAGGCTCACACCCAGATAGCAATAATCCCGCCAACAAAAGGAGTGTCTGTATTATATGGCTTTTCATAAACACAATTTCTTAATGGAATATCAATTTAGCAACGCTCTATACCGGTGGCAAATAAAACCACTGTTTCATTTAAATCTATCCAGCCCATATTCATTAAATCATGATATGCAGACCAAACTACACCTGCTTCAGCACTAGCATTTATTCCTGTTTTTTCATTCATATCTTTTGTGAGATTAATTAAATCCGATTCGACTGCTGATATTGCAATCCCATTGCTTTGAGATAACACATCCAATATCCATTTTCCTCCCAAAGGTCCTGGGACATTTAGGCCTAGGGCAATTGTATGGCTATCTTTCCAAAATTCAGTATCCTTTTCCATTGCTTGAAAAGCTTTAACAATAGGAGCACAGCCATCAGATTGAGCCGCCACCATGCGTGGCAGAGGACCATTTACCCATCCTAAACCTTGCATTTCTTGAAATGCTTTCCACATCCCGATTAATCCTGTGCCCCCACCAGTTTCGTAAATCACAACATCTGGTAATTTCCATTCCAGTTGTTCAGCAATTTCATAACCGAGTGTCTTTTTACCTTCAACGCGGAATGGTTCTTTTAAAGTAGAAATATCAAACCAATCTTTTTCTTTATTCTCCTGCATACATTTTGCTGCATCTGAAATGGTTTGACCCTTTAAGGTTAAATTTGCATTGTAATTATCAGTTTCTTTTTTGAATGGATCTGGAATGGTTTCGGGCAAATATACGTTACATTCGATTCCTGCTGTTTGGCAGTAGGCAGCAGCGGATATTCCTGCATTCCCCGCAGAAGGAAGACAAATTGTTTTTACGCCCTGGGCTTTTGCCATGGTAACAGCCATAGCCATACCACGATCTTTAAATGATCCGGTTGGATTTACAGTTTCATCTTTTACATAAACATTATTACCGATTGGAATCAAAGGTGTATGACCTTCTCCCAATGAAATATTTTCGTTTGTTTGGGGTAGTACGCTTTTGTAGCGCCAGAGTGATAGATCATCATCGATGACATCTATTGGCTTTGGTTGGTTCTCCCAATCATAGTGAACAGTTAGTGGCTTACCACATTGACACAGCCAGACAGGTAATGGGGGTGCATTATGTTGCTGTTTACATACACTGCAGATATAGTATATAGAATTATTTCCCACACTTAGACCCATTGAGAAAATAGACTCGAAATAATAGTGGTAGAGGTTTGTGTAATTAATCGGTTTTTCATTTGCGCTTCCTCATTTCTTGGTGCAAACTTACCTTTCCAAATTTCTAAAAAAAAATATTACCTAGAGGTATTTACCATGAAGCAATTTATTAAAATCTCATTTATCGCCATCTTTATCTTGCCATTAAAATTGAATGGAGACGACTTAAAAAATGACATTCTGCCTATGCGAGAACGAGCAAAAGTTCGTGATGCTTTATTAATAGATCGATTTAAAACAGTTCTACCTGAGATTATGCGACGCAACAATATAGATATGTGGTTAATTATTGCTCGTGAATACAATGAAGACCCTGTGATTAGAACAATGCTTCCAGCTATTTGGCTTAATGCCCGGCGGCGAACAATGCTGGTTGTATTTGATCCTGGCAATGATCAACCATTAGAAACCTATGCTGTGGCTCGATACGCTATCGGTGAGATTTTTAAAAAATCCTGGGACCCAGAAGCCCAGCCTGATCAATATAAAGCTTTAGCAGATTTGATCAAATTGAAGGACCCAAAAAAGATAGGTATCAATAAAAGTGAATTTTTTGCTCAAGCCGATGGATTAACTGCCACTGAATATGAACTATTAAACAACTCGCTTCCGCAGAAATATCAAAAAAGAATTGTAAGTGCTGAAAAGGTAGGAATTGGTTGGCTGGAAACACGGAGCGCTAAAGAAATGGAAATCTATCCTGAGATCTGTCGAATAGCTCATGACATAATTAAAGAAGGTTTTTCGGCCAAGGTGGTTACTCCAGGTGTCACTACCACAGATGATATTGTTTGGTGGTATCGAGAGCGAATACGAGAATTAAATATGGTGACTTGGTTTCACCCCTCTGTTGATATCCAACGGGATGATCGACAAGATTTTAATTTTTTGGAAGCTTTCTCAAAATCTAAACCAGATAATACGGTGAGACCTGGTGATCTTTTACATGTGGATTTTGGCATTACATATCTGGGTCTCAATACAGATACCCAACAGCATGCCTATGTGCTCATGCCTGGAGAAGATGGAGTCCCCGATGAATTGACCCGCGCCTTGGACACTGGGAACCGACTCCAGGATATTCTCACAAATCAGTTTAAAACTGGAAGAACAGGAAATGAAATGCTTTTATCAGCTCTGAAACAAGCTAAAGAGGAAGGAATAAATCCTCAGATCTATACTCATCCCATTGGTTATTACGGCCATGGGTCCGGACCAACAATTGGTATGTGGGATAAACAGGGGGGAGTGCCAGTGAATGGCGATTATCCCCTTTACCCCAATACTGCTTATTCAATAGAACTCAATGCGAAAACATATATTAAATCATGGAATAAGGAAGTAGCCATTATGTTGGAAGAAGATGCGTTTTTTGATGGAAAGTCTTGTAAATATATTGACCCTCGCCAGACTAAAATGATTGTTATCGATTGGGAAAACGATAAATGAAATTAAATAGCTTCAAAGACTCCTGTTTCCCGGTTTTTTTGTACCTTATTATAATCGAAACACCGGCCATTCATAACAATGTAGACGCCATGCTGTAAACTCTGAACAAATCCAACAGCACTTCCCAAATTAAATAATCCGTCTGAAGTACCAAATTTATATGGAATCATTGCACCAAATAGGACAATAGTTTTATCCAGCTTTGCTTCCGCCAACACTCGGCCAGTTTCAGTCATGGTATCCGTACCATGAGTAATAACAATTTGATCTTCTTCTGCATTCTTACAATTTTCAGCAATTATATTTCGATCATCCAAGGTCATTTCCAAACTATCAATCATCATAAGGGTGCGGATTTTAACCTTTAATCTGGAGCGACCCAATTCTAGCATTTCACGCATGTGCGTATCTTTGAAAAATAGTTTTCCAGTAATCTCATCATATTCTTTATCAAATGTTCCCCCTGTGATGAAAATCCGAATAGCCATTATTAAATTAATTCTAATATGTTTTCTGGAGGACGACCTAGTACCGCTTGATCGCCTTTCACTACGATAGGTCGTTCTATAATTTTCGGGTATTGATGCATTGCAGATACCATCTTTTCATCATTATCAAGAATGTTAGAAATAGTGTTTTCTTTAAAATCTTTTTCCCCTTTTCTTACAAATTCAGCAGGGCGTTTCCCAAGTTTTTTTGCCAAGGATTTGATTTCATTTTGGGATGGTATATCTATTAAATAATTAATAATTATTGGTTCGATACTATTGTCACGCAACAGTTGCAGGGTCTGCCTACTCTTGCCTCATCTGGGGTTATGATAGATTGTAAATCCGTCCATTTCTCGTCCATCCTTTCTCGGTGTGATGTAATTTGGATGGGTAAGTTACGGATGCCATACCTGTATCATCAAAGTGTCATCTTGGCTCACTACGAGGCATAGAAAAGGTCATATGGAAGGAAGTAAACTGGAAGGAAGTCCACCCATACCTCCGTATCCGTCTCCATATAAAGACTAAAGCAGATTATTTGTTTGTAGTGATGTTGTGGTATAAGCCCTTATATATATAACGCGCACACACCTCAACTCAACCAAACGAGATTATGTTTTTCAACCAAAAAACTCAACCTAAAACACCTTTTAGGGGGTGTACCCTTCAAATAAAAGGCACTCACACATAGTTAGAATATTTTTTGTAAGTTCCTGTATGAAACGCCTCTGGGTCAAATACCTCTCACTTATATTAATCTTAGCACAGACCTCTGTGTTGTTTGCTGATACCCTTACATTTAATAGTGGTCAAAAAATTAATGGTAAGCTTATCAGTATTAGTGAAGAACACGAGCTTGACCCAAATACAGGTGTCACATCAGAGGTCACTTTTAAAGTGGATGAATATCAATTAAAAATGATATCACAAGAGCTTATAGTTGGTAAAGTGGATGAGAGCACACTAATGTTTGACAAAAAATCCATTTATAAGATAACTGATGATAAAGGGAATATCCTTTTTACCAATAACTTAAAATTAAAGAATGAAATAGTACCCAAAATAGTACCAAGTGAGAGAATTAAAGTAAATGAAACGGCTATTGATACTTGTAATCAGTTAAGCTTGGCTTATTTATT
>Ga0209034_10000829_pt1 | contig 15275 bp, 13 predicted proteins | sample MarorgKNORR_S2LV_2_FD_188219 | JGI IMG/M metagenome (GOLD analysis project Ga0209034, IMG submission 188219) | Marine microbial communities from the Southern Atlantic Ocean, analyzing organic carbon cycling - 250m_A/KNORR_S2/LV (SPAdes) (version 2) | ecosystem: Environmental > Aquatic > Marine...
TTGAACCTCGCTGGTTCCCCCACCAATAGTGAGGGCGGGTGAGAACAAGAATCCGCCATGCCAACTCTGCCAACCTTCCACCGCGGCTTGAGCGAGGGGAAATTCGGGAGACTGCCCGAGGGGACCTGTGTCGGTCAACATTCCCTGTGCACCCATCAGGTCCTTGGCGAGACGCATCACATTTTGTCCGTGTTCATCGGCTAACGCTTTACGAACCGACGCTTCAGGTCCCGGGTGGCGTCCCTGGAGCTGAGAGGTCAGCGTGCGAAGGCGAATGAGGCGCAACACTTCACTTTCAATGTGAAGCCGCGAAGCGCGATCGCGAAGCACTGGATCTTGCAGTCTTCCAACCCGACGAACTAAATCGAGTAGGTCACTAGCGCTTGGGCCGCTTCCCCAAAGAGCACCCTCACCTGACAACGACACTCTCTCGTTGCCTAGCGTCACTTTCGCTAGCCGCCACCCGTCGTTCTCCTCGCCGATACGGTTTTCAGCCGGTAACTCCATGTCAGTAAAAAAGGTTTGGTTGAATGAGTACGCGGTAGTCATATCGACGATCGGTCGAAGTTCCAGTCCAGGTGTGTCCATCGGGCATATGAAGTATGAAACTCCACGATGTTTTGGCACATCAGGGTCCGTGCGCGCGATCAAGATGCCAAATTTGCTTCGATGTGCCCCCGATGACCAGATTTTCGATCCATTAACGATGTAACGATCGCCGTCTCGAACGGCCCGCGTAGCGAGATTTGCTAAATCCGACCCGCTGTCTGGTTCGCTGAAAAGCTGGCACCAGACCTCCGCTCCAGTCAGAATTGGCCAAAGGTAACGGTCTTGCTGTTGTGATGTTCCGCCGAACAAAATTGTCGGCCCGGCCCAGCCGAGCCCGATGCCTCCAGCAGCTCTTTTCACACCGGCCGAAGCAAGTTCCTCTTCGATGATCAACTGGTCGATGGGATCGGCTCCGAGTCCATACGGCTTTGGCCAGTGAGGGGCAACGTACCCAGCCCGCGCTAACGCCTCTTGCGTCGGGTCGCCACCGTGTTCATTTAACCATTCTCGTATCTCCAGGCGCACAGGAGCGTCATCTGGGGGCCAATCAAAGTCCATCGCTGGAGAATAGATGGCTAACCATGCCCAATGGGAAGAGACGTACAACAAAAAGCGTCGACGGCATTCGTGCGCGGTTAAATCCAGCGATGCGTAAGAAGATGCTTTGTCGCGGACATGAACATTCTTTCGCCGAACCGCCTCATAACCGCGTAATGTGACATGAGTTTGCGAAAAGTCCTGAGGAGAAACAGCGGTGTTGGACTACAGCGTCGAAGCGGCCAATTTTCGAGCTGACATCAAGAATTTTCTTGACAAGAACCTTCCTTCGGGTTGGGGTGGAATGGGCGGATTTACATCCGATGAACGTCGAGAATTCGTCGCAAACTGGCGACGTACCCTCTCTCAACATCAGCTTCTTGCCGTGGCTTGGCCTGTTGAATACGGGGGAGCGGGGCTCAGCCAGATGGAACGCACCGTTCTGGCCGAAGAGTTGGCTGAAGCGGGGGTGCCGAACGGCACTGAGAACGACATCTTCTCGATCGGAATGATTGGGCATACCATCATCGAATGGGGATCCGAGGAGCAGAAAAATCACTACCTGCCCCGAATTCTTGACGGAAGTGATGTGTGGTGTCAGGGCTACAGCGAACCGAACTCGGGTTCCGATTTGGCTTCTTTGGCTACCCGAGCTGAGCTCGACGGAGATGAGTGGGTGATCAATGGGCAAAAAATTTGGACGTCGCAAGGCCACAACGCGAATTGGATCTTCGTTCTTTGTCGCACGGATCCGTCAGCAGTCAAACATGCAGGCATCTCTTTTTTGCTTTGCCCAATAAACCAACCGGGGGTAGAAGTTCGCCCCATTGTTAATGCTTCAGGTCACCACGATTTCAATGAGGTCTTTTTCGACAACGCCCGGACGCCCCGAGAAAACGTGCTGGGCGGAGTTAACAATGGTTGGGCTGTAGCGAACACTCTTCTGGCCTACGAACGCGGCGACGACTCGACAACTAACGGTATTCGGTACGGCGAGGAATGGTGGCGCCTAGCTGATGTGGCGCGCGGCTACGGAAAGCTCGACGACGCGGTGATGCGGCAAAGATTTGCGGCCGCGTACACGACTACGCAAATCATGAAATTTATGGGTTTGCAAACGGTTGCTCGTTCACTTCGCGGGTACAGCCAAGGGCCTGAGTCATCGCTCAACAAACTGCTCTGGTCAGAACACCACAAACGGTTCACCGAGCTGGCGATGGACGTCATCGGTATGGATGCGACGGCACCAACAGGTCGAGACGCTGCTACAGGAGTGGGAGTGGACGATGTGGGTTCGCCGTACTCTTCTCAGGCGTGGGTGACCACTTTTGTTGGTGCGCGTCCCGGGTCTATCTACTCCGGCAGTAATGAAATTCAACGAAACATTGTCGGTGAACGGGTGCTAGGGCTGCCGAAAGAACCCCGCGCCGACGCGGGTCCCTGGAACGAAACTAAGCGTTCGTAGCTACCTCTACAGAATCCATCAACGATTTCAGACACCAAGGTTGATTAACTCAATTTGAGGATTTCGCTAGTCAGATGGATCGTCAATGATTGATCGCAAACGGGGTACGACCTCAAGAGCGAACTTTGTCAGTGATTCATTCATCACAGACGGAGCGAGTCCGGGCGGACCGCCCCACGTCACTAAATCCGTTATGCCATGAGCGACTATCAGTTCTTGTAGCTCGGCGACACAATGATCTGCGCTGCCCACCGTCCACGACAGAGGATTCAAGGGAATGGGGGTTCTCTGCTCCCGAGGCCCAGACCGACTGGCCGCGTCGGCTTTATGATCCTGACTTGCCTTGATCAAGCCGACATACACATCTCGTCGGTATTGCTCAGCGGCGGCCACCGGTTCCCATTCTCGGTCCGGATCATCGGTCACAAACACCCCTCTGATCAAGCCGACGCGTCGGCTACTGAGGTCGCCCCCAGCTTCCACCCAGGGGTCAATTGTTGAAGCTTTGGGTCCTTGGGGAAGTAGATGGGTGCCGAACGCGGCTGCGCGTCGAGCTCCAGCAGGACTCGTAGCTGCCAGCCAGAGCGGAGGGCCACCCTCCTGAACAGGATCTGGAGTCACTCGTAGGTCAGAGAATCGATACCGCTTGCCTTGAAAATTGAAGGCCTCACCGCTCCAAGCAAGTCGCAGAACTTGCAGGGTTTCTTCGGTCAGAGACACTCTGCGACTTATGGGAATGCCGAAGCCTTGGAACTCATGTGTCGCGTAACCCATCCCTGCGCCGAGCTCCATGCGGCCATTAGAGATGTTGTCGAGAATAGCGAGATCCTCTGCGAGGCGGACAGGATGTCGAAACGGTAAGAGACAGATATCTGTCGAAAATCTCATTCGGCTAGTGCGTGACGCTGCCGCCGCAGCGACCGGAACAAAGTTAGGCAAGTAGCCGTCGTCAATAAAGTGATGTTCAGTGAACCAACAGAGATCTAAAGATACGTGTTCAGCGTGTTCAATCTGTTCGAAAGTCTCGGAATAGACCTGCGACATCGTTATGTCACTTCCGGCCGGGCAACGGAAGTCGTGGACTATGCCAAAACGCAGAGGCGGTGTCATGAGAGCAAACTAATTGGATCAGTGCATGCTGTGCAGCGAACCGCCATACACCCAGGTCGAGCCCCGCGATGACAGATCGCCAAACGAGTCGTTCTTCCGGTCAACACAAAAACGCAGCCCTAAGTGACGTCTGGAGCTTGTCCTCGAACCACGTAATTTGCTTCGTCCTCAAGTGAGCGGATTGTCGCAAGTACATCTTCATTGGCGAATCCGTTGTCCCGGTAGCTTTCTAGCAATTCCTGCGTGTGACGCCCCATAGGTACCGGAACCTGGAACTCCTCCGCCAAATCGACGGCTAGTCCGATGTCTTTACAGGCCAAGGCATTCGTGAAAGAGGGGGCCAAACGATCCCGGAGAATCGCTCTGGTTCCACTGCTCCAGACAAAACTTGCGCCACTGCTCGCCTCAACAACTTCCCTCAAAATTCTTGGATCCACTCCAGCCTTGGCTCCGAGCAATAGAGCTTCAGTGGCACCCATCATGCCGATGAAAGCCAACATGTTGTTGACGGCCTTGACCACGTTGCCGGTGCCAGCGTCCCCACACCTCACCACCTTTGCTGCGAAGGTCTCCAAAAGCGGCAGGTGCCTTTCGAAAGCCCCTTCGGATCCCCCAACCATTACAGCCAGAGTTCCTTTACGAGCGCCGTACACCCCTCCCGACACCGGCGCATCAAGAAAATCAATGTTCCGTTCTTCGCCTTCGGCCGCGAGACGACGACTCAACGATGGAGAGCTGGTACTCAGGTCGATCACCGTCGTTCCGGCCTTCATCAGGCTAAAAAGACCACCGTCTCCCGATACCACTTCGGCGACATCGCTGGGCATCGGTAGGGACAAAAAAACCGCCTCGGCGCCCTCCGAAGCTTTCGCCGCAGAAGTCGCTGCTACAGCTCCTAATTCGGCCACCCGTTCCAACGACTCGTTGTTGATGTCGAACGCTTGTAACTCGTGCCCGGCGGCCAGTATGTGGCTAGCTATTGGGCCACCCATATTGCCCACGCCAATAAAACCGATACGCATAATCGTCCCCTCGCCGATACTCATCAAGTATTAATGATTTTTCTGACCAGTGAACGAAAGAGTCGTTCAACAACAACTATTCGAGGGCCTCAAGCGCAGCAAGATCGGCAATTCGGTCTGCGTCGTAGCCCAGGAATTGGGATAACACTTCGAAGGTATGTTCACCAAGAAATGGAGCCCGCGCTTTGGGGCCAACATCACTTCGAGAAAAAGCGAACCGGGCGTTCTCCACGATGCATTCCCGATGGGGATGCTCCGCCCAAATAAATGCCTCCCGATGAGCTAATTGACGGTCGGAAAGACACTCGACGCTACTTTGCACTCCGTGCGCCGCTATCCCGTTGTTAACCAAAGTAGAAGTGATGTCAACGGCCGAGTGGTTTTGAGTCCATTTAGTAATCTCATCCTCGATGCGTGCTCGCTCAGCGCGACGGCCCTCCAGAGAGTCAAGTTCAACCTCGCGCCGTAGGTCACCTCGGCCCATTATTTGACACAGTCGCTGCCATTGAGCATCGCTGTTAACTGCAATAGCCACCCATTCGTCTTCACCAGCGCACCGAAATCCGCCGTGGGGGACCATGTCCGGATCTTCATTGCCTCTCCGTTCAGCCACACTTCCCGTCGCAGAGGCGTCCAACAACGCCGGCGAAATGAAATGAAGAGCAGCCTCGGTTTGAGCGAGATCAATGTATTCGCCGACACCTGTGCGTCGCTGATGATCCAATGCCGCCAACACTGTCGCAAGCATGAAATGCGTCGACGTGTAATCGGTGTATGCGCCAAACGGGCCAGAGGGAGCTCGATCTGGCCAACCGGCGAGCCCGTAAAACCCCGATAGCGCCGCCCCTAAGTTTCCGTAGCCCGCAAAAGTAGATGTGGGACCGAATTGTCCGGTCAGACACGTGGACAGCATCACCAAACTGGGGTTGATCTCGCTCAACGTCTCATAGTCCAGTCCCCAAGATTTCATGGTCCCAGGCGAAAATGATTCACAGACCAGATCAGCCCACTCCACGAGGTCCTGCACCACTTTGGCTGCTTCAGGCGACCTCATGTTGAGTGCTAACGACAGCTTCCCGGCGTTGGCCGTGTCGAACAGTGCTGACTGCTCTAGGCCGGGTTCGTTGTCCCAAATCGGCAGAAACCCTCGAGTTGGATCAGGTCTGTGTATCGACTCAATTTTGACCACCGTTGCACCTAGATCCCCTAATGCTCGACTCGTAAACGGACCCGCCAAAGACCACATAAAATCGAGAACTTTTACGCCTTCGAGAGGTGAAGCAGGCGTTGTTCGGGTTTTCTCCGGAACGTTGACTTGGCGCGGATTAGCAAAGATTTCTTTGTTATCTGCCCCGATCGAAGTCACCGTTAAAGGGGCCGCGAGGACAGCGTTCCGAGTCAACGCAAATTTTCCCGGTGCAGCAATTTTTGCGCCGTCGAGTCGAAGCCGTTCGAAATATTTCCGAGTTGCGAGTTGCTCGCTCCCAAGTACCTCGGCCACATCAGCAATAGGAGCCATCAACAATTGTCGTTCCATCGCTATCGATAGCAGTTCAGCCTTCGTTTTCGAAGCAGTGCATAGCGCCACGGCGGCTTTGACTTCTTCCCACTGTTCGATACTTACCGCACCGGATTCAACGAGAGTGGCGAAATTCACCCAGTCAAGGTTCGCTGAAGCTGATGTGACGAATCCCTCCTCGAATACCCAGTCCATTAAGCGCTTTGTCACGGGACCAATCGCGTCGCCAAAGACATGGGTAATCGAAACAAATCCGTCTTTTGCCGGGTAAACCAACCGAAGATCAATTGGGCCGATCGAAACGCCACCACCGGTCCGCGTCGGTGTAGGAAAGTTACATGCACTAGCAAGAACACCCGCCTGTGTGGCGATAGGGATTACTTGCTGAGCTGCGACATCCACAATTTGTCCGCTACCCGAACGGCCGCGTTCATACAGCGCGGCGATAACGCCCCCAGCGAGTACCGCCGCCCCAAAATGAAATGCCTGAGGAAGGGTGACTCGGACGGGGGAGCGATCGGCGTCACCGGTGAACGCCATCGTGCATGCAGAAGCCATCAAGGTCAGGTCGGTAGCTGGCCAATGAGCCTTTGGGCCAGTGTGCCCGAACGCGGTCAAGGTACCCACCACAAGAGCCGGGTTGTGGGTTCGGAGGAGTTCCGGGCCGAGGTCAAGTTGCTCGAGCGTCCCCACGCCCATTGATTCGATCACGCAATCGGCACCAAGAACTAAATCAAGAAAAGCGTCGCGCCCAGACGCTATGCCGAGGTCCACAGCCACCGATTTTTTCCCTCGGTCGTAGGCAGCATGTGTGAGCGAGACCCCGGACGCGTCGAAAGGTCCGATCCGTCGGCTCCGTACGCCATCCGGTGGCTCAACTTTGACTACTTCAGCACCGAGCATCGCAAGCATAAATCCGGCCAGATGGCCTCTCTCATCTGTGAGATCTAAAACGCGATAGCTCGACAACACCGGTATCTGACCCCTTCCCATCGATAGTCTGACCCGACCAAAGTGAACTTGGCCAAACAATTTTGAAGAACCTAGCGGTCGATGTGGCTGACCTATGCCCCGGCGGCGGCAAACCCCTTCTCTTGATCTCCGATGAGGTCATTGAGGGGTTCGAGGCCCACGGACAAACGAATTGGGACAGGTGGAACTTCAGGTCGTCAATTGGTGACGTCGGTTTGTGGCTCTGCCACACTGAACCTATGTCGAGATTTCAACGAGTGACCGAAACCGACGAGGCTGGAACTCAGCGCCTAGTCAGCCTTGAAGTGGTTAACGGTACGATTTACCGCACTTCGAAGTCTCAGATGTGGGAAGGACAACTCCCACTCGCCGCACTCGTCAACCTCGAAATTGCTCGAGAGGGCTCTTCGGATTTAATCACCGCCGACACAAAACACGGTTCAATTACATGGTCGCTAAAAAACGGTCGACAGTTGATCGAGGCCATCCAAACTCAACGAGCCTAGGACAGCGTCCTGCGGCCGCCACCAATGGTCGTGACGGCATCGTGAAACACCGCCGCGCTATGAACGCTTAGGCTTCGAAGCGGGAGATAGGAATCACAATGATCACAGCCATGCCGAGAATAGCGATCGCCGTACACGACTTCGAAGCCGCATTGGGGACGTTCAAAGATCGTTTCGGCATGCCCGTAGCCGACTTTTCATCAGAAACGGTTCCGTCTCTCGGGGCCCACGTGGCTATGTGTCAACCCAAGGGAGGAAGCAACATCGAGCTGATGGCGCCCGCCAACCCGACCGAACCACTCAGCCAAGCTCTCCAAAAGTTCCTGGATAGGCGCGGCGAGGGGATCTACGCGTTGATGCTTGAGGCGCCAGATCCCAACGCTGAAGCCGAAGTGCTTCTCGAACGAGGGGTCAAAGTTCTTCCATTGATGCGAGGTGCTGGGGGGCGGGATATCCACCCGAGTTCTACCCACGGGGTACTTGTCCGCATTTACCCTGACGGATCGGTGGCTCAACCGGACAACCCAGTCAGCGCCTACCCGAATTATTCCGGCATCCAGAAAGCAGTAGTGGCGGTTCGTGACGCGAACCTGGCAGCTGACACATATTCCAAAGGGTTGGGGTTGCCAGCCGACCCACCGAAAGTGGATGCCCGTCGGGGAGTGGTGAGTTCCATAATCCGCCCACCCAAAGGCGGAATCATCGAATTGCTTTCCCCCACGGACACTTCCAAGAGCACAGGAGCCGAAATCGACGCGTTTCTTGACTCCAAAGGAGAGGGAATCTGCGCCCTCGTTCTTGACGCGAGCGACGATATCGCCGAAAGAGACATCAACGTATTTGGTGTTCGAATTCTGATCTCGGAGTAACCGTCGGTAGTCATAGGACGGTCGCGCTGGCGAAGCCTCCGTCACTCCGAACCACACGTCTCTTATCTAACCCCACTTAGATTCTTGGTAGAGTCGGACAAAAGACTGAGTGCACGAGGCAGCGACATGGATAATGAGCCGGAGTTGGACCACGACGTCATTGTTGTGGGTGCGGGCGTTGCTGGGATCTATCAGATCAAACGCCTCACAGATATGGGACTTAACGCCACCGTATTGGAAGCTGATCCAGATCTCGGCGGCACTTGGTACAACAACCGTTATCCAGGAGCACGCTTTGATTCGGAGAGCTACACCTACGGCTATTCGTTTTCTCGAGAAGTGTTAGACGAGTGGCATTGGAAAGAAATGTTTTCCGGCCAACCAGAAAACCTCAAGTACTTGAACTTTGTCGTAGACAAATTTGATCTGCGCCAGTACATGCAGTTCAACTGCCGGGTCCAATCAGCCATCTTTGACGACGATCGTCAGATTTGGAACGTGACGGTCTCCGATGACCGCGAACTCTCGTGCCGTTTCCTCGTGCTGGCTTTGGGTTTACTGTCTCAGCCCACCATGCCCCGGATTCCAGGCGTCGACGATTTCCAAGGCCGGTCCTGGCATACGTACGGCTGGCCGCACGAAGAGGTCGATCTCAGCGACCAACGCGTCGGCATTATCGGTACCGGAGCGACCGCGATACAGGTCATTGGCGAAATTGCCGACAAAGTGGGAGAACTCACGGTCTTCCAACGTCGACCGAATTGGGTTGCTCCGCTCAACAACAGTGACATCAGCGCAGAACAAATGGTGGGGATCCGTGATCGCTACGACGAAATCTTCGAAACCTGTGCCCGAACTCCGGGTGGTTTTGAACACGAACCTGACCGACGTGGCTTTTATGAGGTAACTGCCGAAGAGCGTTACCAACTCTGGGACCGCCTGTACGAGGAACCCGGGTTCAGCATCTGGTTAAGAAATTTCCGTGAAATCTTTACTGATGAAAAAGCCAACGCCGAATTGTCGGAATATATGGCTGAACGTATCCGTGGCCGGGTGACCGACCCGGTGGTAGCCGAAAAGCTTGTACCCAAAGACCACGGTTTCGGGGTCCAGCGCGTGCCAATGGAAACTAACTACCTCGAGGCGTACAACAGAGAAAACGTCCACCTTGTGGACATCAACGAAACGCCGTTAGAGCAGGTCACCGATAAAGGAATCCGCACGACGGCCCAAGACTACGAATTTGACGTCATTGTCTACGCAACAGGATTCGACGCCATAACTGGATCTTTTGACCACATTGACATCCGAGGTCGAAACGGGCTCACGCTTAGAGAGAAGTGGTTCGACAACCCATCTACCTTCCTCGGAATGCTGGTGTCGGGTTTCCCCAATCTATTGATGCCTTCGGGTCCCCAAAGTGGATCAGCTTCAACCAACTATCCCCGAGGTATCGAAAACGGAGTGAACTGGTGTACAGATTTCTTCGAGTACATGAGATCACGCGACCTTCGATATTTCGAAGCGACCGAGGACGCCGAAAAACGTTGGACCGAACATGTCGTCAAGATGTACTCCGTGATGTTGATGCGCAAAGCGCAGTCCTGGTTCACCGGCTATAACTCCAACGTGGAAGGCCACGAGGCCGGAAAAGTCCGTTACCTGGTGTACAACGGCGGAACTCCCAAATATGTGGCGACCATCAATGACGTAGCCGCAAAAGACTACGAAGGAATCCGCTTTGATGTGGATTCCAAGATGCCCCGAGATGTCTTAGCCGCTGGCTGATTGTAGGTACCTGCAAGAGCAGCCCAAGCTGGCGCTGCCACTACACCATTTTGTGTAGTGCGGCTATCTGAGTACTAATACGCTCTTTCCAATGACCGATGACTCTCTAAGAGGCCACGTCGAAAAAAATCGTGCGCTCTGGGATTCTTGGGCGCCGGAATGGTTTGACAGGGGGGAGCGAGGTTGGGCAGCCGATGATGCCTATTGGGGTATCCATGGGATTCCGGAATCTGAAGCTCGATTGCTATCAACGTTTTCTGGTGGGCGAGTCATCGACCTTGGCTGTGGAACGGGGTACGTGTCGGCTTGGTTGAGTCGAATGGGAGGTGACCCAATTGGGGTGGATAATTCCTCGGCGCAACTCTCCAGCGCGCGCCGATTACAGCATCAATTTGATCTGCATTTCCCCTTAGTGCATGCCGACGCTGAACATCTGCCATTTGCCGACCAGTCATTCGATTTTGCCATCTCGGAATATGGTGCTGCCATTTGGTGTGATCCCTATCGCTGGATCCCTGAAGCCGCCAGGGTCTTACGCTCCGGTGGCAGACTGGTTTTTCTGGGAAATTCCACGCAGCTGATGCTTTCTTTGCCTGATGATGACGGTCCCGCAACGCCGTCGCTGAAGAGAGCCCAACTCGGTATGCACCGCATGGAATGGGAAGATGACCCCGGAGTGGAGTTCCATCTTTCGCACGGTGATCGGATCAAGCTCCTCCGTGCTAGCGGCTTTGACATCGAAGACCTAATCGAGCTTTACCCGTCCGCTAGCTCTTCGGAGAGCCGGTACGCATTCGTCACTCTTGAATGGGCTCGCCGCTGGCCCGCGGAAGAGGCATGGCTGGTTCGTAAGGTGTGAACCCTAAGAATCCGTGTCGACCGACACGACCCTGTTCAGATTACGAACGCAATCTGGGCATATGTAACGTCGGTCGTAGACATTTTCGTTTCGCAGTCGCCCGTAATGATCGGCCCAGAGCTCGTTCCAGAACACGTAGCCCGCGTCATCGTCTGATGCGCACGAAAAGGCCACACCGCAAAGCTGACAGATAACGAGCCCCAGTTGCATCAAAAGCTCCTGTCGGTTCTTCAAAATTGGGGCTGCCTCGGGCGCCGGGAGATCGCGATAACAGTTGAGATTGGTGTCTATCCGGACGAGCCCAATTCCAAGGCGAAGGCCAACGTCTATCTGATTTTCCGAAAATCGCTCGTTTGCTGTGTAACAAGCCAGATAAACACGATCCGCTTGCAAACGCTGAGCACATGTTTGACCAGCAAGCGAAACAAACCTTTTAGTCGAAGGCCGAACGAGGACTGTCACCAACTCAAAATCACCGAGAAGATCACCTCCCGCGTGCCGGATTCCGACTAAGTCGGGGCGCGGATCTGGAATAGCAGCAGGGACTGACGGTGTAACTCCACAGCCGAGCCCACTGGGATCAGTAAGCCACCAACGCACCGACTCCCTAAGGTCTACTTCGTCGACCTTCGTGGTTTTGGCCTCTTGATCCTCTGAGCGCTTCACGAGACGCTCAACGTGGCGGCCACGAAGGAATGCGGAGGAAGTTTCACCATCGGTGTCGGACCACTCGACATTTCTCCCGGAACCCGCCGAACGGCGTTCGGGCTTTCCCACGTGTTTTGGGTCGCCGGATCGGAATGATGAAGAACATCTACGGAGCGCACATCGAGATCAGCGCGGGCCAAATTGACGTTGAGTTCGACGGTGTCATCAATCGAGCGGTTCACCGCAAAAATATGCAACTCTTCCTTATTGTCGAGGATGGCCGCACCGTCGACCATTGGCACGTCACCGAAGTCCGGTGAAGGTACCGACTCTCCTTCGTAACCAACGCGTAGCGAAATTCCGTTCCTACGGCCGACGAACATCGACAACGCATCAAAGATGGTTTGACGCAGCAGGTTGTCGCCCTCTGTGACTACAGGAGCTATAACGTTCACTATTTGAGCGATGTTGGCAATCTTCACCACGTCGGCGTTTCGAATAAAACTCAGCAAAAATTGGGCACACACGAGAGCGTCCTGAAGGTCGTAAACCTCCTCCACTAAGTGAGCGGGGAAAACACCATCAGCGGACGTTCCGGGCTTGTTGCGTGTCCGATACCAGACATTCCATTCATCGAATGCAATAAATGGTCGCCGACGCGACCGCCGTCGACCAGCGACGTATCTGCAGACGGCGTCAATTTCGGCAATCTGTCGATCGACCGTAGCGCCGGACGTCAAAAATGCAGCTGTGTCATTAGACCAGTTATCCAGATACCGATGGGTGGAAAGGTAATCAGCGAACCCGCCCACCGCTTCGAGCGCCTCGCGATCCCAATCTAGATAAGTGGGGTTATCGGGAAGCGATGTACCAGACACAACTAATTCGATCGACGGATCAACCAGCTTCATCATGTGGGCCGCTTGGCGGGCCTTACTTCCGTACTCACTTGACGAAAGGTGCCCGATTTGCCACGGGCCGTCCATTTCGTTGCCGAGACACCACAGCGGCACCGTCGTAATGGCCCCGGCACGGTCGAACTGACGTCCGCTAGTGATGGCCGTCTCTAAAGCACCGTTGGTGTATTCGACCCAATCGGCCGCTTCCTCAGGTGACCCTGTCCCAAGATTTACCGAAAACATTGGCGACCAACCCGACCTTTCGCATAGGCCGAGAAACTCGTTCGTGCCAAAGGTGTTCGGCTCTATTGTTCCCCACGCCAACTCGCGGCGAACCGGACGGTTCTCAACTGGGCCCACCCCGTCGCGCCAGTGATAATTAGAGACGAAATTTCCGCCGGGATACCGCATTACCGTGAACTCGAGTTCATCCAGGGCAGCCAATACGTCTGATCGGCAACCGTGTTCGTCGGCGTGCGGTGAAGATGGATCGAACACGCCCTCATATACGGCGCGTCCCATATGTTCCAGAAATCCTCCGAAAACACGTGGATCAACGGGTCCCACCGTGTGGTGGGGGTGAAGATAGAAAGAGGCGTGACTCACATCGCGAGCGTAGTAACCCAACCCGGGGATGAGGCGAACTGTTCCTCAGTAGACGTGGATAAGCGAATATTTAGCAGATTACTAATTTAGTGATCGTGTTCGTCGTGCTGATCGTGTTCGTTGTGCTGGTCATGTTCGCCGTGGTGATCATGCTCAAGGATCCCAGCAGCATTCAGGGCCAACAAAGCGACCATAGACAACGCAGCACTGAACACGACCAGTCGCGCGGACCGGTTTCAGGATTATGAGCTGAATGCACGTTTTTTAGGTCAAGAACTTCAAGTCGCTTGGGCCCTTAAGCGTGTCGGTCAGAACCACCGTTGATCTATGGTTTTGACATGGAAATCTCGGCTGACTCAAATCTTGACGAGCAAGCGCTTGAAGAATTCAATCTATTAGCGAGCTCTCGAAGAAGTGTTAGAAGTTTCGAGCCGGGCGAGCCGATACCGCGAACAACCTTGCAGAAAATCGCCAACGCTGGCCGTTGGGCGCCGTCAGGAGCGAACTCGCAGCCCTGGGAACTATGCGTGGTGGAGGAGCCCGAACGAGTCCGAGAAGTTGCATCAGTGATGGCAAGTCAGGCCGATCGACTGAACGAGCATTGCAAAGGCTTTCCACATGTGCACAAAAAACATTGGGTACACGACTCGGTAGCGCTCATAGTGGTGTTCGTTGATGCGCGGTGGGCCGATACGTATCCCACTGCGCTGGAATCGGGGCTTGATGACACGGAATACAAAGAAAACCGGTCGAACATTCTGTTGGTTTCGGTAGGCGCCGCGATTCAAAACCTCCAATTAGCGACGACAGCGGTGGGTCTGACGTCGGCATGGCTTTCTGGAGGCGGTGAACCCGAAACAGCGACGGCGTTGCAGGAACTTCTAGGGTTTCCATCAAGTCACACCCCATATGGAATTGTGCCCATCGGTTGGCCAAGAAGACGCGCGGAAAGCCGTTGGCGGCGACCAATTGAGGAAGTCATTCACTGGAACCAAGTAGCAGTGGAGAATCTAAGAAGTCGCGAGGACATTGACCACTACATTGATAAGGAACGGCGTCATTCAATATATAAAGACGCTGAGTCTCGAGATAAACACCTCGCTGAAAAACCCGTTATCGACGGAGAAATCGACCCAGTCGACGACGGAAATTAGCTGAGCGCTCCTCTCGCACTAAATCGCGTGCGCGTAACTCGGCCAATGAACCGCAACCACAATCGTCAGCTTCGGGATCGCCGAAATGAAGGTGAGGGCAACCTAGCCGGTGGTCAAGAAACACGACGCATTCATACTGCTGGCCGTTGGCTCCAATCCGCACATAGCGTTGTGCGCCCCCAGCGAACCGGCGATTGAATTTCATAGTGTGATGCTACTCATACGCGAATGCCCGAGGCTCCGGTCAAAAGATCCCGGTGGGTACATATCTGTATCTACTTTTGATTGAATCCTGGTGAGGAGCTTGACTGTAGGCACTATTCCAGGAAAGGAAACATTGTGATTACTGTTGCAACCCGTTGGGAAGGCACCCCGCAAGCAATTCACGCTGTCGAGGCTGGCTCGCGAGCGGCAAAGCCGCAACATGAAGAGTGGGGTGCGAAGAACCCGCGTCTCATGCGTCCTGTCACTGGAACCGGCGGTATGGAAGTCGCGCTGTACATCTGTGATTTTGACTCGATGGAAGCGTACGGACGCTTCTGGGATCAGGTCCTTGTCAGCGACTGGTTTGTTCAGCTTCGGAAAGACGTAGCGGAGGCGCATCCGCAGCTGCGGATGGCTGACCAAGTCGTGATGTACAACGCGATTGCCGACTGAAGTCGATTCTTAGCTGTTGTTTTGGTTGTGTGGTCACGGCCCTGTTTTTGTTGTGCTAGAACAAGTGGTGGTCGGTTGACCAGGACTTCGGTCCACCATCATTATCAACTCAAGA
>Ga0209034_10000830_pt1 | contig 15275 bp, 2 predicted proteins | sample MarorgKNORR_S2LV_2_FD_188219 | JGI IMG/M metagenome (GOLD analysis project Ga0209034, IMG submission 188219) | Marine microbial communities from the Southern Atlantic Ocean, analyzing organic carbon cycling - 250m_A/KNORR_S2/LV (SPAdes) (version 2) | ecosystem: Environmental > Aquatic > Marine >...
GTTTGTACCAACAAATAATCTATCATTTTGGACCCCTCAAAACTTCGACGCAGTTTACCGAACAGAATTGAGAAATCAAAGGGTTTGCACCCATACGGTTATATCTACGTCAAAACGTGGAACGGCTGTTCATAGGACACTCTGGGGTATCTTGAATGATGACAAAAGGAAACAAGAAGGTGTTGGGCGGCAGTTGGCTGTTGCTCACGCTATTGATGATTGGAATGAGTTGGGCCCAAGCGGTACCACCTGCAGGCGACGTTGCATCGACCACATCGGTTGATGAAGCGGAGGCAAATAATGCGGTGGATCCGTTTGCTCTCAACGTGGAGGAAATTGCGAAGGTGGATTACACCTCGTTTGGATATGCAGCCGAGGATGAACTCGTTGGCAGCCGAACGGCAACCTCCAAGACGTACGTAACGGACGAGGGTAAGGTCGCTATTGTGGCCACCGATCCTATCCACTACCTTGACGATCAAGGTGTGTGGCAAGAGATCGACCTGAACATCGAATCGGAAGAAAATGGTTGGTCGGTGACTGAAAACACCTTCGACACCTATTTCGATGCTGATGTGAATCGCGGTGTGGTAATACAAGTCGATGACAACATCGACCCCATCCGCATGGGTCTAAACCCTCTCGTTGTGCAGATGGACCGCGACGTGTCCTCGCCGATGATTTTTGAGCTCGACCACACGGAAGAGCCAGTTCAGTCGGCCGGTAACGTGTTGCGATATCCGTTGGGTCAGGGCGTAGCTCTGGACTACACGGTGTCTAGCACACAGGTCAAGCAGAACCTGGTCATTCGTGACCAGCCGTTCTTTGAGCAGCCCGAATTCGATGGCTGGCTTGGTCTGCAGGAAGAAATGCTTCTTCCGTTCGGCTACGCCGTCTATGAAGGATCTAGCCCTCTCGCTGAGGGTCAGGTGATGAAGACAGATCAGGCGTTCGACATTCGCCACAAAGAGACTGGTGAGCTGCTTGTCAGCGTTCCAGCACCTCTAGTGTACGAGTCGGACCCATCAGCCCTACCGGGCCTAGGTCAGTATTTCATCGTCCAGATTGGTGAGCATGTCCAGATTACCACTTCGATTGATGCGGAGTGGCTGATGGATGAGAACCGCACATATCCAATCATGATTGATCCAACAATCGATGTTACGGCTTCCACAACTTACTACACCTACAAGTATCGATACACATCGAGCTGGTCCTCAACGACTTACATCCGAGGATACGCTACGTCGTTCATCACTTACACTTGCAAGGGCAACGGTAACGCAGCAACAACTTGCACAAGTTCCAGTTACTACTCGAACTACTTGCGAACGGCTGTACACCGCTTCAACTTGGCAAACACCATGCCAAGTGGCGCAACTGTAACAGGTGTCGATTATGAGAACCACGTCGGTCGCTACCGCACTGGTTCCCGTAGCTTCGAAGTCGCTGTCATGAAGAGTGGCTCTTCACAGAGTTCCACAATGGTGGATCCAGCCAACCTTCTCAGCAACTACGGTCGAAACTTGCACAACTATGCAGCAGCTTCTGCCGCATCGTCTGCTTCAACCACGCTCAGTGACCCTGGTTACTACTACGGTTACAACGCTGGAAGCATCCGTTCAATCACGATGAACTCCAATGGAGAGTCTGACGTTCAGGATGCAGTTGACGGCAATGCAGCAGGTAGCAGTGGAAACATTCTGGGTCTTGCGATTCGCAACTCCCAGAACGCACCGATGTGGTACTGGTGTACACAGAACACCTACACCTACTACGGTTGCCAGTCCAGTGCAGCGTACAAGCCTCACCTTGAGATTTCGTACACTGGTGGATCTGACACCACGGCACCGATTGCAACACACGCAGCATTCGATGGTAAGACAACTTACCTCGCTGGTGCTCGAACCATGTACATGAGTGCACTTGACGCAAGCGGCGTCAACACAACTGCAGCAGGTGCACCGCACCTGTACTACCGTGTTGATGGCGGTTCGTGGAATGGCGTTTCCGCATCCACAATCGGTACTTGCACTGCAGGTATTGCATGTAACTTCAAGGCGACTATCCCTGCACAGACCGCTCCGGCGACTGGCACGACTGATGTCGAATACTACTGGGCATACCGAGACTCCCCAGCACCACCTAACGGCGGTGTATCGGGTACCACTGGCACGACCCCTGCCGGTGGAACAGGTATCCCAAGCAACATGGTATCAGCACCAAGTTCGCCTTACATGTACTCGATTGAATCCGTCGACAATGCAGCCGATGGTGACAACAAGTGGCAAGTCAAGGCCAGTGGTTGGAACTCCTACTCGTATTACAGCGCACAGCGCTACTACGACTGGCAGATGACCTACTACGAGCCAAGCCGCGAGTACCACATGGAATACGACACATCGAACTGTGGCACGGGCGCTCAGTCCTGCTTCAACATGAATGCAGTTCTCGATCTGCGATACTACCCGGGCACAACCCGTGTATGCACATCGACGACCTGCCAGACCAACATGGACAAGGTAACCATGCCCGGTCTTTCGATGGGTGCGCAAAACGGCCCTGGTTCTGACGTGATCTGGTATCACGATGGAACCTCATGGGGCGCAATGCAGTATGAGGTCTCAAGCGGTAACGGTATCGAGCAGCCACAGTCTGCAGGTACAGTATACACCACTCTTGACTACGGTAGCACAGATGACGGCTACGTGAAGGTTGCAATTCCCGGTGACATCACCGGTTACTTCGGTGCGTTCTCATGGAACTCAACCTACAACCTGAACAGCGCGAACCGGAACTTGTTCTGTATCAACACGAACAACAACCCAATTATGTTCGTTCGTTCGACATACACAGGTGCATCGTACACCAACCCATGCTATGGTACGTACTACTACTACCAGTACAACTACGCATGGAACGGATGGTGCAACCCAGGATATGACGGCAAGGTCAACAACGGCTGGTCAATCAACTCGAAGGTCAGTTCAATCAAGCCACAACCGGATACATTCCCACCGGAAATGGATCACCCTGGCATGATGGACACCTACGTGGATGAAGATCGAACACTATCGTTCGAGATTTCCGACGCTGGTGACCCACCCGTGGGTCTGAACACCAATGCAACAGACAATGGTGACGGACTCGTCGGACCAGAAATGAACTATCGAACCTACGATGCAGAGCAGGGCACATGGTCGTCATGGACAACTCGTTCCATGACACCTGATGCGGCTCGCTCAGCTTGTTCGATGAACACATGTTTGTGGACGACAACCATCCCCGGCACAGACCGTGGGAACACTGTCGAATACACTCTGCGCTCTGTGGACAATAACGGCAACTGGAACAACACCACTGCCTACTCCTACAGTATCGCGACACCGACCAAGGTCTTCGTGATTGAGTGGCACGACATGACAGCTGGATTCAACTCCGGTTACAATGTCAACTATCAGGTCCGCCTGTATGACGTCACCAACGAAGTCGAGTTCGAGTATGACACGAGCAGCAATGCGTACTACGATTACCAGTACATTGGCTTCCAGAACCCGGCAGCCAACACTGGTGAGATGCTACGTACGCGCGGAGCAGGTTACATCGGAGGCGTGAATCCGTTCTCCAATAACTACCGCATCGCGACTGATGGCGGTTCGTATGGATACGAAACGTACAATGCTGGCATGTCTGAGTTGTTCAACTACAACGAAGAGTTCACTGGCAGTGGCAACGGATACCCGTACACATACTACTGCACACGGTACTTCACACAGTACCGCGGTGACTGCAGTACTGTCATTGACCTGCCAAACGACTTCGAGTTCGAATACTTCGGCAGCACCTTCAACGGAACGCAGGGTCACAAGATCCACGCAATCCGCCACGGTGCAATGCAGTTCAGCACATCCAGTTCGACCAACAGTGCACAGATGATGTCCTCTAACTGGGGAACGACCATGCCTAGCCTGCCAAACTCAGGTACGTATGTTCGTAACATCGACTTGGCACCATGGTGGGGCTACTACGCTGCATACTACTGCTACTACAACTCTGGTTCAGAGTGCAGTATCCGCTCGAAGCTTATTCCATTCGACGGCGCAGGTATGGACGTAACCTCGGACATCACCACACCAACGATTTGGGACGTAGAGCAGAGCCCAATTCGCGTGAACCCATCCAGTGGCGACTGGCTACAGGTCAGTGCAGATCTAACGATCATGCCTGGCGTTGAAGTTCAGATTGCTGAAGGCAAGGGTATCGTGATGACTGGTTCGTGTAACAAGCTCACCGTTGACGGTAACGAATCGACCGAACAAGATGGTCGAATCACAATTACCAACATGGGCTCCAACTACGCACAAGGTCTAGCATTCACCAACGGTGGCTGTGCTGCAGGCACAGATGACCGCCACGTGTTTGACAACGTTGACTTCGTCAACATGACGACCGCAATCAGTGCAGGAAGCCGCAACGGCGCTTCGCCACACTACAACGGTAACGTGGGCAACTTCACGATTAGTGAAACGACCTTCACCAACGTTGGAACGGCAATCAAGCACGGCAGTGGTCAAGGCACCGCTTTCGACCTGTCCGGTGTTGACATCAGCAACAGCGCAGATTCCTGTGTTGATTTGCCAGATGACGCAACACTGACTTGGATTGGTGGTTCCGCCACAGACTGTAACACGCACGCATACGCGGGCCAAGGTGCCGTCGCAACAGGCGACGGTTCAACAGTCGTGATGGAGAACGTCGATCTGACTGACGCAGCCGTCAACGGTATCATCGGCACAGCAGACAGCCTTTGGCTGTCCAACGTGACCATCGATGCCAGCAGTGCCTTCTCATGGCAGCAGACCGGAACGGGCGTCGCTCAGACCGGTACGGCAACCAGTGGTACTGACTTCTACGCGTACAATGTGGACATCAGCAACTACCACGCTGCTCTGACAACTCACGCAACTGACAGCCTCCACATGGAAGGCGTCGACAGTACGGGTGACACGAATGGTTACACTGTAACACCAGCGGGCGCAAGTAGCCCAGCAATCGGTGCAACAGGTTGGACCATGGACGGTCTCAGTGCAGATGGCGGCCTAACGATGGCACGCACACAACCAGCTAACATGGACAATGTCAATCTTGGTGGCGCCCTACAACTGTCGGGTACCGCACCAAGCACAGACCTAGTCTCAGGTAGCACGGTTGCTGCTGAAGGAATCACCATCAATGGATGCGGTTGGAGAATCGACTTGCGCGACCTCACCATCGGTTCAGGTGGATCCAACGGCGCATGGGTTAGTGCAAACTGCGCATCGTCTGCGAGCAGCAACGTTGTCACCGTCGGAGACGGTACAATGTCGGGCAGTTCGTCCAACAGCAACTACGCGTACGCGCGCAACAGCGTGCTGACCGTGGCCGAGATGACCATGACTGGTATGACGGCCTGGGGTAGTTACGTTGCAAGCGCTGGCACCAACGGTGACATCCGCTTGATCGATGTGAATTTCGATGGTAACGACTGTCTTGATTCGAGCAACAGTGCCGACACATCGGTTTGTTGGGTTGAAGCCGCGTCCAGCACCTCCAAGATTTACTTTGGTGGTACAGGAACGGTCTCAGTTTACCGATCTGGTAACAGTGGAAACGCCTTCCAGGCAAACCACAACGTTGCCGCATCGGTTCACGACAGCTCAGGCGCAGAACTGTTCACAGTGGGAACCAGCAAGACTGATTCCTCTGGAGCAGCAAACGTTTGGCTAGTCACTGACCTTTACGAGCGTGACAACACTGGTGCAACCAGTTCCTCGGCTACGTACACTGACCACACCCTCCGCGCAGCGGGTGGTGCTGGACAGAACGTCACGGCGCCAACGGACGCATGGTATACAGCAGCCCACAACCCGGATTATCCATCCAGTGACCTACCTCTCGAGGTTGGCGCACACGTTTACCTCAAACTTGAGGCATTCCCGATGGACTTCGGTGGCGCAACCAAGGATTGTTCGTTCTTTGCAAACAACGATTCGGCATCGTCCCTCAATGGGTACTACACATACACCCGTCAGATCATCACTCTGTCCGCAGACATGGTCCTCGATGGATGCAGTGTGCACCTACAGGGAACTTCGCTACGCATCAACCGCACAGCGGCCAACAACCCAACAATCACCTTGCGCAACGGCGCTGAGTTGCTCATCAGTGAGCACGATGGTGACTTCGGTCACATCAAGGCTCAGTCCAGTGCATACGGTTGGTCGATGGATCTCAGCAACGGTGGCACATTGTCCATTGATGCAGGTTCCATCCGCGACATGGCTGGCGGTCTAACTGTCGGCGATGGTGGTACACTGGATATGTACAACGGCTCGACTGCCTACGGCAGTCCGAACGCTGCAGCATCCACTGCGACCATCGATGTCGATGGCGGTACGTTCACCTCGGACAACGCTGTAGTGCAGAACGTGAACTCGGGCATTGGTGTCCGCCTACACGCAACTGCTGCAAGCGATCTATCGAACATCCTTGTCAAGAACTCGGCAGTCGGTATTTCGGTTGTAGACGCAGCACCAACGATTGATGGATTTACTCTGACCGACAACACAGTCGGTATGGAAGTTGACGGTGGAATGAGCCTACCAACGCTCTACCGTTCGACAATCCTCAGCGGTGAGAGCCCTGGCTGGACCACGCACGCGATTGACATCACTTCGTTCGCGAAGAACAACAACTACGTGCAACTTGGTACCAACATCGTATACGGTGGAGGTAACTCGGACCCAGTCTACGGCAACTACTACGCCAAGTACTTCATGACCACAGATCGCTGGCGAATCGCAGTCGATGACGGCAGCGGTCTGACCAACGTCACGGACTCAAGCGTCACTGGTTACTATCCGTACAGCGCCAACGACCCAGCATCGGGAACCGGCGGCGTCGCTACGTACGATGGTGGCCAAGGTGGTGCACCGATTTGGGACTGTAACTTGTACGGTTATCGATACAACGTGGGTGGTTCGTACCAGTATGCGTACTACTACTACTTCATCGCCTACGGCAATGGAGCGTACACGATGAACGGCAACTACAACACTGAACCCAATGAATTCGGGTTCCGTTTGGATGTCGCTGACGGAGTAACGGCGAACACCAACTACTACCCATACATGTATTGGGGCAGTTATTGGCCTAGCTTCTACTACTCTGGAACCTACGCTCCTCCTGAAGGATTCAACGGAATGTGGGGCAGCTACAACGTTTGCCAGAACTACGCATACAGTGTGACGACCCCAATTCCAGCGGGTTACCGCCTAGCGTACCCAATCGTTGACACCAGCAGTGCAAGCATCGAGCAGGTTGTCATGTACGTGGACATGGTCCACTACGGCGCAGACTACTACCAGGATCGCCTGGAAGTCTCCGTACGCGCGGGCAACTCGGTTACTGACCTGTTGAGCAAGGATTACAGCCGCGACTTCGGAACTGCAGACATCAGCAATGGTGACATCAGCGGTTCAGATACCGGTATCGACATCGGCGGCGATCGAGCAGCCGGAGCATTGAGCGACATCACAATCACCAATCCGGTGAATGAGGGTGTACTCATCTCTGGCAGTGTCGGCGCAACCATGGACAGTATTTCTGTCGATGGTGGCCGCTACGGTGTCCGTATGGGCAGCAACGCAGGTGGCAAGTTGGCTCTGACCAACGTCGACCTTGATGGACAGACCAACGATGGTCTCGTTCTCTCGAAGACGATGAACCTTGCAATCAGTGGAACCATCCAGAACGCGGGTTACTGCGGTCTGAAGGTCCTGTCTTCGAACGTCGATGATTGGGAATTCGATGGATTGACACTGTCTGGTAACGGCGTGGGTGTAACTCACGACGGTTCTGGAACGCTGACGATGAGTGACACAGCAATGAGTGGCAACACGCTTGATGTGACAATGAGTGGCGGTGCACAGATGGATTACCTTGAGGGTGATATCACTGAGGCCAAGGTCACGACCAGCGATCAATCGAAGTTCACTCGCTTGCGAGCATTGGATGTAACAATCAGTGCTGACGGCAGTGGAGTCGATGGTGCACCAGTCAAGATTCTGGACGCTGACGACCGCGTTGTCGACAGTGGCACTACAGACAGCAACGGTGATGTCAACGGCATCACGTTCGTGACATGGTCGAAGGATTCGTCCGGTGTGACCACAGCGAACCTCGCTGGCTATCAGTTGGTGACGATTGCAACCATCGCATACACATCTGGGTCGGTTATCGACGCACGATATGCAATGAACACAATCACGCTGACCGATGCTCCGGGCAACTCGGCAAGTACCTCGTTGACGACTTCAATCGACGCGCGTACGTGTTACAGTTACTCGTCTGCAAGTTACGATGTTCACGCATCCTGTACGGGTCTGAACTATCGAAGCGACCGCACGGTTGATGGCATTGATGAGTATGGTTACTACATCTCAGAAAGTGACATGACCAACATGGTCATTCAGATGGACTCGCCATACAACTACGCTGACATTGGAACAGGTGGCATCTCGTTTAACGGATCAACGATCTTCACAACGGGCTGTTACAACTCCCAGACCACGATGTACCCAGTATATCCATACCAGGGTCACGTGTACATGGAAGATGTACTGATGATTGCAATGTGTGACGAATCGGGCAACAATGGTGCCAGCAGCTTCCGCCTAGGATACTCTGGAACCTACAGCTACGGTAACTACCACATCAACAACAGCAAATTCTTGGGAATCAAGAGTATCGCCACTGGTAGTGGTTACTACCAGAACAACGGTGACCTCGAAGTGACCAACAGCCTGTTGATGCACTACGATTCGACGACCAACGTGCGTGCCAGTTCGATCTACTACGACGACATGTGTATCCAGACCTCTGGATTCGACGACGTCGAGATTTCGGGCAACACGATGATTGACTGTGGTGCTGGTATCTTCGTACCCAATAACTTCTACGCGATTAGTACCTACTACGGTGGTAACGGCCAGCACAGACTCGACGTGAGCAACAACGAGTTCATTGACTGTGTCAACCTCTGTATGTGGTTCTACCTCGGTGCAAACGCACACGATGCGCAGTACAATGACAACATCATCTCGGGAACACCTCCGCGATACGGTGTGTACACCCAAGACAGCACGGTCTACGACCTTGAAGTCGATGGTAACGACTTGTACGCTGACAACCCAGTCTACATGCGCGGCGCGCGTGAGTGGACAATCACGAACAACGACATTACCGGTATTGGCAACGCTGCCAACGCCTGTGTCTTCGTTCTGAATGGGCACGGCGACATTTCGGGCAACACCTGTACGGATGCTGACGGTGGTATCGCAGTCAGCGGTATCCGCAGCGGCAATGATGTCCACATCGAAGACAACACAATCGGATTCACATCCGGTCGTCTACCAACCAGTGCAATCGGCATTTATGTCGAGAACTGTGGTCTAGACGAGGTCTTCATGGGCGGCAACATGGTCTCAACCGTGATGAACGCTGTACAGACTGATGGTTGCCGCGTTACTGACAACGGTTCGTATTACACGGGCCTCGGTGGCGGCGCAGGTCGAATCCACAACGTGAACATCCAACAGAGCACCTACAGCCCAGCACACCTCGACGTGTGCACGGGTGACTCGGTGCGCTGGATCTCACGCGCATACGGTAGCACCAACACTCCGCACACGACCACGTCCGACCCCGGTCAAACAGAGACTTGGGACAGTGGAACGATGAACCTCGGTTCAGCCTTCGTCCACCAGTTCAACAACGTGGGCAACTTCACGTACTACAGTACGACGATGATTGCCATGACTGGATCGGTCAATGTCGCAGATTGTCAAGGTAACAACCTACAGACAACTGGTATCGACATCCTTGGCGGTGGAGACCAAATCACACTCAACGGTGTGATGATCTCCGGATACGGCCTCGGTCTATCGATGGAAGGCGGTTCACTGTCAATGAACGCAGGTACAACTGTATTCGGTGACGCAACAGCGATTGAAGCGACCAACGTCGACATCTCGACGGCTGGAGCTTCAGTGTCAGCTAACGGAACCTACGGTGTTGGTCTGGATGCAGTCAGTGACAACGGTCGAGACGAACTCGACTTGGCTGGCTTCTCGGTTGACGCGGCTGTCGGCGTTCTCGCTGATGGACACGACGACTTCCGCTGGAACGGCGGTCTTGCTCAGGGACACACTGTCCTGAAGACCACGAACGGTGCTTCGGGTACCCTCGAGAACATGTCGGGTATCTTCAACCACCCAGTGTACGGTGACATCCCACTTGATTGGGAAACCAGTTACTCGTGCTACTCAGCCGACCCAACTTGGATTATGACTGTAGGTGGAGGAAGCTGTGGCGGTGTTGCAACACAAATCAACGCAGGCGCGTTCTCAACCGTGACCAGCATCGGCAACGGTGTTCTGAACAACGGTTCGATGATCAGCCCAGTTATGCCAAGCAAGCTAACAGTTGATGCAGACGCAATCGTCCATGAGGGCAACCTCCTAGACTTGACTGTACTGCACATGGGTGGCGCAGCCACTGATGTTGGCCTGTACATCCGCAGTCTAGCCATGGCAACCAACCTGAACACAGGTGAAGCGGTTGCTGTGCCTGGTGGCCGTGCCGAGTATGTGAGCCCATCGTGGCGAAGCAGCCCCGGTCGAACCATCACTGTTGACGGTATCCTTTGGGACTGGCTCGGCACCAACATGCTGAACGAGGCTGACGACATGATGCCTGGTGCAGTGGCTGTTAACGCAACCACGCAGGCGCACATGCGCGTGACATGGGATTCGAACTACATGTTCATTGCACTCGTGGGTCCAACCTTCGTGAGCACTGACGGTCTGTTCTACCTTGACACCGGTCCAGGCGGTTCGTCCACGGGCGACAACTGGCACTCACAGCACACTCTGCCGATTCAGGCAGACTACATGCTGTGGATGGAGGATCTCAACAACTGGGGTCTACGCAAGGTTATGCCAACAGGTAACTGGGTCGATGTGACGTCGAGCTGTCCGCAGATCACGTCCTACATCTTCATGGGCAACCCGTACACGACCACTCCAGTGAGTGAGTTCCGTGTTCCATGGTCCTGCCTAGGAAGCCCAACGGATGACGTTCGCTGGATCGCTATGGTTCAGTGGGACTCACCATTCGGCCAAGATGGACAAGTTGCTGGCGTGTTCCCAGAACAGCCATTCAACGGAACCACAACCTCGGGCCAGACCTTCGGTCAGTTCGGTAACTTCCACCTACTTGGTGGAGACCTCGCTGATGGAACACTGGATAACCACCTGCTACTGCTACGAAGCTACGTCGGTACAGGATCGGCTCCAGGCGACCCACACGCATACCAGATTCTAGTCAAGGTCCGCAACGCGGAAGGCGACTACTGGGACTGGGACGACTCCGTCGCACCATTGGTGATGACGACGAACCAGGATATCACAATCGATATCATGCGTGCGAAGCCAGTCATCGAGAACTTGGTGGATGTATCATACGATGAGGATTCAGGAGCGCATTCGATTACGCTGACCGACAAGGCCAGCGACTATCAGGATGCGTCTTCGGGTCTGATGTGGACTGTGACCGACGCATCGTCGAATACGCACAGTTACCCAACACCGTATGATTACAGCCTCGCTGGTCAGACACTGGGAATCGACACACTCGAGAACCAGTTCGGTGGCCACCGTCTGCAACTGACAGTGACAGACAGTCACGGTCTCAGTGCAACACAGACGATGGAAGTCGGTATCTGGAACGTCAACGACGCACCAGTGATCTGTAACACGAACCGCTTCGACTGCATGCCAGTCTTCTACGATGACGGTGACGGTAACCTGAACGTCCACGATGAGAACTTCAACGGTCTCATCACCAAGGAACTCGGTGACACGTCCAACGCAACTCGCTCGTACATCGTCGACATGGCGAACGAGCAGTCGCAGACGGACTGGAACAACGAGGCAGTACCACAAGTGTACACTTGGACTGAGGATGAAGGCACATGTACGCCATTCTCGTCTCAGATCCAATCCAACGTGCTGACGATTGCAGAGAACACTCTCAACGAAGCTGGTGGAAACTGTGACATTGTGATGGACCTGTCTGACGGTGCTTCTGAGTACTCGGATGCGACTTCGGTCACGGTGAACTTCATCGTGAACCCGGTCAACGACCAGCCTCAGATCATGGACTTCGACGCACAGAACAACGTCTACGTGGAGACAGCCAACGGCTCTCTCCAGCTTGACTGGTTCTGGGATGTCATGGAAGACGATGAGAACGCCAACAACTTGACTTGGGATCTAAGTCGCCTCATGGCTGACAACGACCACCCAGTCGAACAGTTGACATGGTCAGTCGAGGAAACCTCGCTGTGCGCTTACGAGAACTACTTCTCGATTACAGTGGACAACGACGCAGACACGCTAGAGATTGACCTCATCGACGATGCAGCAACCGATGCTCCAACCTCGGAGATTGACTTCCTGCAGGATGCGGACAACGACGGCGTCGCTGATGGCGGCGTACACCAGATGCAACCTGCAAGTGGTGTGTACTGTACTGTCTACCTATGGATGCACGATACCGCAGAAGCGCCAAGTCACATCGACTACGCGCAGAGCGCATCGGGTGTCTACGAGCAGCGCAGTATCCGTGAGACTGTCTACATCCGTGTGATCAACACGCAAGAGGCACGAGCGGACTACCACTTCGGCGACGAACCTGGATTCAACTGGTTGAACATCGAAGCTGTCCTACCTGGCACACGCGTGCCTGTGGACATCGACATCACGAACACTGGTAACGACCCATCTCTGTACAACTACGGACATGACGTACAGGTTCGGTTCTATGTGGACGACAACCCGACACTGATTCAGGACCAGGTCACACTGACTTGGGAATCAGGTGATGTTCAGGCCCTCTACAATGACGACGCAACCATCCGCGGATACGTGACACTGAACAACCCGTCGGAGTACGTGCGAGCCTTCATTGAAGTGCGCACAATCAACCCGCACACCGATGACTACATCGACAACTCGATCCGCCGACCGGCGCTTGAAGAGTTGAACTGGGACAACAACAACGTCACAACGGACGACACGGCAGATGGCCTACCACAGATGGTGCGCCTACGCCCAGCAACTTCGGTTGCTAGCTTCGCTCCGGGCCTCATGGCTGTGAGTCTGGTGGGTGCCTTCGTCGGCGCTCTCCTCATGGGCTCGCGCCGAGAGGAAGACGAAGAGGAACTCATGGAGACCCTCTCGAGTGACGATGAGGCAGTCAGCCCGGTTATCGCAACGATTCTACTTGTTGCGATTACCGTGGTCCTGTCCGGTGTTATCTACGTCTGGGCTCAGAGCCTGGCCTCGGATTCCACGGGCAAGGCAACGCCACGTTTGACCTTCGATTCGTCGGCAATGTTCGAACACACAGGTGACCAGACGCTCTGGAACTGGAAGATCAACGTCGTCAGCCACGACAACGAACTCGCTGCTCAGGCAGTGTACGTAATCGTGCAGTGGACAGATGACGATGGCACGGTTCACAGTGAGCGTACGAGTCTGGCCAATCCGGATGGCGTGTATGGGTTTGTTCCCAGCAACAGTCCGGCATTGGTGACCTACAAGGATTCGATCAACTGTAACGTGGATTGTTCCGCAGGATTCGGTGCAAACGACATCATCCATGTCCGCATGGTTGACCCAGCTTCTGGGGATGTCATCGAAGATGCACAGGTTACACTGCAGTACGCACCAGCTGGTGGCACTGCGGTTATCCTGATGACATTCACTGCACAGTATAACCCGCCAAGCATGAAGGCGACATACTGAGCGTGAATTGAGAACCACAGGGGCCACCCGAACGGTGGCAGAGTGGGGCGCCTTCGGGCGCCCCCTCTGAGCCCCCACTCCGCTTCGGCGGAGTGGGGTCCTTACTCCCATTCCTTCTTGACCGAGCACCCATTCGTCGGTGTATCCCGGTGTTCCTATGACCATCAAGGCTGTCTGTTTCGATTGTGATGGCGTCTTGATTGATACGATTTCATCTTGGAGAATCATTCACGAGCATTTCGGCACGAATAGCGGAGAAATGCTTGATCGCTTCTTGCGTGGCGAAGTTTCAGATGAAGAATTCATGGCCGATGATATTGGCCTATGGAAGAGTGTTCAATCTGACATTCATCGTGATGAATTGATGCGTTGTTATCAGGGCGTCAAACTGATGACGGGTGCAAGAGAACTGGTCGAAGCACTTCAGGCTCGCGGCATCATCGTGGCCATTGTCAGTGCAGGCGTCGATCTTCTCATCGGATCGATTGCGAAGTTACTCAAAGTCGATGATTGGATCTCAAACGGATTCCAATACGATGAAGATGGTTTTTTGCTCGATGAAGGCATTGTCAGAGTTCCTGCCCATCACAAGGATGACATGGTTGAAAAATTGGTCAGAATCCACAATTTAGACCCATCGGAAATCGTCAGTGTAGGGGATAACCACACCGATTTGAGTATGCAAATCCCAGGTTCTGGATTCATCGGATTCAATGGCCAGAAACAAATTGCCATCGATGGATTTGCTGCCGCGGGTGTGCCTCACGTTCAGGAAAAGGACTGTCGCTTGCTTTGGCCCCATCTATTCGAAGGTGAGCCATTCCCCGCCGTAGGCGGGGAATGAGTCAAAGGCGAGATGGTCACGTCAGAAGTTGATGCAGAGGCGCTGGTTTCCCCTCTTCCTCGGACTCCTCCTCCTTTTTCCCGCTCCATCTGTTGCTGGAAATGGACCTTCTGAAATCACATTGGAGGTTTGGCATTCCTTCGCGGCAGAAAGCCAAGAAGAGGCCACCTTTCTGGATGCAATCGAGCAATTTGAAAATTCCAATCCCCACATCAAGATCGAAGTCACAGGTGTCCCCTTCGGCGACATAGACCAACTCTATCTGACGGCCGCACAAGGTGGTGAGGCCCCCGACCTCGTTCGTCTTTCCAGTGATCAGTTGGGTGAGATTGGTGAAGTTCGTGTCGATGGCTATCCGTTGCTTGAGGACCTCCGCCCACATCTAACACCCTCGGAACGAGCTATCTTTGACAGCAAGGCGCTACAATCTATGCGATATGGCGATGCACTGTATGGCGTTCCGGCCAGCCAAGATTGCCTCTCATTGCTTTACAATCGTGATCTGTTTGATGCTGAGGGAA
>Ga0209034_10000832_pt1 | contig 15259 bp, 13 predicted proteins | sample MarorgKNORR_S2LV_2_FD_188219 | JGI IMG/M metagenome (GOLD analysis project Ga0209034, IMG submission 188219) | Marine microbial communities from the Southern Atlantic Ocean, analyzing organic carbon cycling - 250m_A/KNORR_S2/LV (SPAdes) (version 2) | ecosystem: Environmental > Aquatic > Marine...
GGCTAGTGCAGACAGGCGTGTCAGTTTCGCTTGCACACAACTATTCGGTTGATCCTAACCTTGGTTCGCCTCCTCCATTTGATCAGAACATTACCATGCTTAATACATCGGGTGAGTACGTTATGGAGAGGATTTCCTTTTCATACCATGGAGGCATTCACAGCCATCTCGATGCTTTATGCCATGTACTTTGGCAGGGGAAAATGTACAACGGTTTCAGTGTGGATGAAGTTAGTGAGCAGGGATGTCGTAAGTTAGGTATCGCTAATGTGAAACAAGGTATCTTAACGCGCGGCATACTCATGGACATTCCTCGTCTGAGGGGAGTGGACTATTTGCCTCCGGGCACAGCCGTGTATGTAGAAGATCTGGAGGCCTGGGAAGAACAAGCTGGCATTCGCGTTGGTCCTGGGGATGTAATTTTCGTGAGGACTGGTCGATGGGCTACACCGGAGAGTGCTGGTCAAGGGTCAGCGGGGTTGCATGCTTCTGTTGCACCTTGGCTAAGAGAGAGAGATGTGGCTGTCTTGGGAGGAGATTATGCCAACGATGTAATACCATCAGGCGTTGAAGGAGTTTTCCTGCCTATCCATCAACTTGCTATCGTAGCCATGGGAGTGAGGCTGTTTGATAACTTAGATTTGGAGGCTCTTGCGGAGGAAGCTGTCAGGCAAGGGCGTTGGGAATTCATGTTGACTGCCTCGCCCATCCCTGTGGAAGGTGGAGTGGGATCGCCAATGAATCCGATAGCCACTTTTTAGTCAATGTAACAACAATGATCTCAGAAGGAAAACTGGTCAAGTCATTTGAAGTTACTGTCCGTTGACAAGCACGAGGATGAGTAAGTAGATGCTAAGCAAGGTCGCCGCTGTTCAAATGGTAAGTACTGTCGATGTTGATGAAAACCTTGCTACGGCAGACAGATTAATCTCTGAGGCGGCTGAACAGGGTGCTGAATTAGTATTGTTACCGGAAGTCTTTGCCGTGCTGGAAGGAGGACCTATGAGGCAGTACGGTGAGGTGGAAGGTACGGGCAAACTGCAGGACTTTCTTGCAGGACAGGCTCGGGGCAACAAGCTGATCTTGGTTGGTGGAACCATTCCGTTGATTTCAAGACCCGGCAAATCTCAAAGTGATGCCAAACACACAATCGAAGATGGGAAAGTTCGTGCTGCCTGTCTGGTATTTGATAGCGAAGGGAAGCAAGTTGCTCGCTATGACAAGATCCACTTGTTCGATGTTACAGTAAACGACGCGCAGACCGAATATTCCGAGTCGCACAGTTATGAGGCTGGTTCTGCAATGGCTACTCTCAAAACGCCTCTTGGCCACTTAGGCCTAAGTGTCTGTTATGACATGCGGTTTCCGGAACTCTACCGGGATTTCTTTAAATTGGGTGTGGAAATTGTCACGGTGCCAGCAGCGTTCACAGCGGTAACTGGCGAGGCTCATTGGGAAAGCCTGTTGCGGGCACGAGCGATTGAAAACCAATGCTATGTCATCGCAGCTGCTCAAGGTGGCAGGCATAACGAGAAGCGCGAAACTTGGGGTCATTCGATGGTCATAGATCCGTGGGGTAATATCTTAGTTAGTTTGGAGAAGGGAGAGGGAATAGCTGTAGCCGACATAGATATCGATTATCTCAACGACATAAGAGCTCGTATGCCTATCCGTGAGCAACAGAAGTTGTAATCGACGTGCTCCATTTAAGATTGTTCCTTTATGATGCAGCGGTTTCAGTATTACTAATGGAGTAACACGATCAATAAGAGTCTAGTCAGCAATCTCATAGCAGCTGGTCTTATAGTGCTAGGGGTTTTCTTAGCCGAGCCATACAAGACTTACGTATTTAATACCGGTTTGTTTGCCCTGTCTGGAGGAGTAACTAACTGGTTAGCAGTTCATATGTTGTTCGAACGGGTACCTTTTCTTTATGGATCTGGTGTAATACCAATGCGTTTTGAAGAATTCAAGACTGGTATCCGGAAGCTGATCATGGATCAGTTCTTCCATAATGCTGATCTGGAAGTCTTTTTGCACGGTGCAGGGGAAGTTCCGGAAAAACTGGGTAGGTCACTAAGACAAGCGATCGATAATCTTGATATGGGAGCGGCGTTCGAATCTCTGATTGATGTAATAATGACTTCGCCTTTTAGCAGTTTGTTGGGAATGTTAGGAGGACGGGATGCTTTAAATTCGCTGAAAGCGCCAGTCGTCCAAAAGATGCGAGAATATTTTAAGGACCAGTTTGGTAATTCAGAATTTCAAGATCAAATACAGGATGCGCTGAAGACTGCTCTTGACGAAGAAGCGATTCGGACTAAGTTGGAAGGTCTAATAGATCAGCGGCTTAATCAGATGACGCCCCAGACAGTCAAGGAAATCATACAAGATATGATTCGCAAGCACCTAGGTTGGCTAGTTGTATGGGGTTGCGCTTTTGGTGGATTAATAGGATTGATTGTTACGGTCGTGGCCAACTACCAAGCTTAATCATTATTTTTTGAATTCAGTAGATGTAAATCCAAAACGACTGTAATACAATAGCGCGCTCCCAAAATTGATGGTTAAAAATTCACTGCCTAGCAGTGATTTTTTTTGGGAATGTTCTGGGTTTAAATCAAAAAATGGTATTGAGTGGGAATTATGGCGCGACCAGTCGAATTCGATGAAAACGAAGTTTTAACAAGCGCTATGGAACAGTTCTGGCGCGAAGGATACGAGGCAAGTTCAGTCCAGAAACTTTTAGATTGCACAGGCATCAATAGAGGCACGCTATACAATTCTTTCGGTGACAAAGACACTTTTTTCAAATCCTGTTTAGATCAATACAATAAGATCTTAGAAAACCAGATCGCTCATTCACTTGGTAACGAAAAGCTGAATGCCTGGGATGGAATCTCTGCCTATTTCGACGAGGCAGTGTTGAATGCATCAAGCAAGCAACGCAGGATGGGGTGTTTATTGGTTAACTCATTATGTGAGAGTATCAACTACGACAAAAATATAAGGAAGGTAGTACGAGCTTCATTGTTGACAATTCGTAAAGCGCTGATGGTTCGATTAAAGGAAGCCCAGAAGAAGGGTAAGTTGGCAAAAGGTATCAGCACAGAGTTTGCCGCGGATGTTCTTATGAATGCACTGCATGGTGTTCGCGTTAACTCTCGTGATGGCAAGAACATTAATCAGCTTAAAGAGATTATCAAGCATACAATTGATTCTTTAAAAAAGTAGTAGTATTCAAAAATATCATAGATTTTGCGGAAGAAAACGCGCTATTCAACTGCTAGAAATATTGGAAGAAGCGTTAAGACTTCGAGCCTTTTTACATTGTTTTCAATAACCTATAGTAGCAGTTGCTTCTACAACTCTGGCTGATATAATTTGGCCTCGATTCGATATTTACTCTTTGTTCGCGTGGAAAAGACTAAATAATAGGCATAATTGAACTGCTTTAAGAAGGTATAACAATGAAAAAAATAGCAGGTCGCAAATCAGTAGATGACGCTAAAATCGATTTAACTCCGATGCTTGACGTGGTGTTCATCTTGTTAATTTTCTTCGTTGTGACGGCTACATTCCTTTCAGAGACCGCGATAAATGCAGCCAGTAGCGATAATAATGAAAACGAGCAACCACCTGAAGATGACGATCTGAAAAATATTCTTTTTGAGATTGGCCCGAACAATGAAATTATCTTGAACGGTAACCCCCGTCCTGTAATTCCGACTCAGGTTCGAGCGAACATAGACCAACTTAAAGCTGAAAATCCAGCAGCTTCAGTCATTATCCAGCCGAATTATGATTCGGATGTGTCTACTATGGTAATGATCATGGATGCTGCACGCCAAGCTGGTATGGTAAATATTTCAATTGTTGAACCTAACTAGTCGAAACTGCTGAATTACACACAAAAACGCATCATCGAGAGATGGTGCGTTTTTTATTTCTGCCTCGTGAATTAATGTATTTTAAGAGCAGGAACCGATACTGACACGCTGAGAGAGATGCAGGCACATGCGAAATAAATGTGATCATCACACGGCACAGGAATTAGCCGCACAATCAGAGCTCGCCTTACGCGTATATACCTCCAATCTCTTGGGAGAAGAATCAGATCTGGTCCTCCATGGAGGTGGCAATACTTCGGTAAAAGGCACTATGAAAAATGTTTTTGGTACCGAGGAAACAGTGCTCTTCGTAAAAGGGTCAGGCTGGGATTTACGTACGATAAAGGCCGTTGGATTTCCGGCTGTGAAACTGGAATATCTTAGGAAACTTGGAGAGCTAGAAACGCTTGGTGACAGTGAAATGATGCGCCAATTGAGACTAGCTCTATTTGATCCAGAGGCTCCAACGCCCTCTGTCGAAGCAATTCTCCACGCTTTGATACCATATAAATACGTTGAGCATAGCCACGCCGATGCGGTAGTAACAATCAGTAATACGCCCGACGGAGAAAGGCTGCTTAAAAAAATTTATGGTGACGAAGTCCTGATATTGCCTTATATCATGCCTGGCTTTGTTCTTGCTAAACAGGTGGCTGAGGCGACCCGAAGACTGGATTGGTCGACTATAAAGGCCATTGTGTTAATGCATCATGGTATTTTTACCTTTAATGATGATGGCCTGGTCAGTTATGGGAATATGATCGAGCTCGTTACCAAGGCGGAAGATTATCTCCGTGATAACACAGCTGAGCCAGCCATTACTTCCAGTGAATATCGTGTGAACAAAGAGGATGCGCAGCAGATCAGCTCTCTCCGGCAGGCAGCGGGCAATCTCTTTGGCGGACCTCTGCTTGTTAGCTTCGATGGTTCAGAGAGGGCGGCAGCATTTGCTAGCCTTCCGCACTGCGGAGAACTTGTCACTCGCGGACCTCTAACACCAGACCATACGATCCATACCAAGCCTTTCGGTGCCGTTCTTACCGACTTTCCGCTGGCTGGGCTCAGGGAGTTCAAGCAGGCTTATCTTGATTATTACAAGAAATATGCCGGCTCTGACCATACCTCTTTAGATAGTGCGCCTCGTTATGCTGTCTGGGTGAATCGCGGCTTGGTTTATCTGGCAGGTAATGCTAAGCGCTTGCATATTGTAAGGGATATCACCCAGCATACCGTAAGAGCGATACAGCTAGGGGAGACATTGGGTGGCTGGCAGACCTTGCCGCGGAAAGACCTATTCGAAGTGGAATACTGGGAACTTGAGCAGGCAAAACTTAAATCGACTACAGCGAAAGCGGAATTTGATGGGAAAATAGCGTTGATCACAGGAGCAGCATCCGGTATTGGTAGAGCTTGCGTCAGGGAATTTGTTGCAAAGGGTGCGGCAGTTATTGCTCTGGATATAGATGAAAATTTTGAAGAAGAAATGTGCAGTAATTCAGTCTTACCCATTAGATGCGATATCACCGATAGCATCGCCATCGAGAGGGTATTACTACAAGGAATAAGTGCGTTTGGAGGTATTGATATATTGGTCAGTAACGCGGGAGCGTTTACCGAGAGCCAATTTATCGACTCCATACAAGATAAGAATTGGGAACAATCTGTAGAGTTGAACCTTAATTCTCATATGAAAGTCTTGCGCGCCTGCGTGCCGTATCTTAAAAACGGGTTCGATCCATCAGTAGTTATAGTGGCTTCTAAGAACGTACCAGCGCCCGGGCCAGGAGCAGCAGCTTATTCAGCGGCCAAGGCCGGCCTTACGCAATTGGCAAGGGTGGCCGCGCTCGAACTTGGGGAGAATGGTATTCGAGTTAACACCATTCATCCCAATGCTGTGTACGATACAGGGATATGGACTGATGAGGTGCTGGCTAAACGGGCGGCACATTATGGTTTGAGCATTGAAGAGTATAAGACCGCGAATATTTTGAAAAAAGAAGTAACATCGAGTGACGTGGCTACAGTGATTACCCTGCTAGCAGCGAATTCATTTGGCAATACTACGGGAGCACAGATTCCTGTGGACGCAGGTAATGAACGGGTGATTTAAAAGCAAGGCGGGAATATAAAAAGCGTGCAAATTGATGACCAACATATCCAGAGTATCTGGTACGACATGGAAACAGATTCGGTTAATATCATCGACCAAACACGGCTACCTCATGAATTCAAAATTGTTGCTCTACAAAACCTTCATGATGCTTGTCACGCTATTACGAAGATGCAGGTCAGAGGCGCTCCACTCATTGGCGTGACCGCCGCTTATGGTTTATATCTAGCTTTAAGAAAAGATCCTGCTTCTCTAGATAAAGCCATTAAGGACTTATCTGCTACCCGCTCAACAGCGGTTAACCTTCGGTGGGCTTTGCAAAGGGTAGAGCAAGTGCTTTTGTCAACCACTCTAAATCAGAGAGCTGCGAAAGCTCTGGAAACGGCCCAGTTGATCGAGAAAGAAGACATCGCTATATGCCAATCGATTGGGGACTATGGGACTCCAATACTGAAGTCTCTCTGGCGGGCTAAAGACTCTTCGCAGTCAATAGTAAACGTCCTTACTCATTGTAATGCAGGAGCCCTGGCTACCGTTGATAGCGGCACTGCTCTATCAGTGGTCTACCAAGCGGTGTCAGCTGGGATTCCCGTTCATGTGTGGGTAGATGAGACCAGACCGCGTAACCAAGGTGCCGCATTAACCTGTTGGGAACTTGGACAACACGATATTCCTCACACCTTGATTGTTGACAACGCGGGGGGGCACTTAATGCAGCAGGGGGATATCGACGTGGTCCTGGTGGGGAGTGATCGGACCACACTCGACGGGGACGTTTGTAATAAAATTGGAACATACCTCAAGGCACTAGCGGCTTCGGATAATAATGTTCCCTTCTATGCAGCCTTGCCTGTTTCCAGTATTGACTTTTCAGTAGATAGCGATGTTATTCCCATAGAACAGCGTGCTGCGGAAGAAGTCAGCCACATCGCGGGTATTGACGAAGCTGGTCTTTTTAGACAGGTCAGAATCGCGCCACGCGATGTCGCTATCAGTAACTATGGATTCGATATTACTCCGGCGCGACTGGTAACTGGACTTATCACGGAGCTAGGTGTATTCGAAGCGAACCGGGATTCCCTAAAGCAATTGCTAAAGCGGCCTTAACCAGGCGGCCACGACATGGGTCTACCGCCGAGTAAATGTAGGTGGAGGTGGAAGACTGTCTGGCCACCGTCTGAACCCGTGTTGATCACGTATCGAAAACCGTTTTCTGTAAGGCCTATCTCTTCGGCGATTGTGTTAGCTCGGAGCACTAGCTTGCCGATCAACTCAGCATCCTGGTCTTTGGCTTCGGTAATGTCATGTAAGTGTTTCTTGGGTATTATCAGGACATGCGATGGTGCAGCGGGGTTGATGTCGTGAAACGCATAGACATCTTTATCTTCATAGATCTTGTTTGAGGGAATATCCCCTGAGATAATTTTGCAAAATAAGCAATCGTCAGTCATGCGTTACTTCCTTTCTATTTTGAGGGCAGGCGGTTGAGCTATTTTGAAATCGTTGGCCATTTTATACTAGCCCTGTTTAAGTAAGTAGATTTTTAGACATTAAGCCATTTTAGGTTCAAGGATAGTTTTATTATGCGTACTGTAATCGGTAGTTGTTTGTTGCTACTTTCTGGTCTTGGTTTTGGCCAGGAGATGGTACGGGAATTTACATACAGTCTGGTGAATACCTATCCGCATAACATTAACTCGTTTACCCAGGGTCTTATTTTCCACGAGGGGTTTTTATTTGAAGGGACTGGTAAAAATGGTTTATCCACACTGAGCAAGATAAATCTTGAAGATGGTGAAGTGTTGATGACGACGCGCCTTAATCGACGATACTTTGGTGAAGGAATCGAAATAGTGGACGACAAGCTGTATCAGCTTACCTGGCAGTCTCACATAGTATTCGTATATGACAAGGACACATTTGAGCTGGCTGGTTCCCATTATAACCCCACTGAGGGATGGGGTCTGACTTACGACGGTAATGAACTGGTTCTTAGCAACGGCACTTCGTCACTTCAATTTCTCGAACCAGAAACGTTTGCACCTAGCCGAAAAATCAATGTTACATTTAATGGCAATCCGTTACCCAATCTCAACGAGCTAGAATACATAGATGGTGAAATATGGGCCAATGTATGGCAAACCAATTCCATAGTGCGCATTGATCCCGCTTCCGGTATCGTTAAATCTGTCATTGATCTGACAGGGCTATCTGACCAGACTCAACTGGGCAGTAATGAAGCTGTCCTAAATGGCATAGCTTGGGATGGAGAACAGCGACGTCTTTTCGTCACGGGAAAGCATTGGGCAAATCTTTTTGAGATTGAATTGATCCAGCGGTAAGCGTTATTAATCATGTGGCTGCAAAAGCGGATTAAACTCACTCCACGTGCTCGAGGATTTCACCTGATCACCGACGAAATAATGGGGCAATTACCCGAGATCGGCTCTGTGGAAATTGGACTGGCACATTTACTGCTTCAGCACACATCTGCATCAATTAGTATCAATGAAAACGCGGATAGTTTAGTGAGGGGCGATATGGAATCGCATTTCAACGAGCTGGTGCCGGAAAACGCACCTTACTATAAGCACACATACGAGGGGGCTGATGACATGCCAGCCCATATCAAGTCTAGCCTACTAGGGTGTGAATTGAATATACCAATAAGGAAAGGTCGCTTGCTGTTGGGCAACTGGCAGGGATTATACCTCGGCGAACATCGCGAACATGGGGGTTCCCGCAGGCTAGTAGTTACGATACAGGGTGTCTCTAGCGATGCCGGTGAATAATCTGTCTTTTAGCTTCAAATTCGCAAACCAGATTAAACTGAGCATACTTGTTCTGCTTTCAGTACTAATGATTTCTTGTGAAACTGTCCGTTACTACTCCCAGGCTGCTCGTGGCCATCTCTCCCTTGTGTTTGATCGGGAGAACATTCAAAGACTTCTGGCGAGACCCGATATACCTGCCGAGTTAAGGGATAAGTTCAACCAAGTATTACTCATTCGCCAATACGCAGTTGAAGAACTAGGGCTGCCTGTCGAAGATAATTATTCCACTTATGTCGACGTGGGGAGAGAGCACGCCATTTGGAATGTCTTTGCGGCAGCGGAATTTTCGGCAAATCCTGTGAACTGGTGTTATCCAATAGCTGGATGTGTTTCTTACCGTGGTTATTTTACGGAGGCCGGCGCTGCGCGTTACGCGCGTGACTTGGAGGCAGATGGGTTCGATGTATACATCGGGGGAATAGATGCTTACTCGACACTTGGTTGGTTTGAAGATTCATTGCTAAGCACGGTGATTGAGCGAGCAGATTACCAATTGGCCGGACTAATTTTTCATGAGCTAGCGCACCAGATAGTTTATCTACCAGGCGATACCAGCTTTAATGAAAGTTTTGCTACCAGTGTTGAGCGAGAAGGCATTCGACGATGGCTCAGGCGGGGAAACGACGGTGAGAAAATTATTGCTGCGGAGGCAAACATTCTGCGTCAACAGCAATTTGTTGAGTTAGTTACTGATTACCGTGATAGATTCGGTAGCCTTTATAAATCTGACTTGCTTGATGAAGAAAAGCGTGAGGGAAAAGCTCAGTTGCAGGAAGACTTAAGACAGAGCTATCGTGACCTGAAGCGAGACTGGAATGGATATGACGGATACGATAACTGGTTTTCTCAGTCGCTTAATAATGCGCAACTCGCAACCGTCAGTTCCTATAATGAGTTAGTGCCGTACTTTAATGATTTGTTGATTCAATCTGATAACAACCTGGACCTTTTTTTCGAGAAAGTGCGCAGTGTTGCCAATCTAGACAGGTCTGACCGAGAAGAACGGTTACAGGATTATCTTTGAATGTTGTCTACCTCTGAAGGCGGAGTTGTATATTATCTACTAGTGTCTTGTAGAAATCCGATTCCGGTTCTTTAGCGGCGGCAGATTCGTACGAGACAAGCGCCCTCTCAAGCTGACCTTCCTGTTCTAATATTCTACCAACACTGCGATCGAAAAAAGCGTTGCTTGGCATGACTTCAATACCGGCAAGATAAATTTGTATAGCTTTTTCAGCATCCCCGGCATTGTTATAGGTATTTGCCATGACATGGATTTGCGAATCGTTTTGTGGATCAAGCTCGATAGAATACAGGTCGTACCCTATAGATATATCGAAATTTCCAGATTGTCGTTCTAACTCTCCTAACGTGGAAACAGCGGCAATAAGGCTTGCTGAGGGGTTGACCTGCAATTCGATAAATCGAGCAAGTAAGGGCTTTGCTTCTTCATAGCGTTTTAGAAAGTAATAGATATTGGCCAACGTCCGGATGGCATCGGTGAAACTGGGATCAGCGCTAATAGCCTTGCGGTACTCTTCGATAGCCTCTTCGTAGCGTTGCAAGTTGTTATAAGTATTACCTCGCCTAAACATCTTCTGCGCTAGGTCCCGGTCGATGGTAGGGCCGACTCGCTCGATATCAAGTCCACCGTAGCGATCCAGCACATTGCTGGTTGCGCTATCTTGCGCATTAACCTCTACGCTTAGTGCCAAAAACTGCACGATGCAAATAATGTAGGCAAATATTTTCGAGCTTATTTCAAATTTCTTGGTGATTTTCATGAAGACTGCCCAGATATGGCAAAGAACTATATCTTAGCGAGTGGTCGACTTCCAGTTAGTGATAACCTTCTGGTTGATTTTAAAAACCTTTGTTCAAATGTTTACAAGTTATTTAAGGATTATGGAGGGGTTTTCACCGCCGGTCCGGGTAACTTGTCCTATTGCGGTCGCCTGCGTATAACCATTCTTCCTTAAATGGAGGAGACATTTTTTTGCATTAGCCTTGGGAACACTGGCTAATAACCCGCCAGCCGTTTGAGGGTCGAACAAAAGTTCGTAGTGCGGATTGGTCGCCGAAATTGTTTGGGCAGAGATCATTTCACTAATCAGTTTGTTGTCCTGATGCAATGAACTTAAGACGCCTGCCTGCAGTGATTCCAGAGCGCCATCCAGTGCGGGAATGTTATCGAGTGTGAGTTCTACTACAACATTGTCCGCCGAGAGCATCTCGATAAGATGTCCCGCCAAGCCGAAGCCGGTAATATCAGTGCAGGCCCTGGTGCCATGCTCGACTAAGCTGTCTGCAGCTTGCTTATTGGACAGAGCCATATGATGTAATGCCGCAGTAATATTTCGGTGTGAGGCACGATAACGCATGTCCGCAGCTAGGAGCGTGCCAGTGCCTAACGGTTTGGTTAGGATTAGCGTGTCACCCTCTTGCAAACCACTTTTGCCCAGTATTTTTTCTTCTTCGATGAATCCGTTAACACATAAACCAAAATGTAATTCATCTGACTCTGCTGAATGGCCACCTATTAGAGCACAGTCATTTTCGTGCAGTGTCTCACTGCAAGCTAACATGAGTTCTTTGAGCTGAGATCTAACATATTTTTTTGAGGCAAAAGGTATACCAACAACAGCGAGCGCTGAATGAGGAGTTGCGCCCATGGCATAGATATCACTTAGGCAATGGTTTGTAGCAATCTTGCCAAATAACCAGGGATCACTGATAAAAGCCTTGAGTTGATCAACGCTCTGCAGCAGCACGCGGCCATCGCTCATTTTTATCATGGACGCGTCTTCGATCTCCGAGCGGCCTGACAGTACATCAGCTTTTTTGATATTGGGTAACTGTTGAAGGACTTCTTCAAGAACGTTTCCTGCTACCTTGGCTCCACAACCTGCGCAGCGCATGGCATGGATTTTGAGCTGCTGTTCGAGCTTTTTATCTACAAGACCCTTCGCTAAATCCAGGGGCGCCGACATGACTGGCAGTTCTGAGTATTTCTTAAGGAAGTTGGTGTCAATACGGTTTTTCAAATGCCAGACCCAGCCACCCTTGAAGAACAACTTATTACGTGAAGCAATAGCTTTTTTATCGCCCATGCTCATCAATGCAAGAGCATGTCGCTGAGGCCGATAGCTTTTCAAATAGCGCCCGGTAGCAAAGCGCACTAGATTTTCTGCCAGAGGTTTACCTTGCCTCACAGCATAAACTCCGGATTTCGGCCGGCTTGCATCTCTTATAGTTGCTGCATCGCCAGCAGCAAACACGAATTCATGAGAGGTAGATTGCAGATGATTGTTCACCTCTATAAATCCGTCGGATGCGATGTTTAACCCGCTTTCTGCAGGCCAGCTAGGGATTTTGGCTCCGGTTGCAAACACAATCGCGTCCGCGTAATAGCTGTCCCCATTTTCACAAATGACGGTATTCTCTTTAAATTCAGTTACGAGGCTACGCAGTCGGATTTCTATGCCTCGTCGTTTCAGTTCAGATCGGGTGAAATTTCGTACAGCTTGGTTATGAGATTTCAAGACGTCATCATCTGCGCTAATGATCTGAATTTTCAGTTTTGATTGTTCCGTTAGCCTTATACCCAGCTGACGATAGATGCTGACTTGTGCGGAAAATGCCAGTTCGACGCTGGCTGGACCGCCGCCTACAATAGCCAGGGTATATTCAGTGTCCTGATTACTTAGCGAAGATACGATGGTGTCAAAGATTTTGTGCCACTGAGGTATAAATTCGCTTATTGGCTTGATGCCAGTCGCATAGAGCAACGCGCCTGGAATTAGCTGGGCATCAGGTTCTGATCCGATATTCAATGACAAGATATCGAAATCCAGTGCCGGGCGAGATTGCGTTGTAATGCGCTTATTGATTAGATCGATCTTGGTTATTTCTTCTTGGATTATGCGGGCTCCCGCGAACTGCGCTAGCGGCCGTAGATCGATATGAATGTCGTCATGCTCATATGTTCCGGCTATCAAGCCTGGAAGTGAGCCTGAATAGGGTGTATGGATATCACGGCTGATGAGTGTAACCGCAAGCCCCTGAACCGGTTTCATGCCCAGATGTTTTAGGACAGCAAGGTGGCTATGGCCGCCACCAATCAGGATAAGATGTTTAACTATAGGGGTGTTAGTTCGCATAAATACTGGTTCGATTCAGTACATTAGCATGTTTGGCGCAAAGGGGATTGATTTTAAACCTTTTAGCAATGTTACAGAACCAGTCTTCTCGGACTCATTTTTGTAAAAAAGGAGGGGCAGGATTTACTTTAGAACTTGTACTTTAGAAGGGCTCTGATTGCTCTTGGATTAGAAGGGTGGAAATGTATATCTTCAAAGGAAGCCGTTTCACCGATCATTCGCGATTCGAACCAGTAGGCAATATCGTCGTCTTCTTGGTCTAATAAATTAATTATATCTAAACCCAGCTCCCAAGACTCTTGAGCATAGGACACACCGAAGTGGACTAGGGTAGAACCGTCTTTCTTGACAGATTCGTCTTCTGTAAGAGCGGCATCGTCGAAATGGCGCACACGCAGGCTGGACGTCCAGCCGTTCGGATTGTGGTAAGTCAAACCGGCAGCCACCACCAAGTCATGGGCATCAGGAATCGAATTTTCTCCAGATGGCAACCCCCGGAAATGTCCGTCACTCTTGGTTGCAGCGAAATCAAATACCAGCGCTTCAGTAAATTTCCAGAATGAATTCAATTCAATACCATTGCGTCTGCTTGGGTCACTAGGTTCGGTTGTGCCAGCGTCACCGACAAATACAAGCTCGGAATCAAGATCCAATTCAAACCAGGCAAGCGAAAAGTTAAATCCTTCGAGTGTGTCATAGCGAAATCCAAGCTCGGAGCCTTCACCTTGCACTAGTATATCGAGGGTATCGGATGGGTTACCCGTGGCAGGATCAATAGTATTAATTGCTGCACGCGCATCATTGGAGTGAAATCCTTCACCATAGTTCGCGTATAGTTCCAGGTTTTCATTAACCTCATAGGCTATGTTTACCTTCGGTTGCCATAAACTTTCATTTTTTGAGCCTGAATTCTGGGCTCGTAAAGCATCCACTTCAAAATCGTAGAAGTCTAATCTGAGACCGACACTAGCCCTGAGTCGATCCGTTAGGGAGAACTGCAGATCGGCAAAGCTCCCAAGACTAAGCTGTTGCGCTTCGTCTTCGCGCAGACTCTCAATGCGGTTCCGACTTACTGTATAAAACAAATTTAGTTCGCTTACATCATCGTATCGCAAATCAGCACCTATAGTGCGTCTAACCGGGAGGCCGAACATTTCAGTCTCAACCTCATTAACTAGGGATCCACCGAGTAGGATTCGCTCATCCTCTTGCTCGAACTCATCACCGTTAATTGAATCGTTGAGGAAATAGGTTGGATTGTTAATCAGACTCATATAATAAGAACTGGCGTACAGGTTTAATTCCCAATTGTTTAACTCGAAATTGCCGGTTAAGGAATAACGGTAAGAGTCACCCCCCAAGTCGGGATCAATGAAACCAAAACGGTCAATTAGCCCATTTTTTACCGCTCTTTCTGGAATCTGATTAGTTGAGGTCCATATAGAGTCATAGGCACTGAAGGTAATTCGGCTGGGAACGTTGAAAATATCACCGGTGTATTTAAGCAAGGCATTGTATTTACGAACATCCTGTTCTAAGTCGAAAAATCCGTTGGTTTGTTGATGTTCAATGGCATACAGAAAATCGCCGTCACCGACTTCGAAAGAGTTTGCTGTGAGTAATCGGGTTTCATTTCTAGAGCCTAGAGTCAGTTCTGAGAACCCCTCTTCCAAGGTGTCGTAGGTCACCATCCGATTGGAACCGGCTAAAGAGAAGTCTCCGGTGTTGGCGAAGTAGGGGCCTTTCTGAAAATCCAAGCGTTGGATTAGTTCTGGAATGATGAAATTCAGATCCATGTAGCCTTGGGCGTGGGCATGGGTGCGCCAGTTCACCGGCATGCCGTCAAAATAAGTAGAAAAGTCGGACCCATGGTCCAGATTGAACCCGCGTAGAAAGTACTGGTTCGCCTTGCCTGGACCGCTGTGCTGGGTAGCAATCATGCCAGGAATTACTTCCACCAGCTCCGCAACCCGAGCTAAAGGCCGGGTAGAGAAATCGTCGTAGCCGACTACTCCTTGCGAAGCAGAATCGGCAGTACCTAGGAGTTGCAGGGAGCGGCCCCAGACGTGGATTTCTTCGATTTCAGGCTCGTCCTGTTGCGCAAAAACAACGGTGCTAAATAACAAAGCCGTGACTGATGTAAGGCGAACGATAGAATCAAACTTATACTTCATATACTTTATAAAATGTGCAGATTGTTGTTCAAATACCGCCAAAAAGTCGTGAAGTATATTGAATTTAGCTGCAAATTCAAGTGGCTATTGA
>Ga0209034_10000833_pt1 | contig 15254 bp, 10 predicted proteins | sample MarorgKNORR_S2LV_2_FD_188219 | JGI IMG/M metagenome (GOLD analysis project Ga0209034, IMG submission 188219) | Marine microbial communities from the Southern Atlantic Ocean, analyzing organic carbon cycling - 250m_A/KNORR_S2/LV (SPAdes) (version 2) | ecosystem: Environmental > Aquatic > Marine...
AGCCCAACATTGGTGAGAAAGCCTAACCTTTCCCTAATTTCTTTTACGATTCGTCGTGCAATATTGTTTTCTTGTTTGGTAAGTTTTAAATCTTTAAAAAATTTAAAGGCTTTGCCGATGGAAAAGGAGGTGAACTCGACGATGTTTAGATCTGCCACTTTTACCGAAACAGCTTCTTTCCTCAAACGGTTGCCATTGCATTGCTGGCAGGGCAGGGGACGCATAAAACGGGCAATGTCTTCTCTGGACCAGGTAGAATCAGTTTCTAAATAACGTCTTTCCAGGTCGGGAATGACTCCATCAAAGGTATCGGTAAAGTGCTGCTCCCTTCCATCTTTTTCATAAAAGTATTTAACCGGTTCATCTCCTGAACCGTATAAGATAATTTCCTGGGTCTTTTTTTTCAGTTTTTCAAATGGCGTACTTAATTTGAATTTGAAATGAGTAGAAATGGTATCCAACATTTGATGGAAATAAACGGAGTTACGTTTTTCCCAGGGTTTAATAGCTCCATCGCGAATAGAAAGGCTTTCGTCTGGCACCACGAGATCAGGGTCGATAACCATTTTTATTCCTAAACCATCACATTTAGAGCAAGCTCCTTGAGGATTGTTGAATGAAAATAGTCTGGGTTCAAGATCTGGGTAACTGATGTTGCAATAGCTGCATGCAAATTTTTCACTGAACAGCAAATCTTCCTCATCGATGATAGAAACTACGAGACTGCTATTGCCGTGATTGAGTGCTGTTTCGACCGAGTCGGTCAGTCGTTTCCCCATATTTTCTTTGATTACCAGACGGTCTACGACGATTTCCAAAGTATGCTTAAGTTTTTTATTTAGAGAAATCTCTTCTTCCAGGGAACGCACCTCCCCATCTATTCGGGCGCGAACAAAGCCTTTTCGTTTTATATCCAGAATTTCTTTTTTAAACTCCCCCTTACGCTCTCGAGCAACGGGTGCCAGGATCATTATTTTTTTTCCCGAAGGAATGGTTTGTATCTGATCGACAATATGCTGAACAGTTTGGGATGAAATTTCCTTCCCACACCCATAACAAAAGACTCTTCCAATGCGTGCGTAAAGGAGTCGCAAATAATCATAGATTTCAGTTACTGTACCCACAGTAGAACGGGGATTGCGACTAGAGTTCTTTTGTTCGATGGAAATGGCAGGTGAAAGACCATCTATGGAGTCGACGTCCGGTTTTTCCATCAGCTCCAAAAATTGTCTCGCGTAAGCAGAAAGGGATTCCACGTACCGTCTTTGACCTTCGGCGTAAATGGTATCGAAGGCAAGTGAGGATTTTCCGGAACCGCTCAATCCGGTAATGACGACCAGTTTCTCGCGTGGTAACGTCAGATGGAGGTTTTTGAGGTTATGTTCTCGTGCGCCTTTTATATTTATATTTTCTAATGCCATTAAAAACTTTTATTTTTTAAATATCGAGTCCCATTTTGCGTCAACTCGCTCTTTGATTTCTTTAGACATCTCAATTTCTTCGGGCCATCTTTGTTGGTAACCTTCCTCTTTTAATTTTTGCGTTACATCGACTCCAACTCTATTTTTGTTAAAATAAAAATCCCGTTTAGGATCAAGGTTGTTAAAAAATTTCCACATAACCTCGGAATCATTTTCTATGTCGATGTGGCCTTCTAATACAATTAGTATATTTACGCTGGAGAACTTAGGCTCATTGAAAAATGTTTCTATGAATTCTTTTGCCTGGTTGGAAGTAGTTTTATTTAATGCTGCAAGCATGATGGGTCTTTGGGAATTGAAATTTAAAAACCTGTAACTATTTAATTCAGGAAAAGAAAGATTTACCTCTTCTGTTGAAGGTGGAACTGAGTCGGTTAATGCTGATGGTGCGTTTACTCCAAAACCGGGCTCCCCTTCCACTTTTTCTGTGAGATCAACGCCTAATTTTGAACCATAAAGCATATTGTCTGATGCGTGATTTAATACATCGAGAATTCCTTCCGAGAAAAATAGATCATATTCAAAATTGACTTTATTCAGAAGCAGGTTGATGACTTCGTCATAGTTATGAACATTCACAGTGGCATCGACAGTAATAATAGTTTTTACTAGGCTCATTTGTCCCAATCCCCAAAGCGCACTCATTAGGCGGCGTGACTGCATGGGAAAACGTTTATTTATAGAAACGATCACACAATTATGAAAGACGCCTTCTACCGGCATATCCATATCTACGATTTCGGGTAACTGTGTTCGGAGAAGGGGAAGAAAGATGCGCTCGGTAGCTCGACCCAGATAAAAATCTTCCTGTGGGGGCTTACCGACTATAGTGGTCAGGTAAATAGGATTTTTTCGATGGGTGATGGCAGTTAGATGAAAGACAGGATAATCTCCGTCTTGTGAATAGTAACCCGTATGATCTCCGAATGGACCCTCCAAACGCATTTCGGATGGATCAATATAACCTTCCAAAACAATTTCTGCGCTGGCCGGGACTTCCAAGTCCACTGTTTTGCATTTTACCAGGGGAACGCTTCGTTTTCTGATAAACCCAGCCAAAAGAAATTCATCAATGCCATAGGGTAGGGGCGCAGAGGCAGCATAACAAGATGCAGGGTCCGCACCAATAGCAACTGCGATCTCCATCACTTTATTTTGTTTCCGATATTCATGGAAGAAGTGGGCTCCGTCTTTATGAATATGCCAGTGCATCCCTGTTGTTTTAGAATCATAGATTTGCATACGGTAAAGACCGACGTTTTTGACTTTGCGATCAAGACTTCGGTTAATGACTATGGGTAATGTTATGAACCTGCCTGCATCCAATGGCCAGCATTGCAAAATAGGGATCTGGTCTAAATTAACGTCGTTTTTGAGATGAACTACTTCTTGGCAAGGCGCATTCGATCCACCAATAATTTTAGGAGGGAATTGCGCCGCCTGTAACAACATAGGTAAAAGCTTGGCTTTTTCCATAAGAGTAGTCGGCGGAGGAATTTTTAAATAACTCTCGATTCTTTTGGCAATCTCTTCAACGTCATACACTCCGAGGGCGGCATTCATTCTTTTTTTACTGCCAAAAGCATTTATTAGTACAGGCATGGAACTGCCCTCCACATTTTCAAAAAGGAGCGCCTTTCCACCACCGGGTTGTTTTGAAACTCGGTCAGTGATTTCGGCAATTTCTAAAATGGGAGATACCTGCTCTTGAATTCGAATGAGTTCGTTTTCGGATTCAAGCCGGTCAATAAATTCTCTTAAAGAAAAATAGTTCATAGTTGTGTGAAATTGTTTAATTCGACCGTCTATTATATATCAGCCATCCAGGTGAAAAGGAGAAATTTTGCTATATAGGGTTATAAAGATTTGGATATATTTCTAGAGTTCTACATTTTTAAGTAGTGTTCAGCCTTTATTTTATCTCTCAGATTTTTACTTTTGGAAGTGCTAGATGCAATATCGTAGGTCCTCAATTTTCTTATGCTAAAATACTGTTATGTTACGATTTTTACTTAGGCGGGTGTTATTGGGAATACCGGTTCTGGTGGCCGTTGCAACACTCACTTTTTTAATCATGCATTGGGTTCCTGGTGGGCCGTTTGATACTGAAAAAATTCTTCCACCTGCAATTATTGCCAATATTGAGGCTAAATATCATCTTGATCAACCTGTAGGGATACAGTATTTGCTTTATATGAAGCAATTATTGCAAGGTGATCTGGGGCCTTCCTATAAATATATTGGTCGTGATGTTTCTGATATTTTGCGTGATACTTTTCCAGTTTCTTTTACCTTAGGCATGTGCGCAGTTTTGGTTGTTTTGGGAATGGGTGTGCCCGCGGGGATAATTTCTGCTTACTGGAAAAACTCTTTGCTGGATAGATCGATATTGCTGTTTGCGGCTATGGGGATTTCTATTCCAAGTTTTGTTTTAGGAGCGGTATCCGTCTGGATATTTTCTCATCAGTGGCACTTGTTGCCCCCCGCGTTGTGGGAGGGGCCACGTTATATGATCCTGCCCGCTTTTGCTCTAGGTGCGGGGTTTGCCGGTTATATTGCCCGGTTAACTCGCACTACTGTGCTCGATGTTCTAAGTTCAGATTATATTCGCACTGCCCGTGCAAAAGGACTGACTGAGTTTAAGATTTTAATCAAACATGTCCTGATAAATTCTATTTACCCTATCGTTTCAGTGATGGGACCTTTAACGGCAGGTTTGGTTACAGGGTCATTTGTCATTGAATTTGTTTTTTCCATACCTGGTATGGGCCGGTTTTTTATTACTGCTGTTACCAATAGAGACTATCCTTTGATTATGGGTGTAACCTTGGTCTACGCTGTTTTGATAGTGGTGGCAAATATTGTGGTCGATATTATATACGGCTGGTTAGACCCAAGAGTATCCGTGAAATGATGTTATGAATACATCTTTTAAAATTAGCAGTGGTTTTCTTTTTATAATTTTTTCAGTTTCACTTCTGGCACCTTGGGTTGCTCCTTATTCTTATCAAGAACAGGATACGGTGAACATCCTTGCTTTTCCCGGTATCGACCATTTTCTGGGAACAGACCGACTAGGAAGAGACCTGTTGTCGCGTATGATTTATGGTGCTCGTGTTTCTTTATTTGTAGGGGTTTTTTCTACGCTTATTGCATTGGTTATCGGCACAGTATATGGAACGATCTCTGCTTATGTCGGTGGGAAAACCGATAACCTGATGATGCGGGTAGTTGATGTGGTATTCGCTTTGCCTGATCTTTTAATGATAATTTTAATCACTGTGCTGATGGGGCGCGGAGTAGTCGGAGTATTCATTGCTTTGACTATGGTCAGTTGGGTGACAATTGCTCGGTTGGTACGTGGAGAAGTATTACGCATCAAGGAGTATCCTTTTATTTTGGCAGCCAAAGCATTAGGTGCGAGTCATTTCCGAATCATGCTAAGGGAAATTTTTCCAAATATTTTAGGTATTCTGGTCGTGACTCTTAGTTTTAGAATACCCGTGGCAATTCTTGCTGAGTCAACATTAAGTTTTATAGGATTAGGGATTGCCCCCCCAGCTAGCAGTTGGGGGACTCTAGCCAGCGACGGCTGGACGGCGATTAAATTTTATCCGCATTTAATACTATTCCCCTCACTGGCCATATTTTTTACCATTTTGTCGTTTAACTTTTTGGGAGAAGGATTGCGGGAATATCTGGATCCCAGGGCCCAAATAGACAAACGTTAATCCCGTTTTCAAGGCAAAGATACAAGGCGAAATAAACTGCAAAAAACAGGATCCCACTGTTAAAAATAATGCCCAAAATGATTGTTTTTTATGAGGAAATTAGATGCTGGAATTATCGCGTTGACAAGTATGAAAATCCATTATAGAGTGGCCCTTTTTTTAGGCTTGAAGCTTAGTTCTTCATACAATTTCGTGTTAAAATTTACAGTATGAGCCAGGTCAAGGAAGATTTGATTTGTGAAATCATACGGCTATCCCAGACCAATCTGTTAGATAAAAAATGCGCAAACCAAAATAGGGAAACGCAAGAACAGATTGCTGTGGAATGGATCCGTAAAAATGCTGCGGATTACCGGTCCGATTTCCAATCTCGTTTAAATGCTTTTCCTGCCTCAAAACTGGGAGAAATATTGAAAACCCTTTCCAACTCTGGAAAAGATTTGAACGATATTCTGGAGGGTGTTGAACCTTCTACGATTCGACGAACCTAACAATGGCAGAAACACCATCAACTACAGATGAGCAAAAACTTTCTCCTGCTGAGAAGGCTAAGCTGGCAGCTGCAAAAAAAGCAGAAGCTGCAAAAAAAGCAGGGCCTGTAGGGGACCCACTTGTTGATAATGGGGATGGTAGTGTCACTGATCCAAACTCTGGGTTAACTTGGAAAAAGACGGATGCTTGGTTGGATAAAAAGCAATTTTATACCTGGCAAAACCACCAAGAATATGTAGATTGGGTTAATCAAAATAAAGACCAGTTCGGCGGTTATGATAATTGGCGGATTCCTACGAAAGCCGAATCTATGACCCTATTTGATAAAACCGGGGTTAAACAATTGTTGGATAAAAATGGTACCTATTATCCTATTGATCCTATCTTCGAGCCTGGCGGTGCATCCAATACCTGGATCACTGAATGCTCCGACGAAAAAATAATCCGAATGGATTTGAAAATTGGTCTGGATACTCCCTATCCCACTAATGATGTTTGGTCTTCAATGCGTCTGGTTAGGAAAGACGGGGAGGCATCTGCAAAGCCTACCAGTGCAGCGCCCGCTGAAGCTAAAGCCGCAGAAGTACCTGTAGAGGATGCCCCGGCTACGGAGGTAAAATCCGCTCCTGTTAAAAAATCTTCTGGGAACTTTGTTCCAGGGCCAACACCCCGCAAAGATTTTTCTTCAGAAGAAAAAGCTGCCATGTTGAAGCGTGCGAGAGCTCATGCAGCCGAAGTAAAAGCCAAAAAAGGTAAATGATCTTTCCTTGATGGGAGAAATAAAGCTTACGAATCATCTTCCTCTATATTAAATTTAATAATTAAATCGCCTCTTTTCTTTCCCCAGTTTATAGCAGCTCCTTCGCCACGAATTCGTAACTCTTCTCCGATTAAAGTTCCTTCTTCCACTTCGATTGTTTTAGTTTTATTCAAAGTTTTGACTTTAAAAGTACCACCTTCATCAGCGAGTTTTCTGGGGATGGTAACCTGACTGATAATATCGTTTTTTATACGTTTAAAATGAGGGTGTGGCTGGGTATTTATTTTTAGAAATAAATCTCCAGGCGGGCCGCCATTTTTCCCTTCGCCCCCTTTTTTTATGATTGCTAGAGTATGTTTATCTGCTACACCTGGTGGAATTTTAACATCCAGAGTAACGGACCGGACAACAAGCTGTTTACCTTGACAGTCAGAACATTCATCCTCACCTTGTATTCCAGACCCATCACAATTCTGACATTTAACATATTTTTCATAGACATAAGGAATGGTTCCGCCAAGTGCTACTGTAGGAAGCGGAACATCGATAATAAACTGTAAGTCAAATCCGCTCGTTGGCATGTTCGGATCAACCGGTTCCGGTTCTGCTGCAAAGGGCTCCTGATAAGATTGTTCGTTTCCACCTGGACGACGTCCGAATCCACCTGGTGGTTGTTGAGCCCAGTTAGGTTGACCTGAAGGTCTGGGCCTGGATTGCTGTTTATAGCTTCTTTGGCGATCATACTCTTTCCGTTTTTTTGCATCACTTAAAATTTCATAGGCTTCAGAAACTATTTTAAATTTATCCTCGGCATCTTTACTACCCTGATTGGAGTCTGGGTGATATTTTTTTGCCAACTCCCTATACTTCTTTTTTAGTTCCCTTTTCGGAGTTTTAGTTGTGACTCCTAGAATTTTGTAATAGTCGCGGTTGGTAGTTTGAGCCATAGTAGGTGGATTATAAGGTTTTAATGGTTTTTATGCTTGTACGGAAAATATTTGGAGAATGACCTGAGCTACTCACTATTTGGTTTTAAAATGTTAACTTCTCTTTTTTTTATAAATATGAGTGGCAGTCCCATAAAACACTTCTGCCGTTTCCATCATGGTTTCGGACAAGGTGGGATGTGGATGGATCGATAAGGCCAATTCTTTCGCTTTTGTTTGAGTTTGGATAGCTAAAACTCCTTCGGCAATGAGTTCACCAGCCCCGGGACCGGTTAAACCCACACCAATAATTCTCTCAGATTCTGGGTCAATTAGCAATTTGGTCAATCCTTCTCCGCGGCCCAAGGTCTGCGCTCTACCCGAGGCACCCCATGGAAATTTTACAACCTTCACGTTTCTACCTTGAGCAAGGGCTTCATTTTCCGTCAACCCTGCCCAGGCGATTTCAGGGTCGGTAAAAACTACAGCTGGGATCACTCGATTTTTAAAGTTAGATTTTTCTCCATTTAAGACTTCCACAGCAACTTTAGCCTCATGTGCTGCTTTGTGTGCCAGCATAGGACCGCCAATCACATCGCCAATAGCTAATATAGAAGGGTCTTCTGTCTTTTGTTGCGAGTTGGCAATTACAAAACCTTTATCATTTAATTTTACTTTTGTGTTGTTGAGTCCTATATTTTCTGTGTTGGGTCTGCGGCCAATAGAGACAAGTGCCTGATCAAACTCCTTTTGCTCGATACCGGATTCGTTTTCGAATGTGACTGAAACTTTGGAACCTTTACTTTCAAAATCTTTGACTTTGGTGTTTACAAGAATTGCTTCAAATTGATTCTTGATCCTATGGTGCAAAGGCCTTACTAAGTCGCGATCAACTCCTGGTAAAATATCTTTCGTCATCTCAACAATAGTGACTTGACTGCCAAGTGCTGCATAAACACTTCCCATTTCTAAACCAATATATCCACCTCCGACAACCAATAAACGCTTAGGAATGCTTTTTAATTCGAGTGCATCTGTAGAATCGATGAGGGGGGAAATATTTTTAAAGGGCTGAGCTGGACGAGATCCTGTAGAAAGTATGCAATGGTCGAAAGAGTAAAGTTTTTCATTCGCTTCTATGGTGTTTGAATCTTTAAAGTTTCCTTTTGCTGAAACGAATTCCACTTTCCGTTGATTGCATAACTGGGTGAGTCCTGTTGCCATTTTATCGATGACTTTGTTCTTCCAATTACGAACGCCGTCAAGATCAATTTTGGGTTCGCCAAAATCAATTCCCCAGGTTTTGGCTTCCTTCGTCTCATTTATAAGGTGGGCTATGTGGAGAAGAGCCTTGGAAGGAATACATCCTCGATGCAGGCAAACTCCACCGGGTTTATTGCCGGTGTCAATCAAGGTAACATTCATACCTTTATCTGCAGCAAGAAAAGCTGCCGCATAACCTCCTGGCCCACCACCCAATACTACTATTTTTTTATTGTTACCCATCCTGTGTTACCCATAAAGAAAAAGGGCTTACAGCAATTGCCAAAACCCTTTATTTATTGGTCGGGATGAGAGGATTTGAACCTCCGACCCCTCACCCCCGAAGCGAGTGCGCTACCAGGCTGCGCTACATCCCGACTCTTAGTATGACTGTTTGTAGAAGTAGCTTTTGAGGTATTTCCAGATAACGATAGATCCTACCCGATTCAAAACCGATTTAAAACAGGTATTGCCACCTAAACAGTTTTGGCAATGTGGATCCTAGACCTCTTAATGGGAAATGCTCCAGTTCGCCTAATCGGCCTGGAAAATTCTAGTGATCGGCTGATACCCAGCAAGCATATTTAATATAAATTAATCTTTCATTTTGGAGTAATTGTAGCGGTCAATGCTTTCACTCCAAAAAGAGTTATTGGTAATATTTCGCGTTACCTTTTTTGAACCGCATTCAGGACAGGAGACCTTTTTCTTATCAACTTCAGACATCTTCATTTCTATGACGAAATCCTTTTTGCATTTTCCGCAAGTGTGGTCATAATTTGGCATAAAACCTCCCTCTTATTTGCTGTGAACCTGGTGCTTTTAACCTTAAAAATCAGTAGCTAAGGATACAATAGAATTTATTTCAACGCAATGAAGCCAGCAAAGTTATTCCACTTAAAAAACAAATCTACCGTTGAAAACCCTGCAGAATATACTAGATTGCTGTTTTGCTCTGCCGTCCAGGGGATGAGCACATTTTCTAAAGCTTCGCGTTTTTGTGAAATTTCCAGTTTTGAGTAGCCTTTCTGCTCTTTGAACTGGTGGTGGAATTCGATGAATGTTTTGTTGAGTTCCGGCACTTCACTTTTTACTTTCTCTATAAGAACCAGGGCACCGCCTGGTACTAATCCGTTATAAATGTTTTTTATGATAGAGAGTCGGTTTTCCGGTTGAACAAATTGTAAAGTGTAGTTCATGATCACTACCGAAGCATTGGTAATATTTATGTTGTCATTTATATTCGCTTCAATCAGTTTGCAAGAAAAGGGAGAGTTGTTAAGATTCTCTTTGGCTTTTTTTAACATTGCTTCCGAATTATCGATTCCTATCAATTTTATATTTGCTGAAGCTTCTAGGTTTTTTACTAATTTTAAAATGAGCGTTCCAGTTGAGCAGCCAAGATCATATATTGAGGTGGACGGTTTGGTGAATTGGGTACACCAGTGTACAGTCAGGTCCTGACATTCCTGGTACATGGGCACACTGCGATGCAACATGTCATCAAAAACCCGGGCGACAGAATCATTAAACTTAAAAGGTTCTGCCGTTTTGGGTTTTTGGAAAAGTGTGTCTCGATTAGAAATTCGTTTTTCTCCTTAAAGTAAAAACCTCTCTCGGGCTTCCGAGAGAGGAGGATTTAATTATCTGTAAAAATCAGGGGCCTGAAACATCGTTGCCCTCGACCGGCCCGGATTTGGATTTTAGTAATAGTTTGTTAATGGCATTGACATATGCAAAGCCACTGGCCTCAATGGTATTGACGCCTGCACCCTTACCTAGAACTTCACGTTTTTCATTCTGTACGCGAACCGTGACCTCACCTTGTGCATCCTGTCCCTTGGTTTTTGACATTACTTGGTAGTCAAGCAGTTTGCATGTGAGACCCGTAATTTTATCGATAGCATTATAAATCGCATCAACTGGACCATCTCCACCAGAGGAGGATTTGTGTTCCTTGCCATCGCGGCTTATTAAAGCGACTGTTGCTTGGGGTTCTTTGCCACTTTCAAAGTTGCACTTTAGAGTAGATAGCTTATAGGTGACTTGTTGATCCTCAGAGAACTTCTGCTTTTGAATGAGGGTGTGGATATCGTCTTCAAAAATTTCCTTTTTTTCATCTGCCAGCAACTTAAATTCCTCGAAAACCTTATCGAGCTCTTCCTTGCCCAAACTGTAACCTATTTCCTGCGCTTTGTGGAGTAGGGCGTTGCGTCCGGAATGTTTTCCCATCACTAGCTCAGACTCCTCGCCACCGACATCTGCGGGGTCCATGATTTCGAAAGTATCTTTCCGTTTTAAAAATCCGTGTTGATGAATTCCTGATTCGTGGGCAAAAGCATTTTTACCGACAATTGCTTTGTTGCGTTGCACGAAGAACCCGGTAAGACTGCTGACCAGTTTGCTGCAGGGTTGGATATGGCGTGTTTCAATATTCGTCTGCACATTACTAAAGAAGTCTCTTCTGGTTCGAACCGCCATTACTATTTCTTCCATTGCTGCGTTGCCAGCACGTTCGCCGATACCATTGATGGTGCACTCTACTTGTCTTGCGCCTGCTTGCACAGCGGCCAGAGAGTTTGAGACTGCTAGCCCTAAATCATTATGGCAATGCACACTGATAATGGCTTGGTCGATGTTATCTACGTTTTGCTTTAAATAGCCAATTAATTGAGCAAACTCTTCTGGGATGGTGTAGCCAACTGTATCGGGAATATTCACCGTTGTTGCGCCTGCTTGTATCACTTCGCGAGTGACTTCTGCGAGGAAATCCTTCTCTGTTCGAGTAGCGTCCATAGGTGAGAACTCGACATCGTCACAAAATTTACGGGCGAAAGAAATAGCTTTTACTCCCATCTCTATGATTTCCTCTTTGGCCTTTTCAACCATATGATCGCGATGTACTTTGGAAGTGGAAAGAAAAATATGGATGCGCGGTTTTTCTGCTTTTTCTAAGGCTTTTGCTGTAGCTTCAATATCCTTTTCTAGTGCACGAGAAAGACCTGCAATGCTCGCTCCGCGAATTTCTTCAGCAATTTGTTTGACCGATTCGAAATCTCCAGGTGAGGCAACTGGAAAACCCGCTTCGATCACATCAACTTTAAGTAGAGCCAGCTGCCGTGCTATCTCAAGTTTTTCCTTGATGTTCAGGCTGGCACCAGGGCATTGTTCTCCGTCCCTTAAAGTGGTGTCGAAAATGATAAGTTTTTCGCGTTGCATGACTAAAAATTCCTTTTAAAATTAAATTGCCCTTCCATTATAAGGTTTATCAGGTTGAATTCCAGAGGATTGGAAGGTTTTCTTGGAAGTCAAAAACATAAGAAATTAAAGCTGATTTGTTTGGAGCTGTTTTAGAGCCTACGTCGACCCATTATTTATAGAAGAGACTTTTTGAATAGGGTCTTAAATAGTAGTGGACGTAGATTCAAGCGCGAAATCAAATCGGATTGAGATTGGAATGAGGGGCCATTTTTTATTTGTTTGCGCTGCATTCAGAGTTTGTTTTAGAAAATTATTCAATAAGGGCACTTTAATCAATTAAGGTAAGAAATACAAGCATTTCGGGAAAAACTCTTTATTTTAAGTGGAATTAATTGATTTTTTCTGTGCTATTGCACATGGGCTATTAGTATTTTTGGGTGAAAAAGATTTAAATTGGCGGTAGAATGATGGCACCTGACCCAAGCTTGGCTTAAACGGTGCCGTCCTGAGTACTTAGGAAACAGCATTATTCAATTTTCCAAAATTTATTTAAAATAGTGTATAATTTTTACACTATTTTTGTAGATTTTTAAAAAAGCCTTGATTTAATGTTAAATAAAATAAAGGCATGGCAATTGCTGTAGAATAATAAGTATTCCTTAAATATTGTGAAAACAGTATTTCTAGCTACTTTAGTCTGTAGTTCAATCTCTTTAAAGTAATGAGTTATTTTAAATATGCACGCTTTCCCTAAAAAACAAGGACTTTATGACCCTGCCTACGAAAAAGACAGTTGTGGCGTAGGTTTTGTTATGAATATGAAGGGTGAAAAATCCCATGAAATCATTTCTCAGGGTTTGGAAATATTGAGAAAATTAGAGCACCGTGGGGCATGTGGTTCAGACAAGCTTACCGGTGACGGTGCGGGGATTTTAATACAGATTCCAGATGCATTTTTTCAGGAACAATGTCCCCAAATTGGGTTGAAATTGCCTGATTTCGGTCGCTATGCTGCGGGGAATGTTTTCCTGCCTACTGGGGAGGACACGAAACTGGGTATGGAAATAATGGAGCGCGCAGTTTCGAAGGAGGGCCTGGAGCTTTTAGGTTGGCGTGATATCCCGGTAGATAATTCAACAATTGGAGTGACTGCGCGTTCAGTAGAGCCGGTGATGAAGCAGATTTTTGTGGGTGCGCCGGCCGATCTTAAAGACCAATTGGCTTTTGAGCGAAGGTTATATTGCGTTAGAAAGCGTACCGCATGGGATGTTCGTCGAGCGGGACTCAATGACAATAACGAAAACTTTTATGTATGTAGCCTATCAAGTAAAACCATTATTTATAAGGGGCAATTGACGGCTCCACAGTTGGAAACTTATTATCTTGATATTAAAGATCCAAAGATGACTTCGGCTTTAGCCCTTGCACATTCCCGATACAGTACCAACACTTTTCCTTCTTGGGGTCGTGCGCAGCCATTTCGTTATATTGCTCATAATGGTGAAATTAATACTGTTCGAGGAAATAAAAACTGGATGGATGCAAGAGAGTCGATGTTTGAGTCTCCATTATTTAAAGACATCGATACGATTCTTCCTGTAATTGCACCGGGAGGAAGTGATTCGGCTGATTTTGACCAAGCATTAGAAATGTTGTTTTTGACCGGCCGTTCTTTACCCCATGCCATGATGATGATGATTCCTGAACCATGGAGTGGGCATAAGACAATGAATGATGACAAGCGTGGGTTTTATGAATTCCATGCATCTATGATGGAACCCTGGGATGGTCCCGCCTCTATTGCTTTCACCGATGGCGAAACCTGTGGTGCCGTGCTCGATAGAAATGGTCTACGCCCCTCTCGATATTATGTAACTAAAGACGGTTTGGTGGTGATGGCATCTGAGGTGGGCGTTGTGCCGGTGGACGAAGCAAATGTTGAATATAAAGGAAGATTGCAGCCAGGAAAAATGTTTCTTGTTGATATTAATGAAGGACGGATAATTTCTGATGAGGAACTAAAAGAAAAAATTGCGACTCAGAAACCCTATAAAAAGTGGGTTGATGAAAACCAGGTGAACCTCAAAGATTTGCCGGAAGTTGAGTATAAACTTGAAACGGATTTGGACTCTCTTTTAACTCGACAGATTGCATTTGGATATACGGTTGAAGATATCAAGTTTATTATGGCTCCTATGATCGGAACGGCCATGGAAGCAAACGGATCCATGGGCAACGATTCTGCTCTTGCAATCCTTTCTCAAAAACCACAACTCTTATTTAATTATTTCAAGCAACTTTTTGCGCAAGTGACCAACCCAGCCATCGATTCCATTCGAGAAGAACTTGTGATGTCGATGGAGGTGACGCTTGGTAAGGAAAGAAATCTTTTGGATGAAAGTCCAGAACATTGTCGTAAATTAAAAGTGGAGCATCCCATTCTTTCCAGTAGGGAAATGGAGAAAATCCGTAACCTCGATCAGAATGATTTAAAATCCGTTGTTCTTTCGACACTATTCCCGATCTCTAAGGGTGAAAAGGGCATGGAACAGGCTTTGGACGCCTTATGCCAAAGCGCTTCCAAAGCCATTGAAGAAGGTGCCACCATTCTGGTTTTATCAGATAAAGGCGTTGACGCTAATAATGCAGCCTTGCCAAGCCTACTTGCTATTGCCGGGGTTCATCATCACCTGTTACGCGAGCGAACACGTACGCGCGTAGGTTTAGTAGTTGAAACAGGGGAGGCGAGGGAGATGATGCACTTTGCATTATTGATTGGCTATGGTGCAGGTGCTATTTATCCCTACCTTGCTTACGAAACGGTCGCTGAGATCGCCGATGAAGCGGTATATATAACAAAAATGGATTCCGAAACAGCGATCAGTAATTTTATTAAGGCCACTCGAAAAGGTCTTTTTAAAATCATTGCCAAGATGGGTATTTCAACCATTCAAAGTTATCGAGGCGCGCAAATTTTTGAAGCGGTGGGTTTGGGCGAGGAATTAATTGAAAAATTTTTTACGGGAACTTCTTCCAGAGTGAGTGGGGCGGACCTCAAGGTGTTGGCTAAAGAAGCTTTGGCACGACACCAAAAAGCTTTTAGTAGTGATCGTTCTTCCTTGTTGGAACTTGGTGGTCATTACCAATGGCGCCGTGGCGAAGAGAAGCATATGCTAAATCCCAATGCTATTGGCTTGTTGCAACATGCAACCCGTTCAAACGATTACGCTATATTTAAAAAGTTTTCTCGTGTCTCAGATAAGGAAAATACTCGCCAGTGCACATTGCGGGGACTGTTTAAATTTAAAAAGACCACTTCTATTCCTATTGAAGAGGTGGAGTCTGTTGAGGAGATTACCAAACGGTTTTGTACCGGTGCCATGTCTATTGGTTCCATTTC
>Ga0209034_10000839_pt1 | contig 15161 bp, 10 predicted proteins | sample MarorgKNORR_S2LV_2_FD_188219 | JGI IMG/M metagenome (GOLD analysis project Ga0209034, IMG submission 188219) | Marine microbial communities from the Southern Atlantic Ocean, analyzing organic carbon cycling - 250m_A/KNORR_S2/LV (SPAdes) (version 2) | ecosystem: Environmental > Aquatic > Marine...
ATCCGAAATTGAATGACCTTTCTGAAGAGATGGTCTCCGGACTTCTGTCCCAGAACGGTCCCTTCGCAAAAGCCTTCTCCGGCTTTGAGCACCGGCCAGAGCAGGAACAGATGCTGACCAGCGTAGCTAAAGCCATGTACCACAACGAACATCTAGTGGTGGAAGGCGGCACCGGCGTCGGTAAGTCTATGGCGTACCTGTTGCCATCAGCCTTATTCGCCCTGTCCAAAGGCCAACGGGTGGTTATCTCCACTAACACCATCAATCTCCAAGAGCAGTTGATGAATAAAGACATACCAGCCCTTACTCATGTACTGGAGGAGTCCGGTATGGTCGAGGAGGGTGTGCTAAAGGCGTCTCTGCTAAAAGGCCGGGCGAATTACCTATGCCTCAGGCGTTGGAACCACCTAGCCCGCAGCGAATCGCCCACCATCGATGACGCCCGATTACTCTCTAAGACTTCGGTCTGGATGCAAGAAACCGTCAGCGGAGACCGGGCCGAAATCAACTTGTCCGGTCGGGACTTTGGCTCTTGGAATCATATCTCCGCCGGAGAAAAGGGATTCTGTCCAGGGTTACGAGACGGTTCTCCGTGCTTCTTACGCGCAGCACGAGAACGGGCGGAACAGGCCCATGTCATCGTGGTAAACCACGCTTTGCTGCTGTCTGACTTGGCTCGAGGAGGCGGACTTATCCCCGAATACCAACACCTAATAATCGACGAGGCCCACAACCTGGAAGACGAAGCAACCAGGCAGTTGGGGTTCAATGTTTCCCAAGATAAGTTGGACGAGGTCTGGGAACCTCAGGTCAGACTCACCACACAAGTACGACAGGCCATCGCCATGGAGGGATTGGCGTCATCTATCCAGGATGACGCAGGAATTGTCGTCTCTGGTGTGGAAAACGAGTCAACTAAGATCAAGCAAATTTGGATCCGACTCTGGTCTGAAATTGAGCGCTTCCAGGCCAACCAAAGGGATTCCCATGACAACGGCTCCCAGATGCTGATCACCCCCCAGATCCGCACCAGCAAAGACTGGGACGAGCTGCATCTGGCCTGGGAGAACTTAGATGTGGGGCTCCAACAAGCCGCCCAGTGCGTAGGCAGATTGCACCGATTTCTGGATTCCACCAAACTGCCTGCGGCAAACGACCAGCCAGCACTGATAATGGAAAGCTCCAACCTCATGGACGACATCGAAACCCTAAGGGCCAACTTTAACTCCATCCTGGGAAATCCGGCAGAAGAGAACATCCATTGGATCAGCAACGACCAAGTAAGAGGCCGGGCAACCGTTTCTATTAACTCAGCTCCCCTCGACATCAGTAGCACGCTGAGCAATGATCTGTTCCAGCACAAAGACAGCGTTGTTCTAACTAGTGCCACCCTAAGCACTGAGGGAAATTTCAAGTATTTCAAAAGCCGAGTGGGAGTTGAAAGCAACAGCGAAGAATTGCTAGTCGGTTCTCCATTTGACTATCGAAAAGCTGCTTTGCTATTAATACCGGAAGACATGCCAGCACCCAATTCAGACGGCTACGTGGACGCTATGGTCAAAGTTCTGACAGACCTGGGAACCTCACTGAAAGGACGCACCATGGCTTTGTTTACCTCCTATGCATCTCTAAGAGCGGTAGCCCAACGCCTCCGAGCACCTTTAATGGGAGAGGGCGTGCAGGTGCTGGCACAGAGCATTGACGGCTCGGCTCAACAGTTAATGACCCGATTTGTCGAGGAACCTGAAAGTGTGCTGCTCGGCACCGCCAGCTTCTGGGAAGGGGTCGACATGGCTCCCGGACTTCTCAAAGCCTTGGTCCTCACCAGACTGCCGTTCCAGGTGCCCACCGATCCGGTGGTGCGTGCCCGTTCTGACCAATATGAAGATCCGTTCAGCCAATTCTCCGTTCCCCAAGCCGTTCTGCGGTTCCGTCAGGGATTCGGTCGGCTGATTCGAAATAAAGATGACAAGGGCACCATCTTAATTATGGATAACCGCATCACTGCGAAGAACTACGGTTCTTCGTTCTTAAGGTCGATACCGCCATGCACTATGATGCCAAGCAGCGTTAGCACAGCCGGCAGATTGGCAGCCCAATGGATCGGATAAGCACACGTATCCATTTCGTACTGAGCTTGTCGAAAATCCGCCAGGGCCAAACTAACTTCAAGAATGGCATGAACGTCCCGCGTCGGGGGAGTGAAGAATCGTCACGAACAAGGCAGACAAACAGGTATATAGAGTGGGGATAACTCGAACGGGTTTAGGAGTGAAGTGTGGAATTGACTATCGACCAGCCATTTGACCTCGGGTCTAGCCTGGAAAGCGGCCAGGCCCACCGTTGGGAAAAGTCTAACGACTGGTATTCAGGTGTGGTTCGAGGCGAGTTCATCCAAATACGTCAGAATGGTAAATCCATTGAGTTTCATTCCGGCCCGTCACCAGAAGCCACAGCGGCTTCCATGCTGCGTGATTATTTTCGGCTGGACGATAATTTAGACGAAATCTATCTGGACATCAATCGAGACGACCGTGTAGCCGCCATGGTCAAAGAGTATCCAGGCCTCCGGATATTGCGAACTGAGCCTTGGGAATGTCTAGTGGCCTTCATATGCTCCGCCAACAACAACATTGGCCGCATACATCAACTGATGGAACGTATGTCAAATGAGTTTGGTAATCCAGTCTCATTAAAGGGGGAAACACGCTACACATTCCCCACGCCCGCAGACCTAGCTGAAGCCGGAGAAGGCGAGTTGAGGCGACTGGGACTTGGGTTCAGAGCTCCCTACGTGGACGAGGCTTCCAAGGCGGTATTAGAAGGTCGGTTAGACTTGTCCGCTCTGGTGCAGATGCCATACGTGGAAACCAAAGAAGCCCTCATGAAGATGAAGGGCATAGGCCCAAAGATTGCGGACTGCATCGCCATTTTCTCTCTTGAGAAACTAGAAGCATTCCCCATAGACGTTTGGATTCGCCGAGCCCTAGCCGAATGGTACTTCCCAGGTCAAAAAACCCCGTCAGATAAGATTCTCCTGGAATGGGCCCAGAACCACTTTGGTCGCTACGGTGGTTACTCTCAGCAGTATTTGTTCCACGGGCAAAGGCTACGCAAAAAGGCTGACTAGTTGAAAGTTATTTCGCAGCCTTTACTGAGTTAGTATCAGCTTTCCAAAGAAACTGGTTTCGTCCATGTATTGATGGGCAGCGGCAGCTTCAGCCAATGGGAAAGTTCGGTCAACCACTGGCTTAACCACGCCTTTATTCAGCAGCTCCACTATTTCGCGCATGTCTTCTTTGGTGCCCATAAATGCACCGTAAATTTCTTTCTGTTGGCTGAATAACAGACCAAGATGCAGTTCGGTTCGAAGTCCAGTAGTCGCGCCACAGATACCGTAACGACCACCCGTCCGCAAGGACGCAAAGGCAGGGCCAAAGAAATCCGCTCCAACGTGGTCAACGACACAGTCAACTCCAGCGCCTCCGGTAATCTCACGGACTCGTTCTCTGATGTCTTCATCCGTGTAGTTAATAACCACATCGGCACCCAGAGTAATAGCCTTAGCCGTCTTTTCAGCGCTACTGGTTGTGGCGATAACCTTAGCTCCGAGCACGTCCTTGGCAACTTGGATGGCTGCCGTTCCCACACCGGCGGAAGCCGAGAGCACCAACACTGTCTGCCAGGATTTGAGTTGTAGTCGTCGGACCAGCATGTTCCAGACCGGCAGATAGGTTGTCGGGGCTGCAGCAGCCTGTTCAAAGGAAACACTGTCAGCCAACACATGGGCATTGGCAGAAGGGACGGAGATGAATTCTGCATAACTACCATTGATGCCGCTGCCTAAGAACCGTGACCGGCGGCAAAGGTCATCCTGACCAGCTAGGCAAGGTGCACACTGCATGCAGCTTAGGCGTGGATTCACAACAACTCGGTCGCCCAATCTAAGGGTGACAACACCGTCACCCAACTCGACTACCTCACCAGCGCAGTCTCCACCTAAGATCAATGCTGGTGGGAATTCCCTTTCCAGACCTCGGCCTCCGTCGCGAGTGTAGAGATCAAGCCGGTTTAATGCCGTGGCTTTAACCCTGACTTTGACATCACCAGCGTTGACTTCCGGATCCGGCTGGTCGCCGTAGGTCAAAACCTCAGTACCACCGTGGGCCTCAATATAAACTGCTTTCATAGCCGGGTTCTCCTCGGAGTGCGAGCCAACAAGTTTTGGTTCTCGGCCCTCAGTTGATGCTTAAAATGGGACATACGTGGGTTTAAGGGCGGCGTCCATAGTAACAATCGTCGCACAGAAACACGATAGCCAAAGCGTCCTCATGGCTACCAATACGGCCACACTGTGGCACGCTACCGTCCTGGCTCCACGGTTGGTGGAACTTGCCGCCGCACATCTGACAAGACGTCTCTTGAATTCCGTCTAGGGCATCGCCGCAGATGACACAAGATTCCGATTCATCTTCTGGGCTTTCCAGGTTATCAGGAATGCCAGTCTGTTCTGCCATTGTAATTCCGCCATTGCGATAGGATTAACTCCTTCGCGAAAGAATCTGCTCAACCAATATCCGTTCTTCGGTCTCGCCCTTGACCAAGCCATCTAAGACCGCCGCGTGCAGTTCTCGCAGAACATCGCCGACCATTATGCCTTGGGGCACACCCATCGTCAGCAGGATGTCGCCGGTCAATGAAGGTTTTTTATGTCGCCATTCGTTCAAATACTGACTTAGCATAGTCGAAACTTCCAAGTCTCCGATGAAACGAGCCAACGCATCGATGGCTTCCGGATTTAGACCGTCCAATTCTCCACAAATCTCTGAAGTTTTCGCAGTAGATACGGAGAGGAAAGAAAGCCACCCTTGCAAAGCAATAGTATCATGTAGAATCCGTGCCCAATCAGAGGCCAGATTCAAACGCGTAGAAACCGACTCACCATCGGCAGCGGTTAAATCGAATGCAAATGCAGAAAGATAATCAACTGGAGTCAGTCCTGGTTTTCCGACCAATTGATTGAGGCCATTTCTTTTGATTAAAGCTGGATGAATGGCTCCCAAAATACCAAGGTCAATAGCCTTCAGCAACATCTCCGGAGATTGTTTCTCACTGAATATTTTTTGTAATTCCTGTCGCCAACGGTCTCCACTGACCGTAGTCACATGCCCTTCCTCAATACTTCGTTCCAGAGCAAACTTTGTAATAGCCGATATTTGGAATCCCAATCGTTGCGCGTACCGTACAGCGCGCAACATACGCGTAGGATCATCTATGAAACTCTCATTGTGCAGGACTGCAATAGACCTATCGGCCAGGTGTTGAAGCCCACCATGAGGGTCTATGACCTGAGGAGATTCTCCAGATAGTGGTAATGCCATGGCATTGATTGAAAAATCTCTGCGGGCCAGGTCGTCATTGAGATCACTAGGTGAAGTCTCGGGTAGGGAGGCAGGAAATGGATATGTCTCTTTACGGGCGGTGACGATATCTACATAATCACCTGCAACCTCCACTGTGGCTGTACCGAATCGTGAATGAACCGTGACTTCACCGCCAAGTTTATTGGCAATCTCAGTGGCTAAAACCGGAGCATTTCCAACCAAGACGAAATCCAGATCTTGGACCGGCACATCCAGAACCGCATCCCTCACCGGGCCCCCAACGAGATAGACAGGCACCTGCTCTTCTGAGGAAAGGTGGCGGAGTAAATCAAAAACGGCTAATTTGCCGCCACTTATACCACTAGCGATACCATCTAACGAAAGGTATGTGACAAGGGAATCAGGCGTAAGAATGCCTCCATGAGCAAGCTATAAAGACGCGAGAAAAAGGATGTCAATTATAACATGATAGGCTCGAATTTCCGGCGCTTACTCAATCAGATCCATCATTGATAAAGCAGAAAACGTTCTTAAAAATATATCTTTCGCGCTTTGACAACCTATTGGCGTGTGGTTACAATCCACAAATAACTCAATTTACGCGCAGCCCAGTCGTGCAACTTATTAATTTAAGCCTGCGACAGGAAAGTACGTAAATGAGCAAACTGGCGAATCTTGGGAGGTACACCATGGTCGATGCCCAATTCACCACCTTTTACGACTTCCGTTGACCATTTGTCTACAACGCAGCCGTGTGGCTGTCGAAGGTAGAAGAGTCCACCGGAAAACCCGTCAAGGTAGATTGGCAACCGTTCTCTCTAGCCCAGGTGAACAGCGACAAAGAGTCGGACATCAAACTCTGGGAACAACCAGAAATGATTGATGGGACCGACAAGACGTTCCTAGCCCATATGTCAGGTCTGGCCGCCAAGCGTCAAGGAGAAGAGGCTTTCCAGTCTTTCTTCATGGCCTTACTGCGGGCCCGACACGAAGACAAGAAAGACTTGCTTGACCCCGCCGTCATGGAAGAAGCAGGCATCGCAGCCGGCCTGGACATGGCCCGATTCCGAGAGGATGCAGCCGATCCAGAATTGTTGAAAGACATTGGAGCATCTCACACCATAGCCGTTGAAGAGCACGGTGCTTTTGGTGTGCCGACCTTCGTCTTTGGCCAGGGTAATGCGGCTTTCTTAAAGATGTTCATACCCCCAGATGAACAGGCTGCCGAAATCTATGAGACGATGACCAAAGCTATGAGCGAGTTCGCCCATGTTGGCGAGTTCAAACGACCTCAACCCCCTTGGCCTCATGGAGTTATCTAGAAACCATACGGTTTCCATCGGAGCCAAAGTCAAAGGCCTTGAAAATGCGCTGGGGTTCTCCTTCAAGGATCCCAGCCTTTTAAATTTAGCCCTCATTCACCGTTCTTACTGTAATGAGCACGGCCTAGACCCGGCAGAATGCTACGAACGGCTGGAATTCCTGGGCGACGCAGTATTGGAACTGGCCGTATCCACCGAACTCTTCACCAAATTCCCAGACGCTGACGAAGGCGAGCTCACCAAAACTCGTTCATCTTTGGTTCGCAGAGAGACCCTCGCACAAATTGCTCGACGCATCGACCTGGGAAGTTATTTATTTGTTGGCAAGGGCGTCGAAACCTCCAATGACCGAGAGCAAGACTCGGTTTTAGCCGCCGCTTTTGAAGCCCTCATTGCCGCCATTTATATAGACCAGGGAAACGAATTTACTCGCCAACTCATATTACGGTTGATGGAACTTGAGTTGGTACAGGCTGAGACAAGCGGACACCCGCCAGAGAATCCCAAATCTCAACTTCAAGAGATGGTTCAAGGTCAGGGAATGAACCCGCCAGCATACCAACTCGTCGGCAGCGACGGACCCGATCATAATCCGGTATTTACAGTGGATGTATTGGTCAACGGACAAGTGGTGGGGACCGGCACCGGAGGAAAAAAATCGGAAGCGGAAGGTGCTGCTGCACAGGCTGCGCTCGCCGCGTTGTCAGGTCGAGTTTAATTCAACTGACCGGCTCGAACTTCGTTTCTTTTATTCCAGATAATCCACAGGACATCTGATGCTTAGATTTTTCAAGCGCAACCGCCAAGAGAACATCGAACACACTCAAAATGCGGTGAAACCGACTCGCGACCGCTGGTTTGGTCGGATTCTAAATGTGCTCCGTTCCTCGAAACTGGACAACGCACTCTGGGAAGAACTGGAAGAAATTCTAATTTCTTCAGACGTAGGCGTTGAGACTTCTCTCAACATCATTGAAGAATTGAAATCCACCGTCAAAGAGAAGAACCTTGAGTCTGGAGAAGATGTTTTTGAATCATTGAAAAAGTCTTTGGCCGCCAGTATGGAGCATGAAAACGCCGAATCTCTTTGGTTAGATGAGACTGATATAACCGGACCATATGTGATACTGATGGTGGGCGTGAATGGAGTCGGGAAGACCACCAGCATCGCCAAACTGGCTCATCATTTCACCCAGGAGGGCAAGAAGGTGATTCTAGGGGCTGGCGACACTTTCCGGGCTGCGGCCGCCGAGCAACTTGAAATCCTTGGGAAACAAATTGGCGTAGATGTTATTAGCCACGAACCTGGTGGAGACCCCGGTGCGGTGGCCTTTGACGCCTACCAAGCTGCCAAAGCCCGAGACGCTGACGTGTTGATTATCGACACCGCCGGTCGCCTGCACACCAAGTCCAACTTGATGGAGGAGTTGCAAAAGGTCCACCGAGTGATTACCCGACTGGAGCCAACCGCTCCCCACCAAGTTATCCTGACTCTGGACGCCACCACCGGACACAACGGGCTGGCCCAAGCTAAGTCATTCAAAGAAACGGTGGATTGTACCGGAATATTCCTGGCTAAACTTGACGGAACTGCTCGTGGCGGCATTGTTCTTGCAATAAAACAAGAGCTGCAAGTGCCGATCCTCTTCATTGGCACGGGAGAAGGCATTTCCGATTTCGCCCCCTTCGACACCCAAGATTTCTTAGAGTCCCTGTTGGCACCAGTTTAAAACTTTCGTTCAAACCAACCGTTACCCATCTCGCTTAAGCACGAATAAACCATGCTAGACGCTCTTAGCTGGTACATCACCATACAGATACTAGGAATCCTGGCGTTTCCCGCGGTATTCATTCTCTTTAAGCGACTGCCAGACCGTGGGTTCACATTGGCAAAACCCGCAGCCATCGCCTTCTTCTCTTACGTCCTCTGGTTACTTGGACTATCCCACATCGCACCGAATACGCAACTGACCATCGTTGTCGTGTTGGCAGTGGCTGCCGTTCCCATCATCTACCTCTTCCGCAAGAACTTACTCGAAATAAAGAATTTCGCTCGGCAGAACTGGCCAATGCTTTTGGCTGCAGAATTCCTATTTTTGGCGTTCTTCCTGATGTGGTTGGGCGTTGTCTCTGAAGTACCGGCAATCAACCATACGGAAAAGCCTATGGACTTCGGGTTCATAAACGCTGTGCTTCAAAATAGATATTTCCCGCCTGAAGACCCCTGGCTCTCGGGCAATCCCATCAGCTATTACTATTTCGGACATTTCATGATGGCTTTCATGACCCAACTGACAGGAGTTGTCTCCAGCGTTGGTTATAACTTGGGGTTATCACTGATACCCGGACTGGCGTCAATTGGCGCTTTTGGGCTAGTTTATAACCTTATACGACTGTCTGGAGGTGGTCTCAAATCAGGAATTATCTTTGGCAGTGTAGCCCCAGTATTGATACTGCTGGCTGGAAACCTGGAAGGGGCACTCGAGTTTGCGCACCTGCAAAATTGGGGCGACCGCGGATTCTGGGAATGGATTGGCATCAAGGGTTTGGATGGAGGTAATACCGGCTCAGGGGCGTTCCCAGACACCCAATGGTGGTGGTTCAGAGCCAGCCGGGTGATTGACACTCTAGCAGATGGTGGTCAAAGCCTGGATTACACTATCACGGAATTCCCGGTATTCAGTTTCGTTCTAGGTGATCTGCACCCTCACGTGATGAGCCTGCCCTTCATAGTTTTGGGACTGGCACTTACACTGAATTTCTTCTTGTCGGGGGAGAAATTAGGGTTATTGTGGTTGCGTTACCACGCTGTGGAATCAGCAGCCATAGCGGTATTCATCGGGTCGTTAGCCTTCATTAACCTCTGGGATTTCCCAGTGATCGCGGCGATATTTGGCGCTACCGCTTTGGTGAAAGCCTACGGGGAACATGATGGAAATCTAACTCGTGCGCTTAGCGCCGCGGCACTTGTTGTAGTGCCCGTACTCATATTGGCAGTTGTTCTCTTCCTGCCTTTCTACAATAACTTTGAAGCTCAGACTTCGGGCGTCTTACCCTTACGAGACGTGAACACACGGCCTATATTACTGTTTTTAGTCATGGGACCATTTATTTTATTGGCGGTATCATTATTGGTCCGCCAGATATCGGATTTAAGTCGTCCAACCGATAATGACAGTTCAGGTGCGATCTTAGTGCTAACGGTGGTTGCCACGCCATTTTTGCTCTGGATGGCTCTGGCTTTCATTGGCTCGTGGATCGACGATAGCAGTAGGGCTGCATTGGGTGAGATTGGCGGCCGCATGATTTTGGTCATCCCCGGTTTACTACTAATCGGATTGGCCGGTTTTAGCGCCATGCAACGAAGTCGCCTAAAAATTAAACCAACGTTGGCATTCCAATTGTTGCTAGCTGGATTTGCACTCTTCCTGTTGGTTGGTGCCGAGACATTTTATGTTGTGGACCAGTTCGGTGGCGCATACCGTCGCATGAACACCGTGTTCAAGTTTTATTATCAGGCTTGGCTACTATTGGGAATAGTCGGATCATATGGACTCTATTATCTATGGTCGGCACGTTCATCATTGAATTTATCTGTTGGTATCATTCGCCACCTTCAGATTGGCCGGTATCTTTGGATCGGTACGGTATCGGTCTTGCTGGTGGCGTCATTTTACTACCCAATTGGCGCAGTCTTGGACCGAACCGGACTACTTCGGGACAACTACACCATATCTGACAACACTCTTAACGGCCTGGATTTTTTGAAGAAATCAGCTCCTGGTGAGTACGCCGCCATTGAATGGTTGCGGGACGAAACACCCTGGGGTCGGATAGTGGAAGCCGTGGGCGACGATTACTCGGAATTTGCCCGTATTTCTTCAAGTACTGGACTTCCAACGCTCCTGGGCTGGAAGGGCCATGAACTCCAATGGCGTCAGTCATCGTCATTCCAGGGACGAGAAGAAGATGTCAGGACCATCTACAGTAGCGCTGATTCTGGACAGGTGAGTTACTTGCTAGACAGCTACGATGTGCGCTACGTTTACCTAGGCTCAAGGGAGAGGAGAACCTACGGCGGAGAGAATTTGGCGAACTTCGTGATGTCCGATGAAGCAACCAATCCGGATGGTTTCCTTAGAACCGCTTTTGAGCAGGACGACGTAATAGTCTACGAGATGGTCCAATCAACGACAGAAAATCGATGATCGGCAACCGAGCTACAAGCCGATTAAAACCCTTTATCTCGCCAAGGTCGTTCGGCCAAAAGATTTGGGGTAACCGAAGTTTTGGCTGGCTTGAAGCCAGTTTTTTGCTCATGGTGATCATTTCCTTTGTCATGCGTCTCTGGGAAATTGACGGCCGGACCGTACATTACGACGAGGCCATCCACCTGCACTTTTCCTGGCGGCTAGCTGAGAGTGACGGAGCATTTTGGGGTTGGCCTTGGGTCTTCGGCACCGACTACATCCACTCACCATGGATGCACGGCCCGTTCCAGATAGAGTTCACCGCTCTCATCTTCCGTATCATTGGGGATACTGACATCACCGCCCGTTTGGGTTATGCCGTCTTTGGAACGGCTCTTGTAGCTGTGCCGTATTTCTTCCGTAATTACATCGGTACTGCCGGTTCCATACTGGCTGCGGTGATGCTGTCGCTGTCACCCTCTCTACTCTATTTCAGCAGGTTCGGCCGTAACGACATCATCATGGCCTTCTTCGCGTCCACGCTATTGATTCTGATGTGGCGTTACATCAACGAAGGCCATCGCCGGTATTTATATCTGGCATCTGGAATATTGGCTTTGATGTTCGCCACTAAAGAGACGGCCTACCTAATCGTTGCAGTATTCGGGCTGATTCTGTTCTTAGTTTCCGTTGTTGACATCGTCCCTTGGGTCCTGGGCCGGATCAAGTTATCCCAAGCAGGCTACTCATCCGGGTTCTTACTGTTATTGATCAGCCTGACCCTACCCCAGTGGTCGGCGTTGTCGGGATTATTCCAGAATGCCTTGGGTCTGACATTAACCAACCCTGATCCATCGACCGGCGGCAACGTGGCCAATGTGGACGGTTCTGTGGGATTGGTGGGCGCTCCAGCCTGGTCTGGCGATAGCCTACTGCTACCGATCCACGACCTCCCAATCGCCGCGCACTCTGCAGTAGTGATCGTCGGGTTAGCGGCCCTCGGATGGCTTGTTAGTAAGGGTATAGCAAATTCCCAAAGGGTCGCTTGCCTTGCGGGAGCTCCTTTGGCAATGACCGCTTTTGCGGGATTACTGCTCTACCGCCCCATAGCAGACGTAGTGGACACCCGTGGATTTCCTGCGCTTGATTTGTCACTAGCCACGCTCCTGGCCGCAGCAGCAATTTCCACTCTGGTCTATTATCGGTACTCATTCCAGCAGAGCACTTTGCTTCTGCTTATACCTACTTTTATAACCGCAATTTACGCAGTTCTATTCACTCCGGTATTGGACTTGGAATCTGTAGTTAACGGTATCTTACCCAGTCAAGTGACCATCGGTGCGGCAGAAGATGGCTTGCCTATGAATTATGTTGTTGCCTTGATTGTATTATCGACCAGCACGATTATTTCAGCCGTCTTGGGGATCCGATGGCTTGGCAGTACCTGGTTGATATGTGCCGGAATTTTCTATTTGGTGTGGACTGCACTCTACACTACTTTCTTCACCCAGATGGCCGGTGTGTTCAGCGGTTCATGGCAGGGAATGGGATATTGGGTGGCTCAACAGGACGTAGCCCGAGGAAATCAACCTTGGTACTACTATTTTGTTGGCCTCCCAGTCTATGAATTACTCCCCCTCGCATTTGGAACCGTCGGTGCTTTTTATTTCTTGAAACGCGGCGACGTACTCGGTTTGGCCTTGACTTTTTGGGCTGTAGCGACCTTCTTGGCCTACACATTGGCCAGCGAAAAAATGCCTTGGCTATTGGTGAACATCTCCCTCCCATTAGTTTTCTTGTCTGCAAAATTACTGGGGGAGTTGGTTGAGTCAGTCCAGTGGAAAGAGGCCCTCCGACTGGGAGCCGCCGGTTCCTTTGTCACTCTCCCATTAGCCATCGTGGGCGGTCTATTTTTCCTTTACGGCTACACTGGAAACAATAACCAAGAAGGCGGACTGGCCGCTGAACACTGGATCGTATTAGCCCTTTCAGTTGCCAATATCCTTTTCGCTGCCTACCTGATACGAATTTCCTCACCAGCCAACGGTGGAGCGGTTGCATCTCTCGGCTTTGCAGTCCTACTTTTAGCATTTGGGACATGGAGCGCTGTCCGTGCTACCTATACTTATGACGATTCCAAACGTGAGTTTCTAGTCTATGCCCAGGGCGGATCAGATCTCCAAGACACCAATACCCAACTGGAAGAACGGGTTTTCCAACTCGGTATTGACCCTACCGAAGTCAGAGACCCTTTTTCACAACGCCGAGCGGTCGAAGTCGACTACGACATTTGGTACCCTTTCCAATGGTACGTGAGGCAAGCCGAGGCTGACGGCCTGCTCCGGTTCACCTGCTTTAAAAAAGAGTCTGATGAAGGCTGGAATGAAAGCTGTAACTCATTAGAGTCTCGCCCACAAGATGGCGAATTCAGCCCAACCTCGCTCGTACTAACTTCTAAGCATGCCAACCGCCAGGGGGCTGAATTATTGGATTACGAAAAGAGCGACAAGTTACATAGCCTCCTCTGGTTCCCAGAAACCTACCGCAGGCCCTCAGAGGTGCGCCAAGATGAACCGTGGCGGGAAGAAATCCGCAAAGATCTGAAATACTTTAAAGATGTCGCAACCAGCAGAAACTCATGGCGTAATGTACTGGATTATTGGATTTTCCGAGATCTTGAGCAAGATTGGTTCACCGGTGACTATTACATTTTCAGCCGACAAAAGACTTCCGATTAAGCTGTCCTGATCAGAAACTTATACTCAAGGTTCTTGGTCACGGTTATACTGACTTCAGGCGTTACTCCCATTGCCAATGATTGGGCGATTTTCGGTTCCATTTAACGATATGCAAGGACGCGGTTAGTTGTTCTCCAAAACATGGCAGTTCTGGTTTGGTAGTGCGGTCAGTGTTGGTCTGCTGCTAATTCTTTTCTACCAGGTAGATCTGGGCGAACTAAAAGACACTTTAAAAGAGGCCAACTATCTCTTGCTGGCTCCTTCGATTGCGGTATATTTCGTCGCAGTTTTCTTCCGCGCCTTCCGCTGGCAATACCTGATGGCCCCTATAGTCGCCGTGCCAATATTCCGTCTTTATCCAGTTGTGATTATTGGGTACATGGCCAACAACTTGCTGCCAATGCGTCTTGGTGAATTAGTCCGCTCCTATTACCTGGCCCGCCGTGAGAACTTGAACACCAGCTCAGCCTTGGCCACCATTGCCGTGGAACGAGTCTATGACGGCATCACCCTCTTAGCCTTCGCGGCCCTGTCTGCACCCTGGTTGTTGCTACTAGGAGTGTTTGACGGCGCCGGCGACGTCTCCCGTACTCCTGGGATAATATTTCTAGTCGCTGCAATAGGCGCCTTTACAATAATGCTGACCGTCTTCACACTCTTAGGAAGTTCACCAGCCTTTGCAAACCGCATGGAAGACTGGTTGAATATAGTGCCCTCCAGTCCCAGGCCCAAAGTTAAAGCTATTTTTCGTACTTTTGTCTCTGGATTGTCAGTGCTCAATTCACCGTCCAAACACATGGCACTGTTCGTATACTCTCTTCCGGTATGGCTCATTGAAGGTTCAATGTATTTCATGCTGGCTTATTCTTTTGGAATCGACGACTACTTTGACTCTGTCGGCGTCCTAATCCTGATGGTCTTGCTATTGACTGCAACCTCTAATCTGGCAACTGCGATCCCCAGCGCCATTGGCGGAATCGGCCCGTTTGAAATAGTGGCGCAACAGACTCTGATCGCCCTGGGTGTCGGCGCTTCGGTGGCAGGAGCCTACAGCGGGTTTGTGCATTTAGTGGCCCTTTGGCTCCCGGTCAACCTAGTTGGGCTAGCATTATTGTGGAAAAGCAATCTATCCCTCCGCGATCTCAGCACAGCTAGTCAGGCCAACAGCCGGGACACCATTCCCAGGAATCACTTAAAACCAGCAGGAGATAACGACTAATGCGAGTCGGCATCATTGGTGGCGGAATGGCCGGGCTAGCTGCAGCCTATGAATTGACCAAGCAAGGCCACTTGGCTGAGGTCTTTGAGGTTGCCCCATTTCTTGGCGGCCAAGCCTCTACCTTTGAAGTGCACGGTGGACAATTGGAGCGCGGTTACCACCACCTCTTTATCAGCGACACCAGTATTACTGAACTAATCCACGAATTGGGACTCGGTGACAAACTGGAGTGGCTGCAGTCCAGTGTCGGCTTTTACCACGGAGGCAAAGTCTGGGATTTCGCGAGTCCTAAAGACCTTTTATTATTT